>ENA-UPTF01002157-UPTF01002157.1-marine-metagenome-genome-assembly--contig:-NODE-2157-length-11586-cov-8.138935_pt1 | contig 11586 bp, 15 predicted proteins | sample MGYA00238166_ERZ767019 | MGnify/ENA primary metagenome ERZ767019 (study PRJEB28930, sample SAMN06266391) | marine metagenome | isolation source: Sea water from 250 m depth | place: Atlantic Ocean... | reverse complement strand
ACGTAAGGCACCAGCCAAGAAGAAAGGTGGCGGTGGCAAGAAACGTAAAGCACCAGCCAAGAAACGTAAAGCACCAGCCAAGAAAAGAGGCGGTGGCGGCAAGAAAAAAGGCGGAGCAAAGAAGCGACGTCGATAATCGATCGTGTTTAGTCAGTAACGTATTGGCGATTCGCGCACAAGCGTTACAACGGCCGAATATTGATCTTCGATTTTTTAAATATTGCTTAACATAAGGTTTTCAAAATTTTTTGTAATGACTTTTATTGTCTAATTCTTGCAGTAGTGTTATGAGTATGTATATGCCTGGTGCAACTGCAGTTGGTATTACATACAATGAGGGTGTAGTTTTTGCTAGTGAGAAGCGCATAGCATATGGAAATTTTCTTGTAAGTAAGTCAACAAAAAAGACTTTTTCAATTACACCTAAAGTCGGTGCAACATGTGCAGGTTTGGTAGCCGATATGCAAATACTTTCATTACAAATTGCAGCATTAGCAAAAATTAGAGAGATGGAATTAAAACGTGATGTTCCACCAAACACAGTTGCTAAGATGATGTCAAACATGATGTATGAAAGAAGATACTTTCCACTGTTAACTCAAGTTATAGTTGGAGGAATTACAGATAAACCTGTAATATATACACTTGACCCATTGGGTTCAGTATTGCCTGATGAATATGCAGCTGTTGGAACAGGTGCTGAAATGGCACTCGGTGTTTTAGATCCTCAGTTTAAACAAAGTATGACAGAAAAAGATGCTACTGAGTTAGCTGTAAAGGCAGTTCGTTCTGCGACGATGCGTGATTCATTTAGTGGTGATGGTATTGATGTATTAATTGTCAATAAAGATGGCACTAAAGAGTTTACAGAGAGTATTAAATAATTATTAAACTGTTTTTGAAATTTCCCAGTATTTGTCTGAGATATAATGTAAGTTTTTTACCACTTCACCTTTAGACATACCTTCTAAAGCAGAACTATCGGTCATTGCTCTTCCAACGGCTAAGAACTTATGTTGTGACTCTTCAATCACACAGATAATATCATTTGCTCCAAATTCGGTATATCTTTTGATGCCAGGTCTCATTACATTTGCACCATTGCACATAAACTTTACAGCTCCCATATCCACCATCACATTTGGAAATTTTTCTAATATCTCAGTTTGATTCAAAAAAGGCAGGTAATCATCATTGATTTTTAAAATAGTTATCCCAGCCCCAATAATTAATTTTGAATTATCATCTATGAAATACACTTTAAGATTTTTAATTTTAGGTAATTCTTGCTTCCACTGTTTTGACACTAATTCCAAAATTTGATTTGTTTCACTTTTTGAAACTAAGTTTACTTTCAAATTTTTGAAATCTCTTTTCTAATATCTATGAGGTCTCTTAAAATGGAACTCGCAGTCTCGGTTCCACCAGCACCACGCCCAATTATGGTTTGTGTTCCTGAGTGCTCTGAGGTGAATGCAATTGCGTTTAATGTCCCATCTACACATAATGGGTTATCATTTTTAATTTCTACAGGACTAACTGCCAGATTACCATTACATGAAGCAATTAATTTAATTGAACTTGAATTACGTTCAGCATTTTTAATATCTTCAGTTTTAACATCTCTTATACCGGTTCTATCTATATCTGGCATTGTTACCTTCATTCCCATAATCCAATTTGCTAAAATTACTAATTTTGCTGCAGCATCTAAGCCGTCAAGATCAAGTGATTCATCAGCCTCAACATATCCTTTATTTTTTGCATCCAATAATGCTTCATCAAAAGACATCCCATTAGCCATGTTTGTTAGGATGTAATTTGTTGTACCATTTAGTATACCTTGAAACGAAACAATTTTTTCACCACGAAGACTATTTTTTGCATAATCTAGTATTGGGGTTCCACCACCTACAGTTCCACTAAATCTTAAAAATACTTGATTAAATTCAGCTAGTTCCATTAATGATGGAAATGCCAGTGCTAGTGGTCCTTTGTTTACCGAAATTACATGCATTCTTCTTTTCATTGCTGTAGTGATATGCGTCATACCAGGTTCAGCATCCTTGTAATTACTTGCAGTTGTTTCAATTAGAACATCTGCGTCGAGAGTTTTGATCATTTCAACTCCTTGTAATTGTGACTTAGTATTGTCATATCCCCTTACTGAGCCAGATTTTTTCTTTGAATCGATTAATTTATGAAGATTTAGTCCAGTATTATCATACGCACTACCTTTACTATCAAACACACCAACAATTCTTGGCTTCAAGCCATATCTTGAATAAAGTTCGTTTGATCTAGAGTCAAGTAATTTTGTTAAGCTTTGAGCCACCACCCCAAATCCACATAATATTATTCTCATAGAATCATCAGCGCTTATGGTTATTTAATTTGATTTATCCAAATCTAAAGAAACTGAATTAATACAGTATCGTAAGTTTGTTGGTCTTGGCCCATCATCAAATACATGTCCTAGATGTGCACCACAGTTTTTACAATTTACTTCTATTCGTGTCATTCCAAAACTTTGATCTTTTATGTATTCTATATTTTCTTCATCAATCGGTTCAAAAAAACTTGGCCAACCGGTGCCTGAATCAAACTTTGTATTTGATGAAAAAAGTTTGGTTGCACAGCATGAACAGTTGTATGTTCCCATATCTTTAGTATCATAGTATATACCTGTAAAAGCTCGCTCAGTTGATTTTTTCCTACAGACATCAAATTGTTCTGGTGTAAGAATTTTTTTCCACTCTTCATCTGATTTTGAAATTTTGTAATTCATATTTTCTCCCGTTTTTCCTCTGTACGTTTTTCGGATTCAAATCTTTCTAATTCATACTGATTCATATCAACGTACTTTAGAATTTTACTTAATACTGGATGTTTTTGTTCAATAAGTTTGTACATCTTTTGGGCAATTTTTCTATAATCAATATGTCCTTGAGGAACAGTTCGCAGTTCTAATAAATGAGTTACCTCTCTCAAGTTTAACTTCATAAAGTATGGATAATTGTATGCAAAATTGACAACATATTGAGCTTGCTCAGGTAGTTTTTTTCGAATGTTTTGGAAGACGCTTTTCGTATTTTCCATACATTCAAAAAATTCTTTTTGAATTCCAAGCTGTGTAATTTCATTTGGAATGTGATAGTCGTGATCAGTAGTTAGTAATTGTCTTTCAAGTGTAAGTGCTCTATGTCTATGAAAGTCTCTGAACATACCATAGTTTGTTAACAAGTCAAAAGTATAATCTGCTAACTCGAATGCTCTTGGTGGCCTATGTCTTCTATTCTTTCTAATGTTAGAAAAGTCATTTATTATCTTAATTTTTTGTGCCCTAGGAATATTTTTAACGTTATTTCGAATCTGAGCAAATTCAATACTTGGTGATTGCTCATAAATTAAAGCGGTAATTATATTATTTATGGCATTAGACTCTTTTTCATAACTAACTAATTTTACAAAACTGCCTTTATTCGAATGCCCAGTGGCATATAATTTACTTATTTTTGCTGAATTCTTCTTGATATCGTTAAGATATTTTTGAAGAATTTTACCGTATTTGTCATTTGAGCGTCTTACGAATGATTTGATAGTTGTGTCTAGTTCATTTTTTATCTGCAGTGCTAGTTTTTTTTCCTCGCTTAAATCAGACCCAAACATTATTGATAATAGGTATTCAAAGGCACGACCATTACCTGTGACACCTACATTTGTGAGTGTTGACGCTGGCAATAAACTCCTTAATGCGTCAAGTGCTTTTGCTTTTGTTGCAGCATTATAGATGCGTTGTGCGGATTTAATATTATTACCATCAGTTAACTGATCAAACTTTTTTTCTTTACCATTTTGATCTTTGAATTTATAGTTTCCAATAGAATCATTTTCACGTATTAATTTTAGCATTGGTTGTATATTTTTTGTGTAGACATCAAAATCAAGATTACATGCATCTAAGTAATCATCAGCATATCGTGATTTCATTATGTCAGTTTCATGATGAAATTTATATTTACCATTAACTTTTTTATCCCAAGAAACATACCGTGATGATTTTTCTAAATACGACAGTCCAATTCTTCTATCTTCAATTTTTTTTACTGCAATATTAGAGAGTCCTTCAATGGCAATTTGTCCACCACCAAGTTCCGCCACTGAATCATCACCGTACTCTAAAAGAACTCTAGTATAGAATTCCTCACCACGATTTTTATTTTTTAAAAATTCATCCAAGAAAATTTTTCTCATACTTTTATCGGTTCTACTATAACGTGACATCAATGCACCACGATCAACTTGCTGTGGTGTAATTATCGCAAATACAGACTTGTCAGTATTTGAGAAATGTTTCAACAACTTCTTTTTTTCAAAATCAGTAAATTCCGACAATAGATTCTAACTTTTCTAATTAGTTTTATTTTTACCTGAACCAATCTTGATTAGATCGGGTGATTTTGTTGGAAGATCAGTAGGAGATTGCTGTCCTTTTACTTGCCAACGTGTTAAAACTTCTTTGAATGCTTTATCCATTTCAGGATCTTCAGTATACATTAATGTTGTAATCCATCTTCCCTTAGGACCCTTGTTATTGCCCACTGGACCCCCAAATGATTTCATCCAAAATTTACTTGGCAGTATTTTCAGTGCTTCATTTTCTGGATCATCTTTCAATTTATCCCAATACTCTGAAATGAATTGTAAGACTTTGATCATTTCCTCTTTTTCTATCAATATTGTAAAACATTTATTGATTAAATTTTAAAATTGCGCTTAGGCACAAATTTGCATTTAGTTAATTTGTTTGTACTAAAAATTCTAACCTTATTCACACTTTGTCGATTATACGGATCTTTAAAAGATACCACATGGATAACAATGACGCTAGTATGATTGGAATGCCAGTTAAAGACATGTACGGTGCTCCAATGGGAAAAGTTTTAGGAACATCAACTGATATTGATGGTTCAATCCAAACTGTCGGGATAAATTGCGGTTCAGACGGTTTAAAACAAATTTCATACGAACAGCTCGTTGTAAAAGCTGAAGTAGTGATTTTCATTCCAAAGTGGAGATTGGATTCACAGCGTTTGCTTAAAGAAAAAGAGCTTACTGTGAGACGTCTTACTGCTTTAATGGAAATTGTTTCTGACAACGATACCATGAAATCTGATGCAGAATTAATTCATGAAAAGAACAGAACGAAATTAGTAACATTACAAAATACTGAAGAAGAAATAAATTCTGAATTAGAACAACGTGTCCTCGAAATCAATTCACAGATGAAATCTGTAAAAGTTCTTTTGTTTGATGCTAAAGTGCAATGCAAAAGCAACGAGATTTCTCAGGAAACTTTCGATCAGGTTCAAAAAGAATCTGACGAGATGCTTCAGCATATGAATCATGAAAAAGATGAAATTGGTAAAGTCAAGTCTAGACTTGCCAATCTATCTATTGAAGATGTTTTAACTACAGGTCCTACAACACATCCAATACAGGATTCTGCAGTGACATATCTTTCAAATCCAAATGAATGTGAGCCAGTAGAATCTCGTTTACCAGAACCACCAAGTGCTGAGTCCTCATCTTCGGAACAGGTACATTGTCCACCAATGATAATTACTGAACCAGAAGAACCAAAGGAAGAAGAACAAACGGGACAAGAAAAATTTTCACAGTCAGATTGGCTTAAAAGAATGAATCAAGGCTAGCCAAAATTCAACATTTTAAAATCACTTCTTTGTTAAAAAATAATATTGGATTCAAAAGAATTTCAGATTGGTTTAGGAAACAATGATACTTCTATAAGAGATAGTGCAAAGTCTGATTTTATTTCATTTTGGGGTGAAAGAGCCAAATTACTTAAATGGTTTAAACCATGGCAAAAAACACTTGATTGGAACCCTCCGTTTGCAAAATGGTTTGTGGGGGGAGAAATTAATGCCTCGTATAATACGCTAGACGTGAATCAGCAGGAAAAATCATCTAAAACTGCAATTTTTTGGGAAGGTGAAGATGGAAGTTCACGTATTATTACATATGGTGATTTATTCTTACAAGTCAAAAAATTTGCAAATGCTCTCAAATCGTTAGGCATCAAAAGTGGTGATCGAATTACAATTTATCTCCCAATGGTTCCAGAATTGGTCATTGCAATGCTTTCATGTGCAAGAATAGGAGCGATTCATACCGTGGTTTTTTCTGGTTTTAGTGCAACCTCATTAAGGGATCGAGTTGAAGACTCTGGCTCGAAAATAATTATTACTGCAGATGGTGGATTCCGAAAAGGAAAACTGATAAAACTCAAAGAGATAGTTGACGAATCTGCAGCAGGTGTTAGTTCAGTAGAGCATGTGGTAGTATTAAGAAGAGCAAATAATGAGATAAGTCTAAATCAAAAAGATTGTCTTTGGTCAGATTTAATGAATAAATCATCAGAAGAATGTGATGCTGAAAAACTTGATAGTACACACCCACTTTACATTTTGTATACATCTGGAACAACAGGAAAACCGAAAGGCGTTATACATGGAACAGGCGGATATCTAACACATCTATATTCAACATTCAAGTGGGCATTTGATATCAAAGACGACGATGTATATTTTTGCACCGCAGATATTGGTTGGGTGACAGGTCATAGTTATGTTACTTATGGACCACTTTTACATGGTGCAACACAAGTGATGTATGAAGGCGCACCAGATCATCCCACTGCATCAAGAATGTGGGATATAATTCAAAAATACAATGTAACTATTTTCTATACGACTCCAACTGCATTACGTATGTTTATGAAGTTTGGTGATGATATTCCAAACTCATTTGACTTGTCATCATTACGATTACTTGGGACCGTAGGTGAACCAATTAATCCAGAAGTCTGGAAATGGTATTTTGATGTTATTGGAAAGAACAAATGCCCGATAATTGACACTTGGTGGCAAACAGAAACTGGCGGCATGATGATTAGTAATCTTCCTGGGATTGAGACAATTTCATTAAAACCAGGATCTGCAACACAGCCAATACCAGGCGCTGACATTGCGGTAGTAGATGATGCTGGTCATGAGGTGGAAAATGGCACAAAAGGCTCATTAATAATTAGGAATCCTTGGCCTGGCATGTTACTCACACTGTGGGGTGATGATGACAAGTACAAGAATGTCTATTGGTCAAAATATGAGGGGATATACTATCCAGGGGATTATGCCATCAAAGATACCGATGGATATTTTTGGCTACTTGGTAGATCTGACGACGTTTTGAAAGTTGCAGGTCATAGAATTGGAACTGCTGAATTAGAGAGTAGTCTTGTATCACATAATGATGTTGCCGAGTCGGCAGTATGCGGCATACCTGACGATATAAAAGGGGAATCAATAATTGCATTTGTCGTACTAAAGGAGAATGTTACTACATCAATTGATGTACTTCGAGCTGAATTAATAGAAACTATCAGAAATGGCATAGGACCTATCGCAACACCATCTGAATTTTATTTTGTTACAAAACTTCCAAAAACCAGAAGTGGAAAAATCATGCGAAGGCTTCTCAAGTCTATTGCAAAAAAAGAAAAAATTGGTGATATAAGCACATTAGAGGATGGCGCTGCAGTTGAGGAAGTTCAATCTGCATTTGACGAATTACAAAGTACTATTAAGAAAGATAGTCAATAGTGATTTGCATGCCATACGGTTATGATAAGACTAGAAGTGAAAGAAGATGTGAAAAATGTCAAAAACTACTTTACGTCTTTGAAGTTGGAAAACTTTGTATCGAATGCTCTAGAATGGAACCTAAAAAATAACAAATTTTTGAAATTTATATCACCTTATTACCATATTTTAGCATGGGGGATGGAATAGGCGGTCCTGTTATCAAATGTGTTTCTGGTAATGCATTTGAACTTGATGTCACACACTACAGAAAGGACAATAAAGAGCAATATAGCAAAATTGAAAAAATCATTATTTCAAAGATTGATAATCCTGATAATCCTGAGTATCGAGAAACCACACAAATTGAACTTGAGCAAGCACTGAAAGGAAAATTTGTATCATGTAATGTTCAGTATAGAGATGAAAAAACAGATGCATTAGTTTGTAATGTGTTTGTACAAAAACCTCCTGAGGGATTCTAAAACTACTTTTCAAGCAAAACACACCAAAAATAGAACATTTTTTCTACCCGGGCATGATTTATTACATATACATTGTTGGGAACAGCATAGGTCTTGGATTTCTATCCAATTCAATCTCTATAATTAGAGTTCAGGTCTATGACCTGTTCTCTAACAATTAACTAAAACATTTTTTGTAGGTGTTAAGTGAGCACCTTACCAAGATCTCACCCAACCGACTGTTGAAATGTCTTCCCTACAAAATATACCGTGTTTTCAATATGTTAAAAATCTATTATGCAGTTTATCAGAAATCAAATCAAATTCAATAGTAAACTCCAAAATGCACATTTAAAAATAAAAAAATATCAGAAATTACATGTCAGAATTACCATATTTCTCTAGTAGAGCATTTTTGGCCCCAATGGCAGGTGTGAGTGATCCTGCATTACGTTTAATGTGTAAAAAGATGGGTGCAGGTCTTGTTGTAACTGAACTAACTAGTGTGAATGCAATAGTAGCAAAACAAAAACAATTACAATCACAAATGAAAGACATTACAGAATTTTTAGAATTTTCAGAAAAAGAAAGACCACTATCTGTCCAATTATTTGGATCTGATATCATCGCACTAGAAAAGGCAGCAAAAATTGTAGAGCCGTTTTTTGATGTTATAGATTATAACATGGGATGTCCTGCACCACATATTACAAAACAGATGGCAGGCGGTGCACTATTACAAAATTCATCACTCACACAAGACATCTTTAGAACTTTGGTTAATAGTGTAAAGCGACCAATCTCATTAAAAATGCGTATTGGTGTTAACGAGTCTAACAAATTTTTGTTTCAAGATATAGCAAAAATTGCAGAACGTGAAGGAATTCAAATGGTTACATTGCACCCTCGAACTGTTTCACAGGGGTACTCTGGTCATTCAGATTGGGATATGATAAAAAAATTAAAACAAACTGTGAGTATACCGGTGGTAGGAAATGGGGATATCACATCACCTGAGATTGCAAAAAAAATGTTAGATTACACTGGATGTGATTATGTTATGGTTGGAAGAGGTGCAATGGGAAATCCATTCATTTTTGAGCAGATAAATGACTATCTTGAACATGGTTTATACAAAAAATATACTTCTAGTGATAAATTAGATGCATTTGTGCAATATATGAGTGCAACAACAAATTATAAAATTAGATTTGTAAACATAAAGCAGCAAGCAATTCGATTTACAAAAGGCATGATAGGTGGAAGTGCATTACGTAAACGACTTAGTGCTGCAAATAATATTGATGAATTAACAGAATTACTCGTTCAAACTATACATGTTTGATTATTTGTATAGGTCAAATTCAGGGCTTCTTTTTTGAGATTTTACTTCACTCATTACAGCTTTTACTACCTCATTGTGGTTGTATGTTAAATGTCTAAGAAATTTTGCTGATGCATCTGCACGTGTGGCATCATCTGCAAATAATATTTCCTCCGAACCTAACTCATTCATCATCTCCCTACATTCGTTACATGGCTCAAAATCTAAGTATAATTTCATGTCTTGTTTCCTTCTTGGTATAATAAATACCAGTCCCTATTTAACCAAGTCTGATAAATTATAGTTCTTCATCATCAATGAATAAACCAGAGTAGTCATATGTTGGATCTTTGTTCTTATTAATTGACTTCATAATTCCTACATGCTAATTCTAGATATAAGCAGCACGAATAATTGATCTATTGTCTATTTTATGAGTTCAGAAATCTTAAGTTCAAAATTAGGAACTAGGTTTTTTTGCTTCGCCATATCAAATAATGTTCGAATTGATTTTTCCCCAGACTCACCCATGTCGACTGTTACATCATTTACATACATGAGAACAAATTTTTCAATCAGTTCACGAGATTTTCCTCTACTGTATTGCATGGCGTATTCCAATGCATCATCTTTATGGTCAAGTGCAAATTTTATTGATTTTTGAAGATACAGGTCAAATCTGTTGATGATCTGAGAGTCAAATTTGTTACTCATAACATTGATACCGAGAGGAACTGGAAGTCCATTAGTCTCTTTGTCCCACCATTCTCCAACATCTAAAATCTTCATGACCCCTTCCTGCTCAAACGATAATTGTGTTTCATGAATAACTAACCCTGCATCCACATCTCCAGCTTTTACAGCGTTTGGTATATCACTAAAATTCATTTCCACATAATCAAATTTACCAATCATTAATTGTAGAAGTAAAAATGCTGATGTCATTTTACCTGGTATTGCAATTTTTGAATTTTTTAATTCATCAATTGTCATTGGTTTCATTGCAGTAACTATAGGACCATACCCAATTCCAAAACTTCCACCACTTCGTAAGATGGTATAATTTGGAATATATGCACAGGCATGAACTGACACTGCGGTAACATCTAATTCAGGCTCAACCGCCTTCTTATTCAGATTTTCAATATCCTCTATCACATGAGTGACGCTAAATTCATCAGACTTTACCAAATCAGTAAACATTGCATAAAACATGAATGCATCGTCGGAGTCAGGTGTGTGCCCTACAGAAATATTCACGATTTTGCTCTCAAAACTGGTTATAAAAAACATTAGAATTGTGCAGGCAAAAAGTTTTTCAAATGATACGATTTATGTTAATTATGATTTGTGCAAGCTGTGAGAATCATAAACACTTTGAGTGTATTGATTGCCAGAATGATCACAAAACTGAGTTATGTAATTGTGAATGTCATCAAATTGAACATGACCACTCACAATAGGTTTAATCATCATGGAGCACGACAAACATTCTGATGAACAGATTAAAAGAATTCTTGAAATGAAAAATGTTGCTGTCATAGGAATGTCAAGACATTCAGAAAAGGCAGCACATTTTGTTCCAAAATACTTGGTTGAAAACGGATTTAATGTTACACCTGTAAATCCAACAGCTGAGGAAATCTTAGAAAAAAAATGTTTTAAAGAAATCATTGACGTTCCTCATGATATTGATATAGTTGATGTCTTTCGACCATCTGAACAAGTTTTACCAATTATAAAAGATGCCATAAAGAAAAATCCAAAAGTAATTTGGTTACAAGAGGGAATTCATAATGAAGAAGCAGAACAACTAGCAAGAGACTCAGGGATTGATGTTGTATTCAATAGATGCATGCTAGCGGAGCATCAGCGGCTGATGTGATATGTCGGACTCTGATTTCAATCAACTTGTTAAAGAATTAACAGATCTTGTTGATAAAATGGCTGAATTATCATATACAACAGCTGAACATCATCCATATTGGAAGTTACTTTATAGCTGTGCAGAAATTTCAAAAACTACATTGGAGAAGTGGAATTCAGAACTTACTAGTGATGAATTAGATGAAATACTTTGGCATGTGAAAGAATTGAAAAATACATGTGAAAAATTTAGTCATAAATAAATAACATC
>ENA-UPTF01002156-UPTF01002156.1-marine-metagenome-genome-assembly--contig:-NODE-2156-length-11587-cov-4.172893_pt1 | contig 11587 bp, 11 predicted proteins | sample MGYA00238166_ERZ767019 | MGnify/ENA primary metagenome ERZ767019 (study PRJEB28930, sample SAMN06266391) | marine metagenome | isolation source: Sea water from 250 m depth | place: Atlantic Ocean... | reverse complement strand
TTTTCCTTCCTCCAACGATTGGTATCTCTGAGACTGTAGACACAACCACAATACTCTTGTTGGTAGAATCCTTCTCGCTTTGAGATTTCTATCATACGAGAGGACCCTCCTTGCTTTCTCCAATTAAAATCCCAGTAGGACAAGTTTGAATACCTATCAGCAGCCTTAAAACCTGCTCTGTTTACTTGATCCAAATCCTTCCATCTAGAAATACCAAGAGTGGTTGAAAATAAAGGATAATTATTTTCATATGCAAACAAAGCAGAACGCTCAAATCTCATGTCAAAACATTTTGTACATCTTTGTCCTCTTTCAGGCTCATCTTCGAGACCTTTGATTCTTTCAAACCAATTTTCTTTGTCGTAATCAGCATCAATGAATTTGAAACCTAATTGATCACAAAATCTCTTATTTTCGTCCTTTCTTATTTTGTACTCTTCTATGGGATGAATATTTGGATTGTAAAAATATACCGTAGCTTCAATACCAGAGGCAGCAACAGCTTCCATGACCTCTCCAGCACAAGGAGCACAACAACTGTGTAGAAGCAATTTATCTTCACCTTGAGGAGTAGTTAGCTTAGGTCTGATGTAATGTTCTAGCTTTAAATTTTCTGCCATAATCTTAAGAATCCTTATTAATTTTATTGTCCTTTTTCATATGAGATATATGATATCTAGAGCAATAAAAAAAAGAGACGTAGAATACAAATATTTTAAAGCTTACGAAAGTTCTGCTCCTGAATATTTGTTGACATCTCGTCATCATTATAAAAACTTTTTTGAAATACCCATTTTATTCTATTTACTATGTCTTGTACTCTATATGATTGATGATGTTAGTGCTATCGATTTATGGATTGCCTGGTTGTTCGTTGTCTTCAAAGGTATTCATAGTTATATAAGAATTACTTCTAATTATGTCCCATATAGAGCATATTCATTCTTTGTTTGTGTGTTCTTATTGTTTGGCGGTTGGATTAATTTGACAATTAAAATATTATGAATTTTATTAGAAGAATGTGGGGATTTACGTTTCCATTAATTGATGTAAGGCTCGTGGGTCTCGGTGGTTTTTTCTTTGGGCTCATGCTTGCCAAGCTGTGGGACCCAATCCTTGGGTTAGATTGGTATTGGTATCTAATTATTGCTTTGGTGCTTTCAATAAAATTTATAATAACTTTTTTCAAACAAGTTTAATTATAGGTCATCCATAAAGAACTACTCCCGTATCTTAAAAGGGGGTTATTTGTTTATAGTATAAAGAGTTCTAGGATTTAGCGGGTGGAACAAAGCGTAATGATATTGTTAATTGCCATACGCTGCTGCCTTGCTTTATATCACCCTCATTGCTTGAAAATGCTCCACTAATAAATATTGGTTTTTGGAGATTTATAGCAACCGCACCAATTTTAGTGCCGAAAAGATATGTTATGCTTGGGCTGACAGTAGTTGATTTCGAATTCGGTGCGGCAATACCATTCCAATAGCCTTGGCTAGTTTGCAATATATTAAAACCATAACCAACAGAACTATCAATGTCATCAAATCTTTTATAAATCGCAGAAAGAGAAAGATTAGTAACAGTGGGGGGCAAATAACCATATTCACTTTTTGCAACCGGTTTTTCAATTACAAGAAATCCACCATAAAACGTAGGATTATAATTTCTTTTATAATAAATCTGACTTTCTAAAATGTAATTATATGTGCCATTACTTAAACTGAAATGTCTATGTTTTGTGGGCTCATTACCATTTAGAAAATAGGGATCTGATGTTAATACACTATTTGATGGAATAGTTAGCCCACCTCCAGTGTAAATCCTGTATCCATTTTGCATACCAGTATTTTTAACTAAATACCTTATAATAATTTTTGAATCCCCCAAAACACTCCCACTAGCATTATCAAATTCACTTAAGCTGGTTTCAGATCTATGATGAATAGATTCGTCAGAGAGATCCCAATTCATCATTCGAAGACCTAATGTAGTAGTAACCATCAAATTCCATTTATCAGAAATGCCATACAATATACTAGGACGTATAATAAAAGTATTTAGTGAACCACTATGGTCAAAGGTCTCTTTACCTATTGGTTCATGCCACCAGTTAATGTAAGTAAAGTGACTTTGGATTCCATAATAGAATTGGTTTTTTATTGCTCCAATTCCTTTATCTGACTCGCCAACTGGCAAGGAAGGGTTACTTCAGAGCGCTCATTGCCCGTAAAGGGCAGCGATAAGTAAAAAGAAAATAAGTGGTTTATTTTTCATAGCAAATTTTACAAACAGTAGTGTATGTCTACCTATGTGTGAGTAAAAAAACTTAGGGCAGCTCAATGTTTAAACAAAATACCAAGCTATAAAACTGAAAATGTGTTATATATATATTTAAGCATTATATTTAATGCGCTAATCTATCTAGCTATGAGATTACTCCCTCTTTTATCCGGTCCACTCCTCGCAATTTTTTTAATTGTTTTTTTTGATCTTGATCCTCAAAACCCTAAAGTTACTTATATGGCAGCCATTGCAATCTGGATGGCAGTTTGGTGGATCACTCAAGCGATTCCTCTCGCAGCAACTTCTTTATTACCCATAGTTTTTTTTCCTGTTTTTGGGATTATGGATGGCAAAGATGTTGCTCCTCTTTATTATAATTATATTATATTTTTATTCATTGGCGGTTTCATAATGGCATTGGCAATGGAACGATGGAATCTGCATAAAAGAATAGCCATTAACGTTCTGTTAACTGTAGGAAGTAATCCATCCAGTATTTTATTTGGATTTATGTTATCTACTGCTTTTTTAAGTATGTGGATATCGAACACGGCCACTACAATGATGATGATACCGATTGCATTAGCGGTAGTTAGCAAATTAGAAACTTCATTTGATAATGAAAATTTAAAGCCATTTATTACTGGTCTTTTTTTAAGCATCGCATATAGCGCATCTCTTGGAGGAGTCGCGACTATTGTAGGTACACCACCAAATTTAGCATTTGCCCGAATTTTTTCTATTACGTTTCCTAATGCACCTGAAATCAGTTTTGCCCAGTGGATGTTTTTTGCATTCCCTATATCCTTCGTATTTCTTTTTGTTGTATGGTGGGTAATTAAATTATTCTATTTTCGAAATTTACCAATGTCTAAGATCGAGCCAGATATTTTTAAAAAAGAGTTGAAAATTCTTGGCCCTAGATCTTATGAGGAAAGTGTTGTATTCATTTCATTTATTACATTAGTTGTTCTTTGGATTTTTCGAGCAGATATTACATTGGGAAATTTTATTATTCCAGGATGGTCACGCCCATTTACATATTCGAATTATATTAATGATGGAACCGTTGCAGTATTCATAGCTCTAATTTTATTTATATGGCCTGCTCAAAATTCAAAAGACAAAATAATGAATTGGGAAACAGCTTCACGACTTCCATGGAATGTCATACTACTTTTTGGTGGTGGATTTGCCCTAGCTCAAGGATTTAAAGACAGTGGTTTATCTTACTGGGTCGGAAAACAATTAGCGGGGCTGGAAGCTGTAAGCCCAGTTATTTTGGTAATGATAATTATTACCATGTTGGTTTTTCTTACCGAACTAACTTCGAATACTGGGTCTGCAGAAATTTTTCTACCGATATTGGCCGCAATAGCTGTACAACTAAAAGTGAACCCATTGTTTTTTATGATTCCGGCAACAATAGCTTGTTCATTTGCTTTTATGATTCCCGTCGCGACTCCTCCAAATGCTCTCATTTTTGGAACCAATCGAATAGATATTAAAGACATGGCGCGAACAGGAATATGGCTCAATATTTCAGGTATTATTATTATCACTCTCGCCATAATATTTATAGGCCAATTTATTTTTGGAATTGAATTGTCAGAATTTCCTGATTGGGCAAAATAAATATTCATGATTCATAACATGATTAAGGTCCATTAATTTTTATGTTTTACCACTATTATATAAAAAGAGAAATTATTTGAGTATTTTCAGTCGACTAGAAACATTTGCATATAAACATGTGTTTGTTCCGCGACAGGGCAAGCATACATTTGATTTTATTGGGGATTTATATTCAAAAGGAGAAAAAGTAATCGATTTTGGTTCAGGAATTGGAACGAACTCAAGATTATTTTCCCCAGATGACTACATTGGACTAGAAATCAATAAGTCGCGTGTATCAGAATCATGTCGCGCATTTCCCAATTATAATTTTCAAGCAATATCTCTTATTAATACGGAAAGTGATCGTTTACCAATTGAAGATAATTCACATGATATTATTTTTATTTCATTATGCTTACATCACATTGACTCCAAAACATGCAAACTATTATTTGCTGAGTTCCGTCGTATACTAAAAAGGGGGGGTCGTATTCTTGGTATAGAACCTTGCATTATGCCTTCATCAATTTTCTCTAATATTATAATGAATGTAATTGACCGTGGTGATTATATAATAAGTGAAGCAGATTATACGGCTATGTACAAAAGTGAATCGTTTAAAATTGATCCAATAAACATCGTTAAGACTTTTGGGTATAACCTTTGGCAATATAAAGCTACTGTTTCTGAAAAAGGGAATATTAACAAAGATTTTTTTACTAATAAGACACGATATAGAAAATTAATAAAACCTATTAATACATTATTAACATATGGTAAATGGGTTGCCCTGATTTATATTATTTTTCTTTTATTAAAGTATTCATTTCTTACTTATTTAAACTAAATAAGCTTTGGCTCTTAATATAAAATTAATTTTGAGTCTAACTAACTATCTTTAAAAAAGGAATATCAAATGAAATTATCTAGACGAAAATTTATAAGAAATATGAGCTTAGGTCTTGCAACTGTAAAATTAAATGCCAATACCCTGACAAAATATTCAGCTGGATCAGAAGCGCTATTGGTGAATAACAGAAATCATCCTCAACCCGCACCGAAAGGTTATGATCGACTACCACTATCATGGTATCAATCAAGAGTTCAGCAATTAAAAGAAAAGCTAATGACGGATAATGTGGATGCTATTTTATTAGAGAAAGATGTGAATAAGGTCTATTTCTCCGGATGTTTTCGGGGTAGTGGTGAGCGTTCAACATGGGTGTTTTTCCCCGTGAAAGAGAAAGATGCAGCTTATTGGTATTCGCCTGGGATTGATCGTGATTTGATCACATCATGGTGGTGCACAAAAAACGAGTATTATTTCTGCTATCCTCATGCAGATGGAGGATTCCCTAACAAAGGTAAGGTTGTACAGGGGAAAAGGGTTGATCTTTTCAGATGGTTACTCAGCCGACTCAAACACCGCGGTTATGCAGACAAATTAATTGCTACAGATATGAATTTTAGCGAAGATTATTTGAAAATAATCTCTAAAGAACTCCCCAAGGTTCGTTTCGTAAATATTAATAATCTTTGCCTTGATATGCGGGTTATAAAAACTTCAGAAGAGATAGCACTTACCCAGCGAGCATACCGTTATTTTGATAAGATTCATGCATTTGGAAGAGATTACATTCTTGAAAACGGGACCAATACAAATGATTTTGAGATTGGACAAGCGTTACAGGCATATGGTATTAATCTTTTAATGAATGATATAAAGTATGATGGGAAACCTCATAGCGCTGTTGGCGTTGAAGTAACCTCTGAATATGTACGGGCGGGTGTTTCAACAGCATATCCACATCCAAACCAGTTGTTTTACAATCCGGTCAAAAGAGGTCAACCTGTTTATGTAAATACTGATATTAAACTCGGTGGTTGTGGTGGAGAAGCATATCGTAATTATCAGATTTTTCCTGTGTCTCGTCATCAAGAAAAAATGTGGACCGTTGTATCTGAAACAGTTCAGATTATGGTTGAAGAAACAAAACCAGGCGCACTTTGTTCTGATGTGGCTTACAAGGTTCACAAACACCAGGTGGCCAATGGGATGCAAGACTATATCTACCATCGGCCTGGACATGGCACAGGTCTCAATTCTGAAGGACACCAAGCACCCTACCTTTCTTTAGGCGATCATACACCAATTAAAGAAGGGATGATGTTCAGCGTCGAACCGGGTTTATATGATTCAAAAAATGGTGTTGGAATTAATCCCAGTGATAATTTATTGGTTACCAAAAAAGGGTCGGTACTAATGAGTCGTGTACCATTTACAAAAGAATGGAGTTTCCTTAAAATCTAACTAATACATATAATTGAGCTCTTTAATTGACTTTATCTTAAAGGATAAGTACATTCATCTAAATTAGATTTGGAGTAAGCAATGAAAGAACAGGAAATTGGGTATGTATCTAAATATTTTGGTCAAATATCCGTCGCTGCCATTGAAATTACTGCCGGCAAATTAAATGTAGGTGATAAGATTCACATTAAAGGACATACCACAGATTCTAAAGTTGAAGTCAAATCACTACAGATAGAACACGAATCAGTAGAGAGCGCCAAGAAAGGCGACAGTATTGGTGTTCAGGTGAAAGATAAAGCACGTAGAAAAGACAAAGTTTACAAATTAGTTGACTAAACAAATTCATTAGCAACATTATTGAAATATGAAATGCTAAAAACTAAGCTTTCATTAATTTCATAGATATACGTTTTATAACAATCAAATTAAACTATTTTGATTAGATGATGACCAAACAAACTAAATTTTTCATCTATTTTCCAATTTTTATATTGCTTTCTATCTCATTGCCTTCATCCCAATCACCAACTTTCCAAAAGGATATTAAGCAGTTATCCATCTTCAAAACCGCCTTTGAATCCATGTTTTCCGAAATGATGAAGCAACAGGAGGAAACAACCCGTCATAAAACAGGATATATAACTAACACTGAAAATGACCGGATTGAAAATTTGTTGTTTCGCTACTTAATCTTACGGAACTCCACTTGGGAGATCATTAACAAATATCGGGGATACCAAACTTTCTCTGAAAATCCACAAGATAATATGAAGGCTTTTGTTATTGGTTATTCTGCTTCCCTTATATTATATAAATACAGTGGGTTGCTCATCACTACCTATCTAAATGATGATCAAATGGTTAATAAATTGAATGAATCTTATTATCGAAGCAAAATTCCCAAAGAAACTTTTAATAACGTTTTTTCCAATCTGACAAATCCACAAAATCTTGAAGATCTGGATGTTGCTAGAGAACTATATATGCGGGAATTACGCGTTACAGGTACACCACTCAATCGATTATATAATGATCCTATGTATAAAGTTTTTTTAGATGAACTAGAAGAATTGCATCAAGTACATACAAAGCTAAGAGAAACCATTTTTAAACAATCAAGAATATTGTCTGCAGATCTCGAAAATCGTTTACGCCATAGCGAAATCAAAAAAAAGGTTGATGGTTTAATTGAAACAACCGGTGGGCTACTTGCAGCTATTAGAGCTTTTGTAATGACACAGGTCGGTGATTTAAAATCACCAGTATACGAAGCGCTTTCATTTTCACAAGCGGAAAAAGAACAAGTAATCTCCCAGCTTAAGACTGGCGATATTATACTTACCTTTTCCGAGGGATATTTGAGCAATATTTTCTTACCAGGAGTTTTTACACACTCCATTATATACGTTGGAACCCGAAATAGCTGGAGCACCAAGGATTGGGATGCATTAAATCTTACCCCTGCTCAAAGAAGCATGATCAGCCCAGAGGATGATATTATTGAGGCTCTTTCAGAAGGCGTCGTATCTGGTACTATTGATCATATTCTAGATAGTAAAATAAATCGCATGGTTGTTTTCCGCCCGCTACTAAAACCGGAGGAAATGAAAAGTGCAATAAAAGAAGCTCACGCTTATTTGGGCAACGAGTATGATTTTTCCTTTGACATCAATGATGCTTCTAAACAAATATGTACAGAAATCATTTATCGAGCTTTTAATGGAAAAAATAACATACGTTTTGATCTGGTAAGCCGGATTGGCACTATGACATTAAATGCAGATGACATTGGCAAAGCTGCGCTAAAATCCGAAAGCATGGAATTTTTAATGTTAGTAGTAGAAGATAATTATCGTCCGGGACATGCCCGTATTTCTCGTGGTAAACCTGGATTAGAAAAGATTAAGGAATTATTAAATTAAGATACTATTCTACCTTTTTAACACAGTTTTATACTAACTCTGCTTACGAAATTTTAGCAGATACCTGTCCATCGTGTGGCGTCCTTCATCAAAACCCCGGATAGAATGATCATCATCTGGATTTCTAAGCATATCAGAACTTCCCTCGAACGTAAACCCATTAGCAGTGAACTCATCTATAACTACTTGTTCATTTAAACGATGAGTGTCTTCATCCCAACCCGGATGATCTGTTGCTACATCGACAATACCAATGATTCCCCCAGGTTTTAATGCATCATAAAGTTCATTTAACAATTGATCTCTAGGGGGTTTGGCATCGTGGTAATTCCGGATGGAAACCATAACATCTACGCTACCGGGTGGAAGATCTGAAGGTTTGTCAAATACTTCTACATTGTTTAATTCTGCTTCGGTTATGCGTGTTGTAATTTTATCAAGCATATCATATCGTCCACTGCCATAAAACCCCATCATACAATAAACCCTACCATTACTGCCCATGAGTCGCGATAGTAAGTGGGTATTATAACCACCGCCGGGCCAGAGATCTGCCACTGTCATGCCTGGCCGAACACCGAGGAAAGTATAAACATCGATAGCTTTTCTACTATCGTCTTGTGCTTGTTCTTCTTCCGGCCGTTTAGTGTCATCAAGAACCGTATGATCCAAAGCTACGGGTTTAACACATGATGATATCAAAAATAATGATGAAAAAATAATAACGTGTTTCATAATTATATTCCTTTTATTTCTTTTTATTTAATGATCAATACAAAAATAGCTGATTTTAGTTTTTTATATATTTCCTTAACATTCGAGGGCCTACTTCTGCACCGTAAATATTACCTTGGGAATCAGCAGCAACACCCTCAGCGCCTGTAGTGCCGGCGTTATCAGGATCTGGTTCTGGATCCAGGATTAAAGCTGTAACCCATCCATCAACGGCACTTCCTATACGAATACCACGTTTCCATCCAGGATTATTACCCCATGTAGCGTTGGATTCCGAATCAGCAGAGTATAATATATCATTAGCATCAATGAAAAGTCCACTGGGGCGACCAAATTGAGTCCAAGTAGCAATATAATTTCCTTCTTGATCGAATAATTGAGTTCTGCTGTTACCACGATCTCCTACAAAAAGACGACCTTGTGAGTCCATGGCAAGGGCATGTGGATCCCTAAATTCTCCAGATTCAGCTCCGGTTTTTCCCCAAGTCTTAAGGAATTTCCCTTTGCTATTAAACTTTATAATCCGATTGTTTCCCCCAGCACCATGACCATCTGCAACAAAAATATCACCATTAGGAGCAACGAGAACATCAGATGGGCCATTAAATTGATATTTTCCCTTTCCCGATTTGCCTTTGGTCCCAAGGCTCATCAACAGTGTACCTTCAGGACTAAATTTGTGCACTTGGTGCCCAATACCATTTTCACCTCGAGCATCTGTTATCCATACATTATTATTGCTATCCACGTGTATACCATGAGGCCAAACAAAAATATTCTCCCCAAAGCTTTTTAATAATTCTCCGGATTGGTTAAACAGCAAAATAGGTGCGTCATCCCGTCCAGCACAACTATTTGTACCACACCTCTCTGCTACCCAAATATTGCCACTGCCATCTGTAGCGGGAAAAACCGCACTAGTAGAACCCCAAGTTCTTCCTTTCGGAAGTTTTCCCCACACACCTTCAACTGTATTGTAAGGATTCGGCTGGGCACTTAATTGAATAGCAACAAGTATTATAAGAGCCAAAAAATTTCGAGAAAAAATTTTCATGAAAAAGAGTTTATACATCTAATAATTATTCCCTACCACTAGCAGCACGGCCACGCTGCAGTGTAGTAGCCGTACCAGGGCTGATACCACCATCCCCACCTACAGTTACGAAACGAAAGCCCTCTTTAAGACGTCTTTCAACATTCCCAGATCCAGTTGTAATACCAACCGGGATGTTTTTCTTTTTACAGGCTTTTAGTACTTTCTGAATTGCTTCTTCTATCTCGGGAGCACCTGGATTATCAGGATAGCCCATTGTCATACCTAGATCACTTGGACCAACAAAAATTGCTCCAATGCCCGGTACTGAAATAATTTCCTCAATATTATTGACACCCTCTGGATTCTCAATCTGAATAACCGTTAGAATTTCACCATTAGGATCAAGAGGCCAAACATCAGCCCGTCTCACATAATCACCACTGGTAAGCCCCCAGTACCATACTGCATTAGTTGGTGCTCTCCCACGCAGGCCTGGGGGATTAAAATCTGTTGCACCTTTTTTCTGTGGATAGCGAGAAGCTCTAACTGCATTCAGGGCTTCTTCTTTTGTACTAATAAATGGATACATTACACCAAAGGATCCAATGTCAAGCGCTTGCTTTGTAAGGAACTGTAGATTTTCTCTTCCGTTCACAGGTAGCCGTACAATAGGGGTTACATTGGCCTGGAGATTACCTTTTTGCATGATAGAGCGTTTGTCAGTCATGCTTAATAGAAAAATTCGAAGTGTTTCAAAATCCAAGGGCCCATGTTCCATGTCAATTAAAACAAAATCAAGATTAGACCGTGCTAATGATCTGGCATTATTCATAGATCTATCACCTGAAAAAATACCAAAGGTTGGTTCTCCTTGGGCTAAAAGTTCGATCGTTCTATTTAGTCGCACATCATTATTTTGGGCCAAGGCAATGGTATTAAATGAGCAAAATAAAAGGATAATAATTATATTTATTAAGAAATGTTTTGTTTTCATATCTACTCCTTATCTGGTAGTGCTAGTGCTACAAGTTCGGCTGGATGTCCAGGCGCAGCTACTGGCATAACAATGTATTGTTTACCATTATGCATGTAAGTCATGGGCGGATGATTAGTCTGTGCTGGCAATTCAATTTCTGCTACTACTTTTCCAGTTTTCTTATCATACGCACGGAACCAAGGATCTCCACCCCGACCTTCACCACTAAAAAGCAATGTTTTTGTCACTAGTAAACCGGCATGGGCATTTTTCCCCGTTGCTGGTATTTCTATGCCTTCTAAGGCAGGATGGTTTTTTACTGATTCTGGCGTATCACCATTTGGTATATTCCACAAATGTTCACCCGTATTCATATCAATAGCAACAATTCTGCCATAAGGAGGTTTTAATAGCGGAAGTCCTTGTGGACCTCTGATTCCACCTGGACCAAGCGAAATATAACGCATACTAGATTTTTCCGGGTCATTCACCAACCGTATCACACTATGCCCTTTTACAGAGGCGACATAAAAAACTCCTGTTTCCGGATCTACTGCGGCACCTCCTGGTACATTTGCTCCACCATTGGCACCCGGCATAACAAAAGACCCCTGTGTACCATCTGGTGCTTCAGCAAGAGAGGGTGGATTAAAAAGAGGCCCCATGCGGTACTTAGAAGCTAGTTCAACCGCCTGTCCACG
>ENA-UPTF01002154-UPTF01002154.1-marine-metagenome-genome-assembly--contig:-NODE-2154-length-11595-cov-2.090554_pt1 | contig 11595 bp, 12 predicted proteins | sample MGYA00238166_ERZ767019 | MGnify/ENA primary metagenome ERZ767019 (study PRJEB28930, sample SAMN06266391) | marine metagenome | isolation source: Sea water from 250 m depth | place: Atlantic Ocean... | reverse complement strand
GAAGGCAAAGGTGTTGTACCTCGCACCTGACGCGTAAGACCAGAAGTCATAGGGACTTGTCGCCAACATGGACGCACCGTCCCAAAGTGCGTCAGACAACGTGGATTCAGGAATAGCAGGCGGATTTGCGTCAATGGCGATAGACGAGGCCGCCCAGACCAGCTTTGGAGCGTGCGTTCGTCGAGCCAAGAGATACCCGCATACCGGGATGAACGAGACAGCACCGTTGAATGCCCGAGTGTCGTTGTCCATCGCCCTGCTAAAGGTCACCACCATGAGCTCGTCAACGGTGCATCCATATCCCTCGACCTCAGGTGTCATGCCGACGGCCTCCTAATTGAGGCGACCATCTCATCGCCTCCACTGGACTGGATGAAGTCCACCCACGTCTCGGGTCCCACGACCTGACTGGTGAAAAAGGATGCAAACTCTTCCGGGTCGGACGCCGCAGCCGAGTACGTCTGGAAAAACTCAGTGTGGTGGCTGTACTCCGGAAAGCAAGAACTCGGATATGCCCCGAACTCAGCGAGTGAAACACCGCTCACCATGAACTGTGGGTAGGTGGTTCTATGAGGCTCTGCAACTACGTCGGCATGGTCCACATATCGCTCTACCGACGCAAACGTTCTTTCCGCCGCATTCACTATCTCGTTGTCCATCCAGATCAACTTCGGGTCAACACGTACGTTGCCGAGTTCATCTGCTGAATGCGCGTGGACGAGGGCTACATCAACGGGGAGACGGGTGCATGCGACATAGTGCTCCCCAGTGGCTGGATCAACTTCGGCTCGGATCGTTCCGGCTTGTTCATGCAGGGGAATCAGGTCTGTGCCCAGCCCGGCTTTCGTCGGAACAAAGGGAAGGTTCCATGCCTGGGCTCTGAGTCGGCAGATGAGGAGATCCTCTGAATACTCCTCCACCGCAACCGTCCCCGTTTGCACCCCCATTCGGAATGTGGGCGCAAGGCCCAGGCCTTCAAAGCTGACCAGTCCTGAGACGACTTTCTTGACGCAACCGCCAGCTATGAGCCAGTCCACTGACATGCCAGCCACGATCGCCACAACGGTCAGATCGCGTTTCTCCTGACGGACGATTTCTCTCACATAGGCCATCGGGGCACTATTCATCGAGAGCCCACCAAGGGCTACTGTTGCGCCGTCAGGGATGCTTTCGACCGCCTGTTCAATGCTTACCCGTTTGTCCACTCTGACGACTTTCCTTACGTCTAACCGAGACTGGCTTGCCTAATCAGAACCGCCGTCCAACGATGCCAACGACTCTCTGACCTGGGCGGAACAGGTCCCACACGGTGAAAGCCTGAGGATACTGACCAACCCACCGGTTGGTCAATGCGCAGTCGAAGGGTGTTACAGTCGAAAAAGGCCTGTTGGCACTTAGCCCGAGGAACCTGGACCATGGCCGAGCAACTCAACATTTCCAGCACCGAAGCTGTTGAATATTTCTTTGAGCGCGGTTGGACAGATGGTCTTCCCATAGTCCCACCAACGCCAGATCTGGTTGAGGAGTTTCTTGGCGTCGTCGACATTGCACCCGACGCCGTACTCGGCTCTGTTCCCGAGCGGGACCGCCATCTCACCGCCGAGAAGGCAGCAATCAACAGTGTGATGGCTGGATGCAAGCCTGAATACTTCCCGCTGGTGGTGGCCGCACTCGAAGCGATCCTTGATCCTGAATTCAATGCACATGCAGCGATGAGCTCAACCGGTGGGGCGGCGCTGTGCCTCATAGTCAGTGGCCCCCTCGTCGAGGAGCATGGCTTCTTCCATCTCAACAACGTCCTCGGGAGCGGAAGCCGGGCAAACGCTTCGATCGGGCGGGCAGTTCGTCTGGTGGCCATGAACGTCTTCGGCGCACGAACAGGGTTGATGGATGCTTCGTCGATAGGACACCCAGGCAAGTACTCGATGGTCTTGGCCGAGACAATGCCACCTAGGGGGTGGCCAACGTTTGCTGAAGAGTTGGGTGCCCCCTCGGGCTCGACCTCGGTCACGGTGTTGGCAGCGGAGGGGCCCCGCCAGATCGCCAATCACCTCAACCCGGATCCCAAGGGATGGCTTCTCACAATCGCCTCGGCAATGCGTTGTCCCGCCACATTCACTGTTGGCAAGGGAGCGCAAGTTGCAGTTGTTCTCGGATACGAAGCTCGCGAATCATTAGCCCGTGACGGCTGGTCAAAAGACGGAATTCGCTCATTCCTAGCCGAGCACAGCCGGATCTCTGCTGAAGAGCTCGAAGCTGCGGGGGTCCTTCTTGAGCTGGACAGCGCACACAACATGGTGCCAGAGGAAGATGGACTGCTGCCTAGCGTTTCAAGCCCAGATGACATACTCCTGGTTACAGCAGGCGGTCCGGGAGCGGGATGGTCCGCTTATATGCCCGCATGGGCGCCAATACAGCACTCCAGAGCAACAAGTAGGCTGGTAACCGAGGTCGGACATTCGGAAATCGTCGGAGGCAAAGATGTCTAGTTGCGAGATATCAATCGTTCTGCGACCGGATTACGAAGACGATCAGGTAGAGGACTTTATTCCCGCACCAAGATCAGTTCCGACAGAACCTTTCACGCTCTCGATTATCGACAATGGGAAGCCCAAGGCGAAACAACTCCTCGGCGAACTGGCCTCTCTTCTGGAGGACCGATTTCCAATAGCCAATGTTGAACTTGTTTCAAAATCATCGGCCGGTAAACCACTTGAAGCCGATGTCGCTCAGTCAGTTGCAGTCCGGTCAAGAATGGTCATCACCGGTCTGGGCGATTGAGGTGCGTGCACCGCGTGCAGTTTGCACGATGCGATCCAAATGGAGCGTCTCGGGGTTCCGGCAGCGCTCCTTATCACCGAGCCATTCCAGGAGATAGTCGACTCGGTATCCCCGACCCTGGGAGCAGAGAGCTACCCCACGGCCGTACTCCCCCACCCCGTCTCTGCCTTGGGGCAGCCGGAATTGGCCGTCTTGGCGAAATCTGTCGTTGACCTTGTGTCAAGTCAACTGGTGGATTAGCAGAGGGGTTCCTCGGGCTCAGCCGAAGTCTTCTTCCTGCGCCCAGATTCTTGAACTATCGACCGCTTCGAAGTCTGGCGAGCCAAGAAGAGCGAGCGTCCGGTCGATCTCGTCGGAGAAGATTTCAAGCATCCTCTCGACACCCTCTTGGCCTCCGGCCGCTAATCCCCAGAACCAGGGACGACCAACGAAAACGGCGCTTGCACCCAGTGCTCTGGCCTTGACCACGTCGCTTCCACGCCTAACGCCACCGTCCATAAAAACCTCCATGCGATCTCCGACAGCGTCAACAACGTGAGTCAGGGCGTCTATCGACGCCGGGCAGTTGTCAAGTTGTCGACCGCCATGGTTGGAGACGATGATTCCATCCGCTCCCCGCCGCAAGGCCTCTCTAGCGTCTTCGGCAGTCAGGATTCCCTTAACGAGAAGGGGACCTTTCCAGATCCCACGCAACCAGACGAGTTCGTCCCAGGTCGCAGCGGAGTTGCTGAGTTCTCGATCCACATAGGAGGCGATGCTTTCTTGTCCTTCTGGATCTATGGACCCGACGAGAGATCCGAATGTCAGTTCTGGACCCTTTGAAAGGTGTGCGAGCCACCGTGGCCTTCGCAGTACATCTAGAACGCTGCCCGGTCGGATTCGCGGTGGAATGGCCATGCCATTCCGAACGTCTCGGACGCGCTTGCCGACAACAGGAACGTCAACCGTGAGAACCAGCGCTTCATAGCGGGATTTTTCGGCCCGCTTTACCAAGTCGCTGATGACCTCACGACTCTTCCAGAGGTACACCTGGAACCAGAGCCGACCAGCCGTCACGGCAGATATCTCTTCCAACGAATAACTTGAAGCCGTCGAAACGACAAAGACGGTTCCAGCACTTTCTGCTGCCTTAGCTGCGGCCAGTTCACCATCCCTGTGAACCAAGCTCGCGAGACCAGCTGGAGAAAGCATCACGGGAATCTGCAGCGGCTGCCCGAAGACATCTGTCGTGACCGACCGATTAGAAACATCCTTCAGAAAACGGGGGGCCCACTCGATCTGACGGAAAGCAGCGAGGTTTTTCTGCACTGTGATCTCGGAGTCCGAGCCACCGGAGACGAAGTCAGAGACGATGCGCGGCAACTTCCGTTTGGCGGCTCGTTCGAAATCATCGACCGAGGCGAGTGCTTTCAGCCCTCGTGGTCGCAAGTCCAACATCCCGGCAAGAACACTCAGCCTCATCACGCATCACCTCGGATATCCGCATCAACCGCTGCAAGGAGTCTGGTGACGTTTTCGACGAGTGGCACGTCAATGCCATGCGCCTGGGCCACGGACACTACGTCTGAAAACACTGCATCGACCTCGAGCGGTCGCTGGCGGTCGATTGCCTGCAGTATCGAAACCCGTACGTTGGTAGCCCCGGACTCGGCCATTTCCTGGCCAATGGCTTCCAGGCGCGCCATCGCTTCGTCATCAGCTAACGACAGCAAGCTGGCCACCCCGAGAGGTCCGGGGAGATCAACTAGCTCTGCACCATCTGCGACAGCCACAGATGCTGCTTCGCGGACAAGCTCAAGAAATACCGCACGACTGTCTGGTTGGAGAAAGACTCTGTGGTAGTCCTGACGGGTGAGTCCAACAACCCCCATAGCCGCAACCGCAAGAACAGCTTTCGACCACTGAACAGAAGTGATATCCGGCGAGACCACCACTTCCAGCCCAGCCGAAAGAGCTTTACTTATCGCTCCTGCGAAGCCTTCATTGCTGGTTGGTAAGTCGCCGATATAGGTAGCTCCACCAAAGGTGTGTCGAATTTCCCCCGGGTTGGACATCGTCGCACCGACCATGGAAACCGCACCGACGGCACTTCCTCCATAACGCTTTACTAGTTCTGCGGCCTGACCGACTCCGTTCTGCACGGAAAATGCGAATGCTGGATGTCCGGGCCAATTCTCTAGAAGTTCTTGAGTGTCGAATGACTTAGAGGCAAGGAGCAGGAGATCCACATCACCAACAAAGCCGGGGTCCGATACGGCGCGAACGGGCACTGAAATCTGCGAAGCATCGGGGGAAATTATCTGCAGTCCTTTGGCTTCGATTTGCCTGGCATGGGATTCACGGGCGACCAGAGTGACGTCAAGACCGGCGCGTGACATCCAAGCGCCATAGAGCGAACCTAGGGCGCCTGCGCCTAGGACAGCTACCGAATCAATCCGCGTTCCCACTCGCTCGTTTCTCCATCGACGCCATTCAACTGATGTTTTTGGACTCTTCCCGTCGGCGTTTTCGGGAGTTCGTCCTGGACCCTCATATAGCGAGGAACGGCGAAGCCTGGAAGCTTTTCCGCTGCGTACCGCCAGAGTTCCTGAAGGTCCACTCCGTCACCGACGACGACTGCCATGACCTCTTCTTCACCCAGATCTGATGGCACTCCAAATACTGCCGCCTCACTCACATCTTTGTGTTCTGTGAGAACCCGTTCCACTTCCCAGGCTGAGACATTCTCTCCGCGCCGCCGAACCGAATCAGTCAACCGCCCGGTGAAGGTGAGGTAGCCATCTTCGTCAACAAGTCCAGCATCGCCGGTCCGAAACCAGAGATCCCGCCACGCTTCGATGGTTGCGTCCGGCATACCGTGATAGCCGTCAAAGAAGATCCCAGGCTCGCGGTTCCGGACCACGATTTCTCCCACGACATTCGCTGGACACTGCTTCCCCTCAGAATCATGAATCTGCAATTCGACATCGTCAACTGGGAGCCCACAGGTACCCGGCTTCGAAGAACCTCGACGGGACATTGCGACCACGCCCTGCTCCGTTGAGCCATAGAGCTCAAATATCTCGAGACCAAATCTCTGTCCAAAATCTTCTTGGATCTCTTCCGGCATGCCGGCCCCGTAGGCAACTCGCACCGAGTTCTGTTCCTGTCCAGAAACAGGTTCCTGGTTCCAGAGCATCATCGGGAGGGTCCCCAGGTAGTGGATTGCCGTTACCCCGTGGTCGGAGCAGACATCCCAGAACCGGCTTGCGGAGAACCTCTCCTGGATCACGACTTCGCCCTCGATCAGCATCGCGGCGACAACTGAAACGAACCGGGCAGCTATGTGATGGAGTGGAAACACGGTAAAGAGCACGTCGTCTCTGGTGAGGCCAGCGTGGTCGACGACCGACCAGGCCAGTCGCATGGTCATACGGTCGCTGAGCCTGACTCCTTTTGATCGACCCGTCGTACCACTCGTGTAGAGGATCAGTGACACCTCATCTGGTCCCAAAGGCCGACTGTTGCCGCCGTGGACCACTGCGGGTTCCTCGAGGTCTTCGATTTTGGATATACGCGGCAGTCTCTCCTCTAACGCTTCTAGCTGTTGGCTCGCTACCGGGTCATCACCCACCACGATGATGGAACAGTTCGCGCCTACGACAGCATCGACCAACAATTCGTCTTTGAGTTCCACATTGAGTGGAACTTCAACAAATCCAGAACGGGCACACGCGAACCAAACCGCTACAGCCTGGTCTGTTCTTTGCACCATGGTGGCCACGCTGTCACCCCTCTGCACACCAACGGCCGACAGACCTTCGGCAATCAAAAGAGACTTCTCTTCTATCTCCCTGTAGGTCAAACATCCCTGATCCGACCGGATGACCACTTTGTCCGGAGTGTTGGCCACCCGGGAAACAAGGAGATCTGCAAGAGAAACAGTCAGTCGTGGATCAGTCATAGGTGATAGCGGGTCTCTTAGGGCCGATCTTTCAGAGCATTGACGGCCGACAGGATCCGCTGTGTCGGTCCTTCCACCGCGCCACCATCAATCTTGAGAACTGTGCCAGATACGAAGGCTGATGCTGGCGACAACAGGTACTGACATGCCATACCAATGTCCGACGGTTGACCTAGCCGCCCAACCGCGGTCGTAATTCCGGCGCGGTCTGCCAGATCCTGCGAGCCTCCAAAGACGGCTGCCAGAGAACCTTCGGTCAATATCAGACCTGGTGAAACGGCATTGACCCGGATCTCAGGCCCCCATTCGGCCGCGAGGCTTCCTACTAGATGCTCAACACCGGCTTTCGCTGCGCCATAGCCAGCAAACATCGGTGTTGGATTGAAAGCAGCCACTGCACCGACGAACACCACTGATCCAATCTCGGATTCGGCGAGTAAGTGCCGGGTCGCCTGTGCGCAATAGAACGATGCCGACAGGTTGAGTTCGAGCATCTTGGTCCATTGAACTGGATCGGTCTCTGCCGCAGGTCCGAATGATGCTCCTCCAACATTGGCGACCAGTCCATCCAACTTCCCGTGGATTTGCGTGATCTCCGCAACGGCATTTTTCACCTGTTCCGGACTGCGCACGTCGCAGGAGACAACCGTTACCTCAGGTGCGCCACCCAGGTCAGATACCAGGTCCTCAAGCCGCTCACTATCGCGAGAGTGGAATATGACCCGAGCACCTTGTTCCAGAAGGTGTCTACCAACTCCGAAACCGACTCCCCTCGATGAACCAGTGACCCAGATGGTTCGGTTTTCGACGCTAAAGGAATCAACAGCTGGCGTCATGGGTTCCTGCGCTCTGAATCATTGATCAACTGCGCTTCAAGGACCGCACGATCACAACGGCCTGGGTGGCCGTAATACCAATCAGACTTGATTGCGTCCCAGCGAGGCTCCGAATCAACTGCGGCGAGCACCCTCTTCGATACCTTCCACAGTCCATCTACACGCTCCAACTCGTCAACATGTCGAGCCCACAAGTGCCATACGTCATCGCTGTTGACCATGCGGTGAAAGGCGTAGATCCAAGTGCATGCCGTGGCCTGATCTCCTGATATCTCAACACGGTGGTTCGTGATGTGGTGGCTGGTCTGCTGGTACTGGAGAAGGATCTTTCCTAGCGCTCTTTCGATAGACCCACGACCTTGGTACACGCGACCTGTCATGAAATCTCCGGTCACATCATCGCTAAATATCTGAACGGCGCGTTTCGGGTCTAATGCATCAACTGCGTCGAAGTACTCGACCATCAAACGCCAGATTTCTCGCTCGTCCAAGAGCACCTGCACACTGTCGGAAAGACTTTCCTGATTGGTCATCTTCTTCCTCTGCTAGCCACCTTCAACCACTGACTTCCACGATATTTTGCAATATCCGAACCATAAGGACCCTACGGCCGTGATCCCTATCGAACAGATACAAGAACTTGTGGGCTACAGGTTTCCCTCTGGTACCTACAAGATCGAGCACTGGGAGAACTACCTACTCACTGAGGCAACTGCGGGCCAACACTTTTCATCTGCTTACGCCCATCCAAGTTTCCTCTTCCATGCCCCCCTGGCCGCAGTCGGGCTCACCTACCAAGAGATCTTTGATCTATGTGGCGCCGAATCGGCTGATGCGGTTCGCGCCGGCGAGTACGACTGGGAAATCTTCAGAACTCTGCAGGAAGGTATCCAATACCAGGCTCAAGGTCAGATACTTTCTGTCGAACGCAAAACAGGTAAGCGAGCCGGTGTATTTGATGCCGTCGCTTTCGCTATCGAACTGTCAGATACAAAGGGTGTAGCAGCTCGAGTAACCAACACCTGGCTCTTCCTCCGAACCGAATCAGGCCCTGGGAGGCGATCGAAATGAGCGTCGTGTCCGGAGATCGCATACCCGTCTGGTCCCACGGACCTGTCACCCCTGAACGAATGGCTCTCATGGCGGCCATACTCCGTGATCCCAATCCGATTCATTTCGAACCTGCGACCACAGGCGGTGATGAGAAAGGTCTGCGAATCAACCAGGGGCCGCTGAACGTCGGATACGTGGCAAACATGCTGACCAGTTGGGCCGGCCCCGACTCCATCAAACGTCTCCGAGTCAGGTTCGTGGCCAACGTTTTCGAAGGCGACGACGTTGAGGCTTCGGGGGTGGTAACGGCGATAGCAGACGACCCTGATGGGGCCGTCGCTGAGTGCGACGTCCAACTGGTCCGATCCAACGGTGAGCTAGTCCTTACAGGCACCGCAATAGTCAGGATTTCTGGAAATAACGCAAATCGTTAGTCGGCAGCTACCGACAGAACGAGCCGACTAGGCCGACCTTCATCGTGGTAAATGGTCTGGGTAGCGATTACCGCGTCATCAAGTGAGCGAAAGCCGGCGTCGGAAGTGACGTTGAGGTTCCTGTCAAATCTTGGGAAGTTCGCAGAAGCAACCTCAAGCCGCATCTGGTGACCCGGCAGGAAGGTGTGGCCGAGATCCCAAAGATCGATCTCTACCTTCTGAACGGTGTCTGGACCGACCGGATCATTTGGGAACGCTCTGCTCAGACGGACAATTCCATCAGCAAGGTTGGCGGCAATTCCGTCAGGTTCGACATCCAGCAACTTCGCTGTGAAATCAGTGTCCGCTGCGCTGGTGCTGACCCAAAGCACACACTTGACTGGTCCACTGACGGCAACGGGTTCGGTCAGCACCGGACTGGTGTAACAGGCCACGTCGGACCGCTCCTCGACCGGCGTTTGGTCGTAGACGCCAGCAAGTTGAATAAATGGCATCAGGATCTTTCCACCGACAGTCGGTGTGGGATCCGCTGGGTCGTAATCAAAGGTGTCAGCTAGCTGTGAATCGGGCGCTTCGAGCACCAGTTCACCTTCGTTTCGCGCTGCTGCGTCACCACCCGTGGAACTGAGGTACCAGCAGGTCTCAACGCCAGCAGGTGGCCATACGTCGACCTCGTTCCAGCAGTTCTCACCCATTTGCCAGTACCGGACCCCGCAGGCTTTGTCGCTTGTCTCCTCCTTGACCCACCTATCCATCCAGTCAAGTACGAGCGAACCGGAGAGTCCGACACCCGAGGATGCCTCAAGTCCGAACTCCCAAACTCCATTGGAGCTGGTCGAGAACGGGTTGACGTAACTCGCGTGTTCCCATGGACCCACAACCATCCGGTGGTTGGAGCGACCGGGTTCAGCGCCCACACTGGTGATCTGCCGATACAGGTCGAAATGAGACTTGAGGAAGTTGTCGTGCCACCCCACAATGCTGAGAATCGGCGCCGTGATCAGTGGGACCTTCTTGAGAATGTTGATCGAGTCCCAGTACTCGTCATATGAGGAATGTTCGAGCCAATCTTCGTAACACGGCGATACCCCGTTCCGAAGTTCCGGGTGCTGATCTACGGGGAGCCGCCTGACGACCTCAGGTAGGTCAATGATCGCTTGCGAAAGATCCGACTTACTTCGAGCACGCTCGTCCTCGCTGCACTCAAGGCGTCCTATCGACTCAATGCCAAGCATGTATGCCCAGTAGACATTCCAGCCGAGCTCGAAGCAGTCAGAGGTATATACCCAATTGTCATAAGGGTTGGCGTTGGTGCCCAACACAGTGCACGCCTTGACCTCATCGAAGCCCTGGGCCACTAGTTGTAGAGCCGAGACCGCCGAATACGCGGTGCCGTAGGTTCCGATCCGGCCATCGCACCACGACTGATCCAGTACCCAACGAACGCAGTCAGCTCCGTCGCTACCTTCGTTGAAGAAGGGCTCCCACTCTCCCTCCGAAAGTCCGCGACCTCGGACTTGCTGGATGACAACTGCGTAGCCACGCTCAACCGCTAGGAAGGGATTGAGCATCAATACGTGAGTGATGAACCCTGCGGAAAGGCTTCCGCGAACTCGAAACACGAGGGTCGGCCACGGGCCGTCGCCCTGCGGGTGGTAGACGTCTGTGACCAGCCTGGTTCCATCGCCCATCAAGACACCATGGCCACGCTCCACATGGATGAGATTGTCCATTACATCTCCTTCGTTGACCTATCACTGCGGTATCGGTTCGGCGAGCGCATCTGTTTCATTTCGATGCCTCTTCGGCCAGGCGGTCCCAAGTGTCTGGTGTCAGACCATCTTCTCGGAGGCGATACTTTTCGACACGCTGTGCATGATTTTTGGGAAGTTCATCGACCTGCCGGACATACCGCGGAACGGCATGATCTGACATTCGCCCATGGCAGTGGTCGATCAGTTCCAGAGGATCGAAGGTCGCCCGATCTCGAGCTACTACAGCGACCATCACCTCCGCTTCGCTCAAGTCGGAGTCAACGCCATACGCCGCCGATTCAACCACCTGGTCGGAACTGTTGACCGCTGACTCAACCTCCCAGGAGGAGATATTTTCTCCTCTCCTCCTGATGCAGTCCTTCTTCCTGTCAATGAACGTGAGGAATCCCTCCGCATCCATGCTCCCCTGGTCACCGGTGTGGAACCAGAGGTTCTTCCACGCTTCTACCGTCTCTTGCTCTTTCTTGTAGTAGCTGGAGAAGATCGCATTGGGACTTTTTGGCCGAATCAGGATCTCCCCCGGCACATCTGGAGCGACTGGTCGATCGTCGTCATCAGCGATCATCACCTGATAGGTCGTCGACTCTTGTCCTGCCGTTCCTATTTTGCGCTGTTCCAGCCTGGTTTCACAGGCCATCGGGGACTCTGTCATCCCATAAACCTCTACAAGCGAGAGCCCGAACCGGGCTTCGAAGTCTTCCCATATGTGTACCGGACAAGGTGCACCAAACGCCGTTCGTACCGGATTGATCAGGTCGTTTTCACTGGGCGTC
>ENA-UPTF01002153-UPTF01002153.1-marine-metagenome-genome-assembly--contig:-NODE-2153-length-11609-cov-8.242716_pt1 | contig 11609 bp, 4 predicted proteins | sample MGYA00238166_ERZ767019 | MGnify/ENA primary metagenome ERZ767019 (study PRJEB28930, sample SAMN06266391) | marine metagenome | isolation source: Sea water from 250 m depth | place: Atlantic Ocean | study... | reverse complement strand
CTGATCATTGCCTTATATGTCGCCTTTGCTGTTTATATGTATGTATATCACGGAATATCATTTTCCATGAGCTATTCCCTGATAGCCTGCTTCTTAAGCACAGGCTTCATAAACCTTTACTTATTTATGCTGGAGCGCAAGCAGAAAGGATTTATCAAGGGGGCATTTTCTCAGTATCTTTCACCGACTGTGATTGATCAAATTGTGGAAAATCCAGATATGCTACAACTCGGTGGTGAAAAACGTGAAATGACTCCGTTTTTTTCTGATATTCAGGGTTTTTCCACGATTTCCGAAGGTTTAACTCCGGAAGAATTGGTACAGTTACTCAATGAATATCTGACGGCTATGTGTGACATTATTTCGTCTCACCACGGTACTATTGATAAATTTGAGGGTGACGCAATCATTGCTTTTTGGGGGGCACCCCTAGAAATGCCAAACCATGCAACGGTTGCATGTTATGCGACACTTGAGATGCAGGAGCGCAGCGTGGAATTACGTAAAATGCTACGCGAGCAAAACAGGCCGCTTCTTTACACACGAATGGGCTTGAACAGTGGACCCGTTGTAGTGGGAAATATGGGTTCAGCAGAACGTATGGATTACACCATGATGGGTGACGTTGTAAATTTGGCTGCAAGACTTGAGGGTGCCAATAAATTTTATAAAACCTTCTCCATGATTTCCGGCAGTACCTATGAACTGACCAAAGAGGACGTCGACAGTCGTCAACTGGATATTATCCGGGTTGTTGGTAAAAAAGAGCCTGTTCCAGTTCACGAACTGCTAGCCCGTAAAAACGAAACAAGCAGTGAAATGAGCGGTGTGGTTGAGCAGTACCTGAAAGGATTGAAGTTATATAATGATAGAAATTTTGCTGATGCAGTTAAGGCATTTGAAAAAGTCTTAACCATAGATCCGGAAGACGGCCCATCCATGACTTATGTTAAGCGCTGCGGTATGTTCATTGAAACACCACCGGAAAAAGACTGGGACGGTGTGTTTACCTTCACTGAAAAGGGATGAGCAATAACTCTCGATGAAACAACGTCTTGACCGACTGCTTGTTGAACAAAAACTTGCACCCTCCCGTGAAAAAGCACAGGCGCTGGTTATGGCGGGGAAAGTAAGGGTTGATGGACAACCGGCATGTAAGTCAGGACGTGTAATCGATGCAGATTCGCATTTGGAAGTACTGGGTGATGACCAGCCTTTTGTGAGTCGGGGAGGTGTGAAACTCCAGGCAGCACTTGAGTATTTTAATATCAATCCTTCAGGATTGGTTGCTCTGGACATTGGGTCTTCGACTGGCGGATTTTCACATTGTCTGATTCTAGGCGGTGCAGATAAAGTGTTTGCGGTTGATGTTGGCTATGGGCAGCTTGCCTGGGAGTTGCAGCAGGATTCGCGTGTTGTGTCTCTTGAACGTACAAATTTTCGTCATCTCGAATTTGAACGTGTTGGTGAAACTGTAGATTTAGTGGTGATCGACGTATCTTTCATTTCACTGCGTTTGATATTTCCGAAAGCGCTGGAATTTCTAAAACCCGGAGGAACCCTGTTGGCTTTGGTCAAACCTCAATTTGAAGCTGGAGCAGCTGAAGTTGGTAAAGGTGGGAAAGTGAGTGATACTGCCATACACGAGAGAGTTTTGGAAGCTCTAAAAGATAAAGCTCTAGAAATGGGGTTTCTAGTGTCAGGTCAGACAAAATCAGCAATTGTCGGTAAAAAAAGTGGTAACGTAGAGTTTTTTCTCTGGCTGAAAAAATCTCCAAAATTTGACTCTAATGCCTCATGAATAGAGACCACTCGCCTCTCAACCTTTCAGATAAAACACTGCTTCATGTTTCTCTGGAACAGATTATCCCAAATCCAAAACAGCCTCGCAAACATTTTTCTCAAAAATCACTCCTGGAGCTGGCTCAGTCAATTCGGGCCCAGGGAATTCTTCAGCCTTTGGTTGTACGAAAGCATCAGAATCTTACGAATTGTTATGAGTTAGTTGCCGGAGAACGTCGCTGGCGTGCGTTAAAACAACTTGAAGTAAATGAAGTTCCGGTTGTGTTGCGAGAAGTTGGCGATGATGAAATGCTGGAAGTGTCTCTCTTGGAAAATATTCAGCGAGAAAATCTGACAATTATAGAAGAGGCACAAGCTTATCATGACCTCCTGAAAATTCACGATTACACTCAGGAAGAGTTGGCTCAAAGAATCGGCAAAGACCGTTCCACAATCACAAATTTAATGCGCCTACTCAAACTTCCATCTGCATTAAAAAATGATCTGGAAACAGGACGCATCTCCCCCGGTCACGCCCGGTCAATATTGGCACTTCCCGGAGAGGCTTTTCAATTGGAAATGCGTCAACGTCTTTTGCGTCATTCCTGGTCGGTACGTGATACAGAGCGACAAGTCCGGCTGAGACTCAATTCCCTCTCTTCCGATCCTGAAACACATGGAAAGAAAAAAGTCATCAGTGGAAGTTACGTAATTGAAGGTTCAAGAGCAGACCAGGACGCGCAGTTGAAAAATCTGGAAGAAAAACTACAACACCAACTGCAAACTCGTGTGAGAATAAAATACCATGAGGGCAAAGGTCAGATCCAGATTGATTATTTTTCTTTGGAAGAATTCGACCGGCTGTATGATATACTAATTTCTTCCTGATTATATAAAAAAAGGCAGTCTCACATTTGTTAAGTAAAAAATGAGAAAATGAAAAGAGTGTTCAAAGTAATTATGTATAAGATCAAAAGTATTGGCCTCATGACAAGTGAAGTAAATTATAGAAAATCCCCTTTACTTTTATAATATATTGCTGTAGAATCATAATTTCGTTACAATTGGTAAATCAATTTTTTGTTTTGAATGGATTTCACTCTAAAAAATATTAGGAGGTTATTATGAGATTTGGGTCGACAACTACTCTCCCCCGAGGGGTTACACCAGCTGCTTCTGTAACAACATCAGATCGATTGGTTTTTATAAAAAAAGTCTACAGCTTGCTTGCCATGTCCATGGGAACTGCAGCTATTGGAGCATATTTGGGGTCAGGGCCACTGCTGCTTTTAGTGGCACCAAACATGATGCTCTTTTTTATCCTCCAAATCGGACTGATCTTCTTTGCTTCCTTTGCTGCACGCAAGCCGGGCCTGAACATGATAGCACTTTTCAGCTTCACTACCGTTTCAGGATTAACTCTTGGTCCCTTATTGTATCAGGTAGGACCGTCGATTGCTGCAGAAGCATTTGGTTTGACTGCTGTAACGTTTGCGGGATTGTCCATGTACGTTGTTTATTCAAAAAAAGATTTTAGTTTCATGTCTGGATTTTTAATGACTGGACTTATAGTTCTTGTCGTTGGAGGTCTTTTGAACATGTTCTTTATTCAAAGTGGAATGATGCACTTCGTGATGTCTGGCGCAAGTGTATTACTGTTTAGCGGTTTCATTCTCTATGATACCTCAAATATTTTACGCTACTACGGTACAGACGAACATGTCTCTGCCACACTGGCATTGTATCTTGATGTACTCAACCTGTTCATTGCGCTTTTAAGTATTCTTAACATAATGGGTCGCGATTAGAAGGTAAAGGGAAAACGGCCGTGCGAAATATAGAGCGTGATGCTGTTTAATTCTGGTGACTCAATTCTGAGACCTTGAACTCCAAATATCCAAGTTCCTTTCAGGAATCAATATCCGTTGGCTTGTGACTGTCATGAGTAGATGAAGATTCCTGCATAGCAGTTGCTGTTGACGGAGCAGATTGCAGATTGCACTTCAGCAATAATTCTCAATTTTGAGCAAACTGGAGGGAAAAACTTTTCAACAGATCCCTAATCCTCTAAGACCAAAAAATTACTCCCGCTTAACTGGCACAAAATAATAAGGAAAGTCAAAAAAACCTTAATTGCAAATTCGCTGCAATCTGAAAATTAGTTATTTGACTTCAGAAAATCTTGTACCTTTAAGAAAAATAGACTTTCCGTATTATTATTAGCATCAAGTTTAAAAATAATTAAAAATGTATTTGCTTTTTACATATAAAAGAAATATAATTAGGGGTTAGATTTACGAAACCGTAATTTGCGGACAGCATAATCAAACCCCCTCCACTTGAACCTTGGCCATTTTCCAAATGCAAATTGTCTTAATCGAACATCAGCGCTGTATTTCCGCTAGCAGGAAAAACATTGGGAAACTGCCTCTGGAGAATAGATCCGATCAGCGCTGTTAATGACAGTTCTGTATCGTGTGATAAAACCTTTCTGCAGCTATTCTGTTTCAAATGAATGTCTTCTTTCATTTTGTTTAGTGCAGTTTAAGACCAACGATAAACCCTAACCTCAGTCAGTTCATATGCCTTCAACATTAGAAAATCGCCATCGTATTCGGAAGTCCTTCGGAAGTCTTACTGCTCCGATTAAAGTTCCACACTTGTTGAAAGTTCAATTAGATTCATTTGAGCGTTTTCTTCAACGGGATGTACCACCAGATCAGCGTGAAGACAAAGGCCTTGAAGCTGTTTTCCGCTCAGTCTTTCCTGTTTCTGATTATAGTGGTTCTTCCACTTTGGAATATGTCCATTACCGTTTAGGTGACCCTAAATATTCTGTTGAAGAATGCAGGGTTCGTGGGGTTACCTTTGCCTGCCCGGTTCGGGCGGCATTGCGCTTGATTGTTTGGGAAAAGGATACTGAGTCAGATGTGAAGCACATTCGGGATATTAAAGAACAAGATATTTATCTGGGTGAACTGCCTTTAATGACTCCCACGGGCTCTTTCATTATCAATGGAACTGAGCGTGTGATTGTCAGCCAGATGCACAAAAGTCCTGGTGTCGTGTTTACACATGACAAGGGTAATAGTCACTCCAGCGGAAAACTGCTCTATTCGGCACGTGTAATTCCGCAGCGTGGTTCCTGGCTCGATTTTGAATTTGACGCAAAGGACGTGCTTTATGTACGCATCGACCGCCGTCGTAAATTCCATGCAACTGTTCTATTGAGAGCATTGGGATTTACAGAAGATCAACTACTGAAGTACTTCTATCAGTTTGAGAAACTCGATTTAAGCGATGTCAAGCCTGGAGAAGATCCTGAAGCACAATCCTATTACCGTGTTTTTGATCCGGAAATTATTCTGGATCAGCGCCCACAACTCCCAATTGCAGACCCAAAAACCGGTGAGGTTCTAGTCAAATCAGGACAGAGGATAAACAAGCGTCTGCTAAAAAAATTAGAGAATGCCAAAGTAAAAAGGCTCAATGCAACTCTCCATGAACTAAAAGGACGTATCGTTGCCAATACTCTCTATAAAGCGAATAGTGAAGAAATATTAGTTCCATGTAATACACCTTTAACGGCAGAGCTGCTAACGACTCTGGTAGAAAATGGTATAAAAGAAGTTGAATTATTACATATTGGCCCACAAAATACGGGCTCCACTCTTCGTGATACTTTGACGCTGGATAAAATTACTTCACCAGAACAAGCACTGATTGAACTGTACAAAAATATGAAACCTGGCGATCCTCCCACTCTGGAGGCTGCACAAATGATGCTGCAGAATTTTTTCTTCAAAGGAGAACGCTTCAGTCTTTCAAAAGTTGGGAGATTAAAAATTAATGAAAAGTTAGGACTTGATGATCCGCTGGATAATACTGTACTTACGAAGGAAGATATCCTGAAAACTGTCAAATATCTGCTTGAATTAAAAGAGGGCCATCCGAACAGGATGATAGATGACATTGATCACCTGGGGAACAGAAGAGTCCGGAGTGTAGGAGAACTTCTGGAAACTCAATTCCGAATTGGACTGGTGCGAATGGAGCGAACCATCAAGGAGCGTATGTCTTTGCAGGATTCTGACTCCATGATGCTACATGATATAGTTAACGCAAAACCGGTAGCAGGTGCAATTCACGAATTTTTTGGAAGCAGCCAACTTTCACAATTTATGGATCAAACAAATCCACTTTCTGAAATCACACACAAACGCCGGCTGAGTGCTTTAGGGCCTGGAGGTTTAACACGGGAACGCGCAGGTTTTGATGTCCGAGATGTTCATTCTTCACATTATGGACGGATCTGCCCCATCGAAACTCCGGAAGGACCAAACATAGGACTGATAGCCTCACTGGCTTCTTTTGGCAGAGTCAATGACTTTGGCTTCATTGAGACTCCATACCTTAAAGTCGAAAATGGCGTGGTTACGAATACGGTGGAATACCTTTCTGCAATAGAGGAGGAAAAATACAGTATTGCTCAGGCTAATGCAAGGCTTGACAAAAAAAAGGCGTTTGTCAATGATTTCATTACCTCCCGTGTAGGAAGTGATTTCAGTATGGTTTTAAAGGAAAATATTGACTACATTGATATTTCTCCGTGTCAGTTGGTTTCTGTTGCCGCTTCAATGATTCCCTTCCTTGAGCATGATGATGCAAATCGTGCCCTGATGGGTTCAAACATGCAGCGTCAGGGAGTCCCTCTGGTGAAACCAAAAGCCCCTCTCGTTGGAACAGGCATTGAACATCAGGCAGCATTGGATTCTGGCAGTTGTGTTGTTGCCAGCCGTTCTGGAGTTGTAGATAATGTTGATTCAGGCAGGATAGTTATTCAGGCAGATGTTGATCTTTCAAGTGAAGATTCGATTGTCCCGGCAAACGTTGATATTTACCACTTGATTAAATTTCGCCGCTCAAATCAAAACACCTGCATTAATCAACGTCCTATTGTAAAAAAAGGAGATCGAATTAAAGCCGGTGATGTAATTGCTGACGGATCCTGTACTGAAAATGGGGAGCTGGCTTTGGGACAAAATATCAACATAGCTTTCATGCCCTGGCGCGGTTACAACTTTGAAGATTCAATCATGGTTTCCCAGCGTCTGATGCATGAAGATACATTTACATCAGTTCATATTGATGTTCTTGATACAGTTGCCCGCGATACAAAATTAGGAAAAGAAGAGATCACTCGAGATCTCCCAAATGTGAGTGAAGAAGCACTCAAGAACCTTGATGAAAGCGGCATTATTGCAGTTGGAACAAGCGTTAGTTCAAATGAAATCCTGGTTGGAAAAGTGACTCCGAAAGGTGAAACACAACTCAATCCGGAAGAAAAACTGCTTCGAGCAATATTTGGTGAAAAAGCTGGTGATGTTCGGGACACTTCGCTGCGTGTTCCACAGGGAGTTGACGGTGTAGTGACTAATGTTGTGGTATTTAACCGTGAAGGTGTTGAACGTGATGAACGTACCAGACAGATTGAACAGGAACTTTTAAGCAGCTATGAAAAAGACCACCATGATGAAATCCGCATAGTGCACAGCAACTTGGTGAATCGAATATTTTCTGTTGCAGAAAAAAAACCACTGTCTGCTGATGTACTCTCCATTCAGGGAGAGGTCCTTGTAAAAAAAGGCACTAAAATTAGTGAAGAAATTCTTCACAAAATTCCGCTTAAATCTGCAGACGGAATTCAAGTTACTGATAAGAATATTAATCTGAAAGTCGGAACATTTGTGCGGAATGCTCTTCAGCAAATGTATTTACTGGAAAATGTTTATCAGGATCGTTGTGAAAAAGTTTCCAAGGGAGATGATCTCCCTCCAGGGGTGATTCGTATGATAAAAGTATTTATCGCCATAAAAAGGAGGCTTTCTGTAGGTGACAAAATGGCAGGACGTCATGGTAACAAAGGCGTTGTTTCAACCATTCAGCCTGTTGAAAATATGCCTTTTATGGAAGACGGCTCACCTGTTGACATAGTCCTAAATCCTCTTGGAGTTCCCTCCCGAATGAACGTTGGGCAGGTACTTGAAACACATCTTGGGCGTGTAGCAAGCGGACTCGGTAAAAAGATAGAGGAATTTCTTGAGAAAAATAATCCTGCAAAGCAAATTCGGAGTTTCCTGAAAAATGTCTACGAATGTCCGGTTGCACAAAAATATTTTGATTCAATGGATGATCAAACGTTTCTGGAGTTTGTGCAAAAATACAAACCCGGAATCCATATGGCTACTCCGGTTTTCGATGGAGCAAAAGAGTCCGATATTCATCGAATGGCAGAAATGGCAGGATTATCAAAATCCGGACAAGTCTGGCTTTATGATGGAATGACCGGTGAACGATTCAGTCAGAAAGTTACAGTCGGTTATGCATACATACTGAAGTTGCATCACCTGGTTGATGAAAAAATACATGCCCGTTCCATTGGGCCTTATTCTTTGGTTACTCAACAACCATTGGGTGGTAAAGCTCAATTCGGCGGCCAGCGTTTTGGTGAAATGGAGGTTTGGGCTTTGGAAGCTTATGGGGCAGCTTACACTCTGCAGGAATTGCTGACTGTAAAGTCTGATGACGTGCATGGCAGGAACAAGATTTATGAATCGATTGTCAAAGGTCGGCATCAATTGGATCCCGGTATTCCGGAATCATTTAAAGTTCTTATCAGTGAACTGAAAAGCTTGTGCCTGAACATTGAACTACTCCAAAACTCAGAGGAAGAAGAGGAAGAGGAAGAAATTCCGGAAGGAATGGAATCTTCTCCGGCGTCAGAAGAAGTAACAGGGAATAAAGCAAAAGAAACAATATCGAAAGCAGTATCTGAAGAGTCAAATGAAGAAATCGATACGGCAGAAGTTACAGCATAATTTCTCAATTAAAACCCTATAACCAATTAACCAGCAACTAAACATGGCACTCAGAGATTTGTTTGAAATTGCAGTAAATCCGAAAAATTACTCCGCGATACGGATCAGAATTGCCACTGCCGATGAAGTAATATCCTGGTCTCATGGAGAAGTCCGAACCTCCGAAACAATCAACTACAGGACATTTAAGCCGGAACGAGATGGACTATTTTGCGGTAAAATATTTGGACCTGTACATGACTATGAATGTATCTGCGGAAAATACAAACGCATGAAACACCGGGGGATAACCTGTGAAAAATGCGGTGTGGAAGTTATTGAATCCAAGGTGCGCCGGGATCGTATGGGCAATATCAAACTCGCCTGCCCTGTTTCTCACGTCTGGTTTCTCAAGGGTGTTCCCAGCCGGATTGCAACCATTCTTGACATGATGTTAAGGGATTTAGAGCGTGTGCTATATTTTGATGCGTATATCGTTCTTGAACCAGGAGATTCTGAACTAGAAGAACTGGAACTGGTGGAAGAAGACCAATATCGGGAATTGGAAGAGAATCATCCGGATTTGAAGTTGGGTATGGGTGCAGAAGCCGTGCAGACTCTTTTGCGAAGGATCGATTTAGCCGAGCTGGAAAAACAGCTGCAGATTGATATGCGGGAAGTCAATTCTGAAACACGCCGCAAAAGGATTGCCAAACGACTCATTGTGGTCAGCAAGCTCCTGAAGTCTGGAAATGCGGTTGACTCCATGATCATAGAAAATTTACCAGTCCTTCCTCCGGAACTGAGACCCTTGGTTCCTCTAGAAGGCGGACGCTTTGCGACAAGTGACCTCAATGATTTATATCGACGTGTTATTCACAGAAACAACCGTCTCAAACGACTGATTGAATTACGTGCACCTGGAATTATTGTTAAAAATGAAAAGAGAATGTTACAGGAATCTGTGGATGCCCTTTTCGATAATGGCCGCCGAGGCCGTCCTATGGTGGGTTCGAATAAAAGGCCGTTAAAATCCATTAGTGATATGCTCAAAGGTAAACAAGGACGTTTCCGTCAAAATTTACTGGGGAAACGTGTCGATTATTCCGGACGTACCGTGATTGTGGTTGGACCGGAACTAAAACTTCATCAATGCGGTTTACCTAAAAAAATGGCTTTGGAACTTTTCAAGCCATTCATTTTTCACAAATTGATTGATTATCAGGAAATACACACGATTAAAAATGCAAAGAAAGTGCTTGAGGAAAATCCCCCTGAAGTATGGGCCATCCTTGAAGAGGTTGTACGTGAACATCCCGTTTTACTGAACCGTGCGCCAACCCTGCACCGCCTTGGTATTCAGGCTTTCGAACCAATTTTGATTGAAGGGAAAGCTATACAGTTGCATCCGCTCGTTTGTACAGCATTCAATGCTGATTTTGACGGTGACCAAATGGCGGTTCATGTCCCTCTTTCTGTGGAAGCACAACTGGAAGCAAAAATATTGATGATGTCCACCAATAATGTGTTGTCTCCGGCAAATGGAAAACCTGTGATGACACCAACTCAGGATATGGTGCTTGGTCTTTACTGGATTACCAGGGAACGTGAAGGCGCTCTTGGAGAAGGAAAAATTTTCTCCAGTCGAGAAGAAGTTCTAGTTGCTTTTGAACATGGCCGTGTGGACTTGCATGCCAAAATAAAAGTACGTTTGGAACACTTAGGAGAAATATTGTCTGAAGAAAATAATCAAGAAACATCTACCAGCAAACCAATTGTGGAAACCACGGTTGGTCGTATTATTCTTTCTATGGTAATTCCGGAAGAGGTTCCATTCAAATCAATCAATGTACACCTTAAGAAAAAACAAATGGCCGAACTTGTTGATGATTCATACAGAAAGGCAGGAAGTGTTAAATCAGTAAAAATGTTGGATGATCTGAAAAATTTAGGTTACCAATATGCAACCAAGGCAGGTTTTTCCATCAGCATGGATGATATGGTGATTCCAAAAGAAAAGACCACTCAGTTGAAAAAAGCTCAAGTAGATGTCAACAAAATCAACATGCAGCACCAGGATGGTTTAATCACTGACGGAGAACGCTACAACCAGGTAATTGATATTTGGGCACGGACCACAGAAAAAATTTCTGAAAAAATGTCTGCCGGACTTTCTGAAGAAATCATTGATGAAGAAGGTGTTCATAAAGTGAATTCAATTTTTATGATGGCAGATTCCGGAGCTCGCGGTAGTAATCAGCAAATGAAACAGTTAGCCGGTATGCGTGGTTTGATGGCAAAACCTTCAGGTGAAATTATTGAAACACCAATTCACGCAAATTTCCGCGAAGGACTTAACGTGCTGGAGTATTTTATTTCAACACATGGTGCCCGCAAAGGACTGGCTGACACTGCATTAAAAACGGCGAATTCCGGATACCTGACTCGACGCCTGGTTGATGTTTCACAGGACAGTGTTGTACTGGAGGATGATTGCGGAACCCTGGATGGCATCGAAATGGCCGCCTTGATAGAGTCCGGAGAGATAATTGAATCACTTGGAGACCGGATTTTAGGACGTGTTTTGCTTGATGACGTGCTCGATCCAAATGTTGAAAATGAAATCCTGATTCCAGCCGGAACTCTAATAGATGAGTCAGATAGGGATGTCATTGAAAATTCCAGGATTGAAAAAGTACAAATACGCTCACCTTTGACCTGCATGTCAGAACAAGGTGTTTGCAGGAATTGTTATGGACGTGATTTATGCCACGGTGGTTTGGTCAATTTAGGTGAAACAGTCGGTGTGATTGCCGCCCAAAGTATTGGAGAACCGGGAACCCAGCTGACAATGCGTACTTTTCATATAGGTGGAACTGCAAGTCGTTCGGCTGAACAGAATAAATGGGAAGCAGGTTTTAGCGGAGTTCTTCGCTTTGATGACCTTAAGGAAGTAAAGAACCGTGAAGG
>ENA-UPTF01002151-UPTF01002151.1-marine-metagenome-genome-assembly--contig:-NODE-2151-length-11617-cov-3.389255_pt1 | contig 11617 bp, 12 predicted proteins | sample MGYA00238166_ERZ767019 | MGnify/ENA primary metagenome ERZ767019 (study PRJEB28930, sample SAMN06266391) | marine metagenome | isolation source: Sea water from 250 m depth | place: Atlantic Ocean... | reverse complement strand
CTCGGTGGGCGGGACCAGGACCGTACCGTCTTTCCGCTGGACCCCAAGCAGGATCCCTTCGCGTAGGCCGGTTAGGAACGCGCCGACCACCGGCCCGGTAGTCCGGGTAAACGGATACTCGACAACCAGGTCGGCCCGCAGCGGCTTCGACTCGGCCATACCCCTCCCGTTCCGAGGACCCGACCGGCCGGCTAGTCGGCTCAGAAGTCGATGACCTGGCGGACGATGTCAGCGTCGCCCAGGCACGCCATAGCATCGTTTACTTCTTCAAGGCCGATCCGTCGGGAGATCATCCCCACCAGATCCAGTTGACCGGCCTTGTGGAGCCGCAGGAACCGGTTGAAGTCGGTTCGCACGTCGGCGCTGCCGTACATCGACCCGACAAGAATCTTTTCGGAGAAGAACATCTCGAAGGCCGACAGAGCAAAGGTTTCCTCGATCCGGCCCACGCCGACAATACAGCAAGTACCACCCCGTCGGGTTAGGTCGAATGCCTGCCGCATAGTGGCCGGCATTCCGATGCACTCCAAGGCGAAGTCGAAGCCTTCTCCACCGGTTAGCTCAGCCACAGCTGCAGGGAGGTCATCGGGGAGCACCCCATGGGTGGCCCCAAAGGTTTTGGCCCTATCCAACTTGCCCTCGTGGAGATCCACGGCGACGATCGCCGCCGCTCCGGCCACCCGAGCACCCTGGATGGCGGCAACCCCGACACCCCCACAACCAATGACCACTACCGACGAGCCTGGGGTCACCTGGGCTGTGTTGAGAGCGGCACCGACGCCAGTGGTCACACTGCAGCCGATTAGAGCGGCGACGTCCAGTGGCACGTCTTCGTCGATCTTGATCACGGCGATCCCGGGCACGATGGTTTCCTCGGCGAACGTGCCGCATCCGGTCATCGACCCGACCACCCGGTCACCCTGACGGAACTGCATGTTGGTGCTCATTGACACCAGTCCAGTCATGCACAGGTTGGGCTGATGCCGTCCGGTACAGAAGGGGCAGACTCCGCAGGGCGGGGAGAAAGCAATGATGACGTGGTCGCCTGGAACCACGTGGGCGACTCCTTCGCCCACGTCAACCACCACCCCGGCACCCTCGTGACCGAGCACGGCGGGCGGTTCCTGGGGGATCGTCCCGTTCATGGTCGAGAGGTCCGAATGGCAGACCCCACTGTGGGCAATCTTGACCCGGACGTCACCGGGACCAATGTCCCGGAGCGTGACATCATCGGCGACCACCAGTTCCTCGGTGGGCACCGTTTCGAGAATTGCGGCAAGCATCGTCGGCTCCGATCGGAGGGTTTGTTCCTCTGCGCGGCGACCCTAACGGACTGGCTCAGGTCGCGGGAAGACGACCGACATCCCAGATCGTGCCAACATGGCCGACCCCGGTCACCGGAGATCGGGGCTAGAACCCGACCATCCCCGGCTACCGGAGCACGACATGCAGATCGACATCGGGCTCACCAGCACCCTCGGGCTCATCCCCGACCGGGCCCGAGAGCTCCGGGAGGCGGGGTTCGACGGTGTGTTCACCTCCGAGGCTGCCCAGGACGTCTTTGCACCCCTTGTGCTGGCCGCCGAGCACAGCGACCTCTTCTGCTACACGAACATCGCACTGGCCCTGCCCCGCAGTCCCATGCTCCTTGCTTCCACCGGCTGGGACCTGCAGCTCTACACGGAGGGCCGGATGGCTCTAGGCCTGGGTAGTCAAATCCGACCACACATCACGAAACGCTATTCGGCCCTCTGGGACCGGCCGGTCGCCCAGATGCGGGAGGTGGTTGAATCGATCAGGGCCATCCACGCCTGCTGGTCCGACGGAACACCCCTTCACTACCGGGGAGAGTTTTACACCTTCACCCTTATGACGCCGATGTTCGTACCGGAAGCGAACCCGTGGGGTCCTCCACCGATCTGGCTGGCGGCCCTCGGCCCGATGATGACCCGGCTGGCCGGCGTAGTCGCCGACGGGATACTCGTTCACCCGTTCAGTACCCGAAGGTCTCTCGACCTGGTAACCCGGCCCAACCTGGCCGAGGGGATCCGGCGGGCTGGGCGCTCCGACGACGACGTGAACCTGGTTGTCAACGCCATCGTCTGCGCCTACCGGGATGATGCCGAGCGCGACCAGGCGATCCGGAATACACGCTTCAATCTGGCCTTCTACGGTTCGACCCCCGCTTACCGGATCACCCTGGAGACCCACGGATGGGGGGACCTCCAACCCCACCTAAACCAATCACCGCTAATCCGGCTCCAATTATTTTAGCTGCTTCTATTTCCATATATTCCTCCTAATTAATGTAGATTAATAGATTCATTTAAATATAAACAAGTTAATATAGTAAACACATAAGCTTGTAAAAAAGCAATAAGAACTTCTAAAGCTGTTAAAGCAACGTCAACCATAAGCGGTGCAATGCCAAATATTCCTAAAGGAACTATAAAACCTGCGAAAATTTTTAACATTGTATGACCAGCCATCATATTAGCAAATAATCTGACAGATAAGCTTATAGGTCTTGATAAATAAGATATTATTTCAATTGGTATCATTAAAGGAAGCATTATCATTGGAACACCCTTTGGGATAAATAGACCAAAAAATTTAAAACCGTGTATAAAAATCCCAAGTAAAGTAACAAGCAAAAAAACAAACATGGCTAGTACAAATGTAACAATAATGTGACTAGTAAAAGTAAAACTATAGGGCAACATACCAAGCATGTTACCAAAAAGTAAAAAAGTAAATAATGTAAATATTAAAGGAAAAAACTTATGTCCTTTATCACCTATATTATCACTTACCATATTAGCAATAAATTCATAAAAAATTTCCGAGATTGACTGAAACCGACTAGGTATCAAGCTTTTATTCTTTATTGATAGCAATAATAACAAGGTAATAAAAATAATAGCCAAACTCATGAATAATGAAGAATTTGTATACGAAATGTTTGTTTCAAATATCTCTAAAGGTATTAATTCCTTTATCTTAAATTGATGAATAGGATCAGCCATAATTAAAAAAAAATTATTTATTGCAATTTATCATTTTTTTTTTTAAAACCAACCTCAAATCCTAATTTTTTTACAGATCTATAGACGTTCATAATACCTGCGGCAAAACCAAGAATTAAAAAAATAATTAAAAAAATTGGTTTAGATTGGAAATAATTATCAAGAAAAATACCGATCACTAAAGCTATAATTATTGCAGATACTAATTCTACTCCTGATTTTAAATAAACTCCAAAATCTTTAATGTTTTTATTTTTTTTTTGATTTTTAATTTTTGAATTTAAATTCTTTAAGTTCTCAAGTCTTTTATTGAAGTCTTTAAGTTTTTTCTTCAATATTTTTAACTAACTTCTCTAAGTTTTTGTGCTTCTTCAAGTTGAACTGAAATTAATTTTGATACTCCAGTTTCAGCCATGGTAACGCCGTATAGTCTATCCATATGTGCCATAGTAATAGGATTATGTGTGATTATAACAAATTTTGTTAGTGTGTCATGATTGATTTTTTTAATCACTTTACAATATTTTTCGATATTTATATCATCTAATGGCGCATCAACTTCATCTAAAACACAGATCGGGGAAGGATTTTGAAGAAAAACTGCTAAAATTAAAGCAGTTGCTGCCATAGTTTTTTCACCACCTGACAATAAAGATAAAGTGTTCATTTTTTTTCCTGGTGGGGATGCAAACACTTCTAAACCAGATAACAAAGGATCAGTTGAACCAATCATTTTAAGGTACGATTTGCCTCCATCAAAAAATTGTGTAAAAAGATTTTGAAAATTTTGATTAACACCATCAAAACATTTGTTTATTTTTTCCCTACCTTCTTTATTTATACTTGATATTGTTTCTCTTAATTTTAAGATTGCTTTTTCTACATCAATTTTTTCATTAACCATTTTTTCTATTTTTTTATTAGTTTCCATTGCTTCATTTTCTGCTGTAAAGTTTATAGGACCAATTTTATCGAATTTTCTTTTTTCAACATTTAGATCATTTTGCAATATGCCTTTAGCTGGCAAGTCTTGAACATTAATTTTTTCTTCTTTTAAATTTTCTTCATTTAATTTTAAATTAAAATTATTTTCACTTTCTTGATATGCATTATCTAAATCATTCTTTAAATATTCTAAATCTGTTTCTAATCTAGTTTTTTCTTCATGACTTTCTATTTTTTTATCTGAATTTATCTTTATTTTTTTGTCTATTTCTTTAGTTTGATTTGGATCAATTGTAATTTCTTTTTCCAACTGATTAATTTTTATATCTAATTCAATATTCCTTTTATTTAATTCATCAGGTTTAGCTTCCAAATTTATCAATTCATTATTTGTAAATTTTTCCCTTTCCACAAGTTCCTCTAGATGTTTTTTTGCATCATCTATTCTTTTACTCCATTTAGCATGTTCTTCTTCGAAATCAAAAATTTTATCTAAATTAGTTAATTTTGAAAAATTATTTTTTATATCTGTAAAAGAAGAAAAAACACTTTTAATTTTTTCAGAAATGATATCAAAAGTACTTTTTATTGGTGTTATCAAATTATTATTTTTATTTTTCAATTCATCTATTTTAGAATTTAATTCATTAGATTTAGATATAATAAATTCGATTTTTTTAAGTTCATTTTCTATATCCTTTTTTAAATTAATAAAATTTTCCTTTCCAGAATTTTTTTCACTATTTGATATTTTTATATCCAGCTCTTTTGTTTCGTTGAATATATTTTTTTGTAATTTAGATAAAGAAAAATTTGCATCTTCTAAAAATTTTTTCTCCCTTGATATGTCAACAGTTAATTGTTTTAATCTATTTTTTAGATTATCCTTTTGAATAGAAACTCTATTAATTTCATCTATATTTTTTTGTTTTTCATTTTTTAAATTATTTAGATCATTATTTTTTTCATTACTTTTACTAAGAAATTTGTTTTTTTCATTTTTGTAATTTTCAAGCAGAGAATCAATCTTATTTATTTCAAAACTTATTTTTTCAAGTCTCTCAGTTTTTTTTGAAATTTTATTTATATTATTTATACATCTAATTTTTATAATAGTAATTTCCAATTTATTTATTTTATCTTTAACAGTTTTATATTTTTCTGCCTCTTTAGCTTGTTTTTCAAGTATTTTAAATTGTTCTTTATGTGTTTTGATAATATCTTCCAGTCTTGATAAATTTATTTCTGCAGATTTTAACTTTAATTCTGCCTCATGTCTTCGTGCATGCAAACCAGTAATTCCAGCAGCTTCTTCAAGTAATATTCTTCTTTCTTCTGGCTTCGAGCTTATTAATCTATGAACTTGCCCTTGTGCCACTATAGATGTTGTATCTGGTCCCGAAGATGCATCAGCAAATAATAAACGAACATCTTTTGCCCTTGCTACTTTATTATTTATATAATAAGTAGATCCTTTTTCTCTTTCTATTTTTCTTTTTATTTCTATTGTTTCATAATCATTAAATATTTCTGGCGCTTTTCTTTTTTTATTATCGATTTCAATTTCAATTTCTGCTAAGTCGTTTTGAGGTCTAATTGAAGTTCCATTAAAAATTACATCGTCCATTCCCTTGCCACGCATTTCTTTTGGAGAAGTTTCACCCATTATCCATTTTAACGCATCAACAATATTTGATTTTCCACAACCATTAGGTCCCACAATTCCAGTTAAACCTTTTTCTATATCTAGTTCTGTTCTTTCAACAAAAGATTTGAAACCAGTAATTTTTAATTTAGTAAAGTCCATTTTAATTAATTAAATTTTCAATTATTTTTTCAAAATTTTCATAGCTCATAGCGCTATATTTTTTTTCATTTATTATTAACGAAGGAGTTGAATTAATATTGTATTTTTCTTCTCCAATAGAACGAGACCTTATAATATTATCAACTAATTTTTCATCTTTAAAACAAGAGTTAATTTTGTTTTCATTTAAACCTGCTAATTTACCGATATTTCGAAGTTTATCCATAAAAGCATCATCATTTGAAACCCATTTTTTTTGATTAGCAAGAATTAGTTTAACAAAATCAAAATATTTGTCTTTTGGAGCACACTTAGCAAGCACAGATGCAAATAATGCCTGCTTATCTAAAGGAAAATCTCTAAAAACATATTTTATTTTATTAGTATCAATATAATTTTTTTTAATTTTTGGATAAACTTTTTCGTGGAAACTTGCGCAATGAGCACATGTCATTGAAGCATATTCAATAACTATAATTTTAGCGTCTTTGTTTCCTAAAAAAGTTTCTTCGTCTGTTTTAGCATTTACAATCCCATCTTTTGAGAAAATGAGGAAAATAAATATAATTAAGAATTTGCTAATATTGTATCTCATTTTTAGATTACCACTATATATTGTATAATTATAAAATTTATATTTCTTTGAACAAGTATTAATTTATTGGTCAAATAACGTTTTACTAAGATTCTTTAAGGCTGTTTTAAGTTCATTTTTTTTAATTTTGTTAATTACTTTAGAATGATTATTTGTATTTTTTTTTTTGATAATTTTGCTTTTTTTATAAGAATCTTTAACATCAAAGTCTTGGACTACGCTTATTTTATTAATCGCTTTATATCCGAAGTATTGGTTTAATTTTTCAATTATTTCATCATTTTTGAATTCTATTTCCATTGATCTACCTCTTTTTGTTTTTAAGAAAATTATCCCATTTGAATTTTTTATATCTGAGTAAACTATTTTTATAGGCCAACAATATTTTGCTATATCTTGTCCTATAATTTCTTTCCATTTTTTTATTAAAGCTATTTCAACAAAATTTCTTTTTTTGATATTTTTATCTATAATTTTAGGTAAACTTTTCCCAACTTTTTTAAAATAACTTTGCTTTCTTTCTTTCATAATTTAATTTTTTTTAAAATATATATTTTATGATAGTATCAAAAAAAATGTCAAACTTAACTCATAACTTATTAAATTGGTATAGTAAAAATAAAAGACAATTTCCTTGGAGAGTTAAAAAGAACATTGAAAACCCTTATTATGTATGGATAAGCGAAATAATGTTACAGCAGACAAATGCCAACACTGTAATCAATTATTACAAAAAATTTATTAAAAATTGGCCTACTATTTATTCATTATCTAAAGCAAAATTAGATTCTGTTTTATTTCAATGGCAAGGTCTAGGATATTATAATAGAGCAGTTAATTTACATAAAACCGCAAAAATTATATCTAAGAAATTTAATGGCAAAATTCCCAAGAATTATGAGACATTAATTCAGTTACCTGGAATAGGCGAGTATACAGCTAATGCCATATTGGCCATTGCTTATAACAAAAACACTATTGGAGTTGATGTCAATATTAATAGGGTCATTTCTAGGTTATATAATCTTAATTCAGATAATAATAAAAGTGAAATATCAAAAAAGATTTATACTTTACTACCAATCAATAAATGCAGCAATTTTATGCAAGCATTAATGGATCTGGGTTCAGAAATATGTAGAAAAAAAAGTGTTAATTGTTTAATTTGTCCACTAAAAAAGTATTGTCATTTTTATAATGAAAAAAAAGAAATAAATTTTAATGCACTAAAAGATAAAAAAAGAAAATTTTTGTTTGTTTATTTAATAAAATATAAGAATCAAATAATTTTAAAAAAAAGAAAAAAAACTAAGTTTCTTCATGGTTTAATGGAAATTCCAAATAATTTGTTAAATAACAAACCTTCTTTAAAAGTAGCTAAACAAAATGCACCATTAAATCTTGATTGGAAGACTCTTCCAGGAAAATTAAATTCTAAAATCAGTAATTTTGAATTAGAAATTAGATTCTTTCAAGCGCAGGTTGAGAAAAAAATTACTTTAAAAAATACTGTATGGGTAAAAAAAAATGAAATTCAGAAAATTCCAATATCAAGTTTAATGAGAAATATTTTATATTACTTAAATCCCACCTAACTCTGATCTAATTTTTTCTCTTAAAACGTCTATACTTACAGAATTTTTTTTGTCATATTTATACCAAAAAGTCCAGCCGTTACATGATGGTAAATTAAGCAAATCGGCAGCAACACTATGTATTGAGCCTTTAAAATTCTCAGTGATAATTGATCCATCTACTCTAACTTTTGCATGCCATTTTTTTTTTATATCATGCAACATATCACCTGGTTTTATTAAATTAAATTCTATTAAACTTCCAAACGGTATTCTTTTTTGTTGTTTTTTTTCAATTGTTTTTAACATTTTAATATTTTTTATTGGTACAATTGAATCAATTCTTTCTTTTGCAAATTTTATATACTTTTCTTCACTTTCTATACCAATAAATTTTCTATTATATTTTTTTGACACTGCTCCAGTAGTTCCTGTTCCAAAGAAAGGATCTAATATTGTATCTCCTGGATTAGTGACTGATAATATAATTCTTGAAATTAGAGCTTCAGGTTTTTGAGTCGGATGAATTTTTTTACCTTTATATTTTAATCTTTCTGAACCATTGCATATAGGAAAAAGCCAATCGCTTCTCATTTGCAGATCATCATTAAGAGATTTCATAAGGTTGTAATTAAACCTATATTTAGAATTCTTATTTTTAGAAGACCATATCAATGTTTCATGAGCATTCGAGAATCTTGTTCCTCTAAAATTCGGCATTGGATTAGTTTTTATCCAAACAATATCGTTTAGAATCCAAAAATTTAAATCTTGCAATATTTTTCCAATTCTAAATATATTATGATATGTGCCAATTACCCAAATAGTTCCATCTTCTTTTAAAATTCTTCTAGCCTCACCAACCCATTTTTTTGTAAAATTATCATACTCTTCAAAATTTTTAAATTTGTCCCAATTTTCTCTTACACCATTTACATTTGAATGATCGGGTCTTTTTAAGCTTTTTTCTAGTTGTAGATTATAAGGTGGATCAGCAAATATTAAATCTACTGAGTTTGAAGGCAATTCCTTCATCTTTTCTAAACAATTACCTACATATATTTTATTAGTCTTAAAACTTTTTATTTTCATTTTGATCCCGAAATTGTTAATTATTTTATCATTTTTGTTATTGGTTTGAAAGATTTTCTGTGGTGAGGGCTTATACCAAGTAATTTTATTTTATTAATATGCAATTTTGTTCCATAACCAGAGTTCTCATTCCAAAAGAATTCAGGATACTTATAAGATAATTTTTTCATTAAATTATCTCTTATAACTTTTGCGATAATTGATGCTGATGCAATAGATATACATTTATTATCACCATTTTTTATTGCTTTAACATTTGCTTTAATTTTTGGAATATTGATACCATCTACTAATACGAAATCAGCAGTAATTTTTAAAGACATATATGCTCTTTCCATAGCAATTAATGAAGCTTCTAAAATATTTTTTTCTTCAATTTCTTTAACACTTGCTGCTCCTACACCAAAGGGGATAATATTTGTCAAAATTTTAAAAATTTTTTCTCTAATTTTTTTTGATAATTTTTTTGAATCATTAATCTTAATTATTTCTGGATATTTAACTATAAAGTTTTTCCATAAAGAACGTTTAATGTAAACAGCAACAGCTACAACAGGACCAGCAAGCGGACCTCTTCCAACCTCATCAATTCCAACAACAATATCTCCAAATTTTTCTTCTATATCAAAATTCATTATTTCAGTTTTGGAAGAATTTCAACTAAATTACATGGTTTAAAATTGGAGTCTAATTGATACTTTATAATTTCATCCCAAGCATCTTTACAAGCAGAAGGTGAGCCAGGTAAAGAAATTAAATATTTACCGTTAGAAATGCCAGCACAAGCTCTTGATTGTATTGTTGAAGTTTTAATTTTTTTATAGCTTAACATTCTAAAAATTTCACCAAAACCAGGGATATCTTTGTCAAAAAAAGATTTAAATACTTCTGGCGTTATATCTCTTTTAGTCAAACCTGTTCCGCCAGTTGCTATAATAACATCTATATTTTTTTTTTTTAACCAAGTTTTAAGAATATTTTTTATTTCTATTTTATTGTCTTTACATATTTCTTTTACAGACAAATTATGATGAGATTTTAAGACTTTTTTTTTTAATAATTCTCCTGATTTATCAGTTTTAGTATTTCTTGTATCAGAAATTGTTAAGATCGCTATGTTTAATTTTTTTTTCATATTGTAATCTTTAAATTTGTTATTTTTTCTTTAACTTTTTTCAAATCTTCCCAAGCAAATTTTTTTTTGTTTGGGGATCTTAGTAAATAGCTTGGATGAAAAATACAAGTTGCAAATATTTTTTTATTTAAGAAGGGATTGTTATAATTGAACCATTTACCACGATGTTTGGTAATACCTTCATTTAAATTTAATAAAGATTTTGACGCAACATTGCCAAAAAGCAAGAGGATCTTAGGGCTTATAATAGAAATATGCTCTTCAACATATGGAAGAAAAAGATTAATTTCATTTTCAGTGGGAGTCCTGTTATTTGTAGGTCTCCATGGAATAATATTTGTTATATAAACATTATTTTTTCTATCAAGTCCGATGGCATTAATCATTTCATCAAGTTTCTTTCCTGCTGCACCAACAAAGGGTTTACCAACTTTATCTTCTTCAAAACCTGGAGCTTCTCCAATGATCATAATATCAGATCTTAATATTCCATCATAAAAAACAAAATTTTTTGAGTTTAGTTTTAATTTGCAATCTACGTTAATAATTTTTTTTTTAAGTTCTGTTAATTTGCCATGAATTGTTTTTTTTTGATTTTTTTGATCATTGTAATTTTTAAATCTTATTCTTGGTGTATTTTGAATATGCGATTCCACACCAAATGATTTATAATAATTAAGTATTGATAAAGAGTTTTTTCTAATGTTTGACATTTTCTTTTAATGTTAAATTTTATTGTTATGTTATGATACAAAAATTTATTTATGACTAAAGTAACAAATTTGATAACTTAATTATTTTGCCTATATCTTTATATATATGACTAGAGAATCGATGAATTTTGATGTTTTAATAATTGGAGCAGGTCCATCAGGACTTTCTAGCAGCATCAGGCTTGCCCAACTTGCAAAAAAAAACAATAAAGAACTAAATATTGGTATAGTTGAAAAAGGTTCAGAAGTTGGCGCACATATATTATCAGGAGCAGTTTTAGAGACAAAAGCCCTTGATGAATTAATACCAGATTGGAAAACTAAAGATTCACCGCTTAAAACAGAAGCAAAAAAAGATAATTTTTTATTATTAACAAGAAACAGATCTTTTAAATTACCCACCCCTCCACAAATGAGCAATGAAGGAAATTATATTATCAGTTTGGGAAATTTTTCTAGGTGGTTAGCTAAACAAGCGGAAGAATTGGGTGTAAATATTTTTCCTGGTTTTGCTGCCTCAGAAATTCTTTATGATGAAAAAACGAACAAAGTTATAGGAATAAGGACTGGAGATCAAGGAATAAATAAAGATGGAGAACAATTAGAAAATTATCAACAAGGTTACGATCTTTTTGCCAAACAAACAATTTTTGCAGAGGGCTGTCATGGATCATTAACAAAAGAATTAATAAATAAATATAATTTAAGAGAAAGTTCGTGTCCTCAAACT
>ENA-UPTF01002150-UPTF01002150.1-marine-metagenome-genome-assembly--contig:-NODE-2150-length-11618-cov-4.722901_pt1 | contig 11618 bp, 12 predicted proteins | sample MGYA00238166_ERZ767019 | MGnify/ENA primary metagenome ERZ767019 (study PRJEB28930, sample SAMN06266391) | marine metagenome | isolation source: Sea water from 250 m depth | place: Atlantic Ocean... | reverse complement strand
CTATCCACGTGTAGGAACCCAACAAAATAAAACCCAAATTCACTTGTGGGTATCACTTCAAGCCCATTTTTTCTATATTTCTGAAGACGGGCTAAGAAGAGAAGAAAATCACCTCGTTTCACACTTTTAAGAGCTTGAGCCCTAGCATTGATATCACAGTTATCCCCATATGTGAGGGAGTCGAATTCAGGATCATTATGAGTAGTTATGTCCATAAATCGGTCAGGAATATACTTCGATAAGTCCTCGGTAGGCCTATAGAATGACCTCAGATCACGATATTTCACACCATGCACGCCTTCTAACTGTCTATCCTCTGGTATAGGTATGAATTCAAAGGTTCCATCTTCAAAAATAGGACTGCAAAACGGATGCGAAGCGTTGGTTCCAACATTAACCACGTAAATGTTCCCAGACATATCAAGTCACCGTGTCGTTTCTAAGGGTGATAAGGCAAGTTGTATCTCTTGTAATACGTCATCATCGTTTTCTTTATCAAGTGCAGATTGAAGCGCCTTAACTGCTTTGCATTCACCAGATTCTGCGAATTTCCCAAGAGCCCAAGCAGCGTGAGCCCTGACCAATGATTCAGACCCCTCTAAAGCCTTAATTAATGGTTGAATAGCACTACTGTCACCATTGTTTCCCAAAGCCACACATGCGTTTCTCTGAAGTCCAATTCTTTTTGCTCGTTTTACTGGGCTATTTTTGTAAATGCTGCTGAATGTCTCCTGATCCAACTCGAGTAAGGCAACCAGATCTGGCGTGGCAAAGCCAGGACGCTGTTTGAAGTCCCCAGAGAGGGCCGTCTCACCGGATTCTGCCTTACGATTAACGGGACAAACATCTTGGCAAATATCGCATCCAAAAACCCAATCACCTACGAGTGGACGCAGATCTATGGGTATAGAGCCTTTAAGCTCTATAGTGAGGTAGGAAATGCACCTGGTATTGTCTATGACATATGGGGCTACAATAGCACCGGTTGGACAATCATCTATGCACCTCACACAAGATCCACATGTCTTTTTTAGGGGAGTATCGGGTTCAAGATGTAAATCAGTCACAACCTGGCCAAGTAAAATCCAAGATCCAAAACGTGGTGATATTACATTAGTATTTTTCCCCACCCACCCTAGGCCTGAACGACGAGCTGCCGCTCTATCATTCATGGGTCCATCGTCTACAAAAGCCCGGGTTCTGACATTCGCACCCACCACTTCTTCTAAAGAATTTGTAAACTCCTTTATCTTGGCTTTAATAGTTATGTGATAATCCTCACCCCAAGCATATCTAGCGATTCGACCATAATTTAACCTGGTTTTTCCAGGATTCTCTCCAAGATAACTAACAGCCAGCGAAATTACAGATTTCGCCCCCTCCAGAAGATCCATCGGACGGTTCATCTTGCGGACACGAGCTTCTGTGTACCAAGAATAGCCGTCCATATGTCCATCTCTTATTCTCTTAATCGATGCACTCTCATCCTCGGCAAATGATTCGGCGCTAGTAAATCGCACTAGATCAAAGCCTTTGGCAAGGGCAAGCTTTCTTATACGTTCTTTCAATTCCATCAGAGGATATACCCCGTATTTCACATATCAATTAGGTAATAACATTTATCAGGCACTACCCTGTTGACACTTAGTTGAGACCCCCATATCATCACTTAATCTTATCGGAAGATTCAGATACTTGGCGCAGGATTTGTAACATGTGTTTAAGTTCCTTAAGGATAGGCGTTGGCATCTAGGGTTACGGAAGCCACAACAGCTTGTAGTTCTTACACCTGTCACGCAACACGATTTCCATTAGCAGAGGAACGCCGGAAGCTCACTTACACATCAAGCCAGCAAACAAGTGAAAGAATAGAACCCTAAGTGGTAAGGGCCTGCGACTCAAAAGTCGTAGGCCCTTCTCTTTTTAGGCCCACCGATATTTTCACAAAACGGAGGATCATAAATAATGACCAATTTCAGGGAATTACGAAGAGTATACGGATTTGATGAGGTGGCCATAGCGCCAGGTGCCGTTACAGTAAATCCAGAAATGGTTAACACTGAATTCTCAGTAGGAAATGTCACCACCGACATACCCGTACTAGGCTCGGCAATGGATGCAGTTGCTAGCCCATCTTTCGCGGGAGAAATGCACCGACAGGGCGCATTGAGCGTAATGAATCTCGAAGGTGTTCAAACCCGCTACGACAGTCCCCAAGAAGCAATAGAAGAGATCGCTGCTGCATCCAGAGAAAATGTCACCTCCGTTATGCAAAGAGTATATTCAGAACCAATCAAAGAAAACTTGATAGAGAAGAGGGTTAAGGAGATCAAGAAAACTGGGGCTCACTGTGCAGTTTCTATAACCCCTGCATTTACAAAGAAGTTTGGTCCTTTAGCTGTGGAAGCAGGAGCAGACATGTTGGTGGTCCAATCAACTGTAACTACCGCAAGACACTCTTCTACAAGCGTTAAAGGTCTGCAATTCCCACAGCTACTTGAAATGGTAGACGTACCTGTGTTGGTAGGAAACTGTGTGGGATACGACGTAGCCATCGAAATTATGGAGACGGGAATTCACGGACTACTTGTCGGAGTAGGACCGGGCGCTGCATGCACAACGAGGGAAGTCACAGGAGTGGGAGTACCACAGGTCACGGCTACTATGGACTGCGCTCAGGCGAGAGACGATTATTTTAATAGTAGTGGTAGATACGTTCCCATTATCACAGATGGCGGAATAAGGACTGGGGGCGAACTTTGCAAAGCGATCGCCAGTGGTGCCGATGCAGTGATGATTGGTACACCGCTTGCACAGTCAGTGGAAGCCCCAGCAAAAGGATACAACTGGGGTATGGCTAGCCCACATCCAGCATTGCCAAGGGGAACAAGGGTAGATGTTGGCACCAAGGGTACACTTGAACAATTATTTTTTGGTCCCTCATCTGTTTCAAACGGAACCCAAAACCTTATAGGGGCCCTTAAAGCTTGCATGGGCATGGTTGGAGCCATGAATGTTAAAGAAATGCATTCTGCAGAGATCGTCGTAGCTCCATCAATCAAAACTGAAGGGAAACATTACCAACTAGGATTGGGATAATCCTAGCTACGGAAATTCTTTATTGGCTAATTTCTTCGATCAAAATGGCCCTGCTGCTTCCTGAAAGATCATCAAGTACTGAGATGTGAGAATTCGGAAAATACTCTCTAGCGAGTATCCTTGCAGAATTTTCTTGAGACGAATCTATCTCAAACAGAATCGCACCTGTGGATGAAACTTTGTCCAAAGACTGACTAAGAAGACCTCGAATAAGTTCCAATCCATCTGTCCCTCCATCCAGGGCCACACGAGGTTCGTATTGGATTTCAGGTTGAAGCAATGACAAGTCTCCCATTGGAATATATGGGGGGTTAGAAACTATGATTTCAGGTTTGAAATCTACTGGTTCCAATAAATTACCTCGTCGTAAAGCAACTCGGTTATACACCCCGTGTGTACGCCTGTTAGCATCTGCTATATCTAATGCGCTCTGGCTTATATCAATGGCGGTGATTTCTGCGAAAGGAAGATTTACCGCCAATGAAATGGCTATTGCACCGCTTCCAGTGCCGACATCACATATTTTGATTTCATGTTTTGGACGTGACCGAGCAAGAGAAATTACAGTTTCAACAAGTAATTCTGTCTCCTGTCTTGGAATAAGAACACTATCAGATACCTCAAAACTCAAACCATAAAATTCCCGAAAACCCGTAATATAATTCAGGGGCTCTCGGCGAAGTCTTCTGACTACAAGATCGTCTAAGTGTTGCCTATCAGAGTCAGTAACGGGCTCTTCTAAATCCCTAAAGAAGGTAGCCCTATCAATTCCTAAAACGTGCCGAATCAATACTTCTGCTTCAAGTTTAGCATCGGGAGAGCCCGTTTTTATAAGGGTCTCTCCTGTGGCATTAAGCGTTTCTTTCAAATTCATCGAAAATACCAAGATACAGGAGCCGTTCCATAGATCATGTTATGGAGTCTTCTAGCTTACGTGCTTGCTCCTCCTGTACCAATGCCTCAATAAACTCTATGAGGTCGCCGTCAAGAATTTGGTCCAGGTTATATGAAGTCAACCCGATTCTATGATCTGTAACTCTACCTTGGGGAAAATTATAGGTCCTAACACGTTCCGACCTATCTCCAGAACCTACTTGAGACCGCCTTTCATCGGTAATTTCCTTCTGCTGTCTCTCAATCTCAGCGGCAAGTAGCCTTGATCTCAATACCGAAAGTGCTTTTTCTTTATTCTTTAGCTGCGAACGTTCATCTTGACAGGTTGTAACCAACCCACTTGGCAAGTGGGTTATTCTGACAGCTGTAGCTACTTTCTGTACATTCTGACCACCATGCCCACTTGCGTGATAGATATCTATTTGTAAATCATCGGGGTGGACTTCCACATCAACCTCTTCGGCTTCGGGTAAAACAGCAACGGTAGCAGCGGAGGTATGTATCCTACCGCTAGATTCTGTCGTTGGGACACGTTGCACCCTATGTACACCACTTTCGTGTTTAAGCTGACTATAGGCCATATCACCATTAACTTGAAATGTAACTTCCTTAATACCCCCGATTCCGGTCGAATTAGTATCTATCAAATCCATTTTCCAATTAAGTCTCTGGGCTAATCGGGAATACATCCTGTAGAGAACGGAAGCGAATAAGCCTGCCTCATCTCCCCCAGTTCCAGCTCTGATTTCAATAATGACGTTTTTCTCGTCATTGGGATCCTTGGGTACCAAAGCAATCTTCAAACTCTCTTCAACTTTTTCAAGCATGATCTGTAGAGATTGCTGCTCCTCTCTTGCCATGGCCACTATCTCCGGGTCGGATTCCCCATGTGTCATATCGCGAGCATCTTTAATATCTTCTGATAATTGGCGATATTCTCTTGAAAGCTCCACAACCTCTCGAATACTTGATTGCTCTTTGGCATATTTCTGAACCTGTGTGTAATCCGCAACAACCTCAGGACTGGCCAAGAGTTCGTTTAATTCTTCGTATCGCTCCTCAAAAGAGGAGAGTCTGTCGATCATATGCTTTTATTTCCCCAAGGTTATACGCAAAGACGCAACCAACTGACGTCACACCAGATTTAAATAATACCTCATCCTGAATCCGCTAAACCTGGCCATTTAAGCCTAGTCATTCTCCCAAATCAATTAAGTTCATGAATCAATATTCAGAAAACCGGCGTGTCTTGACGCTAATGCAACTCATTTGAATAATGACTATAAGACAGATTAAGCCAACAGCTTAAGAAAGATTATTTAAGTAAATAAATAATAAATCTAAAGGAGAATAAGTGATGTCTGAAAGGAGAGTAACCCTAGAACATGTATCCCGAGAAGACGTTTCACGTATAAATAATTGGCTATCCAACGACGAAGTCTCCGAAAGCTGGTTTGGCAGATATTCATACGGAGACCCTGCTCATCTTGGTTACCATCCGGAGCGGATTAATGATCTATCTGATGAAAAGTGGGAGGACGTATTCGATAATCCTGAACACCGCATATTTTCCATTTATAACGAAGAAAAAACCCATCTTGGGGAGATACATATAGCAATCGAAGAATCTTTAGGGGATGGTCAAATCTCTATATTAATCGGAGAACAAGAAAGTTGGCATATGGGATACGGCCGATCTGGACTGAAGGAAACTTTAGATCTGTGTTTTGGAGTGTATGGACTTTACAGAGTCTGGGCTGACATACCAGACTACAACTCAGCTGCCCAAAATCTATTTGAACACATGGGATTCACACATGAAGGAACATTGAGGCAAAGTCGACCCCATGAAGGATCTCGCCATGACTCAGTGGTTATGGGAATGCTACAAACAGAATATAACGTTAGCAGTAAGTGATCCCTTAGGCTTCAAAATGTCGACATCACCTAAAAGATCCTAAAAAAGAAATGAAGAGCATCTCTTGCAGGCTAATAATACTGGATGAAACTGGCTCTGCTTGTGCCAAAGACATCTCAGGTAATTTGCCTGAAGTATTCTTGAGTAGAGAGCATCACAGTTGGTCTAAACCAATCATAAAAGCAGTTAAAGAAAAATATGGCTTAGACATCAAAATTCTAAGGACATTATCCGAGACCCAATCAACTAGAACTCAGTCCTGTGAACTACCGACAGAATCTTTATCAACTTCAGATTTAATCTGGGACACCCTAGATTCTGAAGGCGGCAACATAGATAGTTTGCAAGATGCAAATGTGGCCACATCTACACCTTGGACACAACCGGGGTGGAATTCTGAAGCCGAAAGCTGGGTGTCCCAGGCACTTTTCGAATTAGATATCTCACAAATAGGCCGATTAATCCAGCACAGGGTCTGGAGTGTTTCTTATGTCGCGTATACGGAAACAAATGCCGGAAGAATTTGGTTTAAAGCCTCCCCTACACATTTTGCAACGGAAACAGCTGTATCCCACTGGATGTCATCCAAATTCCCCAAAAGCAGCCCCCGTGTTATAGCGTGGAACCAAACTCGGAATTGGATGCTTATGAAAAGCTTTGGAGCTCGGCAATGGGATGAGTCTATAAAACAGAAATCTGTGGGACCTTATCTGAAAACTCTTGCTCAACTACAGCGACGCTCATCACTTTATAAAGGAGACCTCACCAATATAGGTTTACCTATTAAATACCCTTCCCTCATTACTAAATTCATAGACTTCATAGGGGAAAATCCGGCAGAATTTCAGGGCATGGTCAGCACAAAAATTATGAATCAAATAAGTTCAGTACTGCCAGAATTAGAAAAAGATGCATATGCTCTGAAATCAAGTATTATCCCCATTGGACTAGAACATGGAGACCTGGATGCAGGTAACGTATTCATCCAATGCAATAATCCTATTTTCACAGATTGGTCCGACTCATCTATCTCACATCCTTTTTACACACTAGCTTCTTTTTGGGGAACAAAGATTAACCTAGATGTTATTACGTCATATTATTTAGATGAATGGTCTGACTACGGTTCACCAAAACAACTGCTTAATGAATATAAAAGTGTTGGAAGAACCGCAGCGACTTTTAGATCCGCATCCTACCTAAAGTTAAAAGACAAGTATCCTTCGGCTTCTTGGTGGGAGTTAGCACCCTACTTGCTACAGATGTTGAGGCTCATTCCCTCAATGAGACCTATTTATGAAATTAAACATTCGTAATAATGGATCCCTAAAACACATGAATTCACAACAATCGTTTGTCCAGAAAACTAATTACCGATCTATAGATCAAAATTCTCAGGAAACGATACACACAGGTATGAACCGACTAAGGGAGTAAACACTGTGTCTGAACACAAGAAAGAAGAGGAGGCAGCTATAGCCTCATTTAGAAGATGGTTAGATGGCTTCAATGCAAGGGACGTCAACAAACAAATAAATGAAATGCACTTTCCTCATCACCGACTTGCAGGGTCTAAGCTGAATTCATGGGAAACAGCCAAAGAATGGGCTGATGGTAACGATAAGATCAACCAGAAGCTATATGCTGAAGGATGGCACCATACTTCCTTAGTTTCACTCAACGTTGTCCAGAGCAACCAAAATAAAGTCCACGTAACAGTACGTATGTCTAGGAGAAGAGAAGATGATACTGAATACAATGGGTTTGATTCCCTGTGGATTTTCACTAAAGTCGATGGAATATGGGCAGCAAAGTTACGATCCTCTTACCTATCCGGTTCAGCACAATTAGAGGGAACAAAAAGGGAAAATTGATCACCAACATAATTATTAACCATGCTTATATTTATGCAGCTAATTCTTAGTCAATAATTATAAATTTTATTACAGGAATTTCACGATCTGTGTTGCGTTGATACTTGGCAAAAGCTGGATAGTAGGCGATTAACTTTTTCCAAGCTTCACAGCGTTCCTTACCTACCAATATTTTTGGAGTAGCACTTATAGTTTCCACACCAACCTGCATCGTTACCATCTTGGCTGCATAAACATTCCAATACCAATCTGGGTGGGTTGGACTTCCACCGAATGATGCAGCACACAGAAAACTGTTAGAAGCATCCTTTAAATAAAGTAACGGTATACTCCTTAGTCTCCCAGATTTTCTCCCTTTAGTGACTAGAAGAAGCATATCTAGGCCCAACAAAGAATTCATTAGACGACCCTTACTCAAAATCAGGACCAGACGATGAAATAAACTGAATACCTTTATCAGGTACAGACGTAATTGGATGCGAATACTCCCCTTGGGCTGATAAAACTCAAACCTTCACAGAAAATTATTCTCCCAGGTTAACAACTATATTGTCTGGGGACCTCGTCAGCACAGCCTCGGCCGGTTCATCAGTAACATTGCCTTCTATATGCGGAGTATTAGCGGGGACAAAAATATAATCACCAGGCCCAGCATCTACATACTCTTTGAAGTCCTCTCCAAAATACACCCGAATATTGCCACTAAGGACGTAGGCGGCTGTTTCAGCTTCGCCATGATGATGGGGTGGCCCCAGTTCATTAGGCACGCAAGTAACATGACCCATCCATATTCGGTTTGCTCCAGCTGTGCTGTTATCGATTCCTGGTCTTCTCTCCATTCCTCGAGTCTGAGCCGTTGTTCCAAGAGGTTGAGTACCGTTAAAAACTTGGGGCTTCTGAGTATCACTCGATGTACGTGAAACAGTCATTTAATACACCTACTAGTTCTGAATTTCCTGTTTGTCTATAAAAACTCTGGCAATCTCAAGTTCCTAGAAACTACCTATCAGTCCGCCCAATATAACACCCTAGGGTTCAGCATCGTTAATTTCTCGTCTGTTAAGTACATATAAAACACATTTTTATCCTATAATCTAATCATGCCCTCAACACGCCCAGAGCCTAAATGTAAATGTGGTCACCTGAAAGCACATCACATTGATAATAAATGTGAGATGTGCCTCAGATGGAAATCAAAATATCCTCACATAGAATGGATAGAACGACACAAGTTTTCGGCAGATTATTCCCCACAATTAAAAGTTCTGGAGTCAGAAAGATTCCAAGAGGCTATTGTTCGACTTGATGAATATATATCCAAGGGATTCCGTGGTATTCCCACGAGATCTATCGACAGACTACCGAAGGGTTAATAACTTATCCACCCGAGTTAAATAACCTATAGATTAAATGTAAGGTATAAAAAAACCAGCAATGCCGCCGACCTATAAAAAATTCTCAGAAGGCGCTATAGGCTTCATTAAGGGTGCAATATATCTACTCTCGGTAATAGTCATACTTCGAGTACTTATAACACTATTCCCAGATGGGAGCAGAACCCTATTTTGGATTATAGGTTTGCTGGGCGGTATAGGATCAATTTACCTTTTCTCAAAAATCATTGAGAAACTGGGGGATAGGGCCCAATAAAGGTCAGTAACATTCGCAACAAACTGGAAAATTCTTAGATACCATGGCTACCCAAATTCCACCTTTTTGACATGAAAAATTTCAGAATATTTTTAGCTCTTTTGATACTGGTTATCGTGGTATCACTAACGGACATAGTTCCTCCCATGTGGAGCAACCTGATTGCGGGAGCATTTGTGGCTTGGATTTTGTACAGGCTAATTACCAAGATATGGGGAAACAAGGACTAGCGAGAGAAATTGGACAGGTAGAGACCCATTTATCCATCAGTCAGAAAAACTTTTACTTTGCGATTGTTCCTCCGTCCACAACTAGTTCCGCTCCAGTAATATAAGAAGCTTCGTCAGAAGCTAAGAACAAGACAGCATAAGCCACTTCTTCGACTTTGCCTTCTCGTTTCATAGGTATCTCTTCTACCATAACCTTTCTCATTTCTGGTCTGGCGGTCCCCGCCGATGTCAGCATGGGTGGCATCATTCCTGGATGCACTGAGTTAACCCTAACATTGAATTTTGCGTACTGAACAGCAGCAGATTTTGTCATGGTTCTAACCGCTGCCTTAGATCCACTGTACCCCATATGAACGTATTCCTGTCCCACAAATGCAGCATGGGAGGAAATGTTTACGATGGAACCAAAGCCCTGTTCTTTCATTATGGGCAAGCATGTTTTCATGCCTAAAAAAACTCCCTTTGAGTTTACTTCCATTATTTTGTCATATTCACTTGTACTTAGAAGATCTGGTTGGGAACCACTAATTGCTGCGTTGTTAATTAATATATCGATTCTCTCGTGTTTCTCTGCTGTACGAGAAATAACATCATGCCAGTTCTTCTCATCTCTCACGTCTAATTTAAGGTACTCTGCCAAACCATTCATCTGCTCTATTTCAGACACGACAGCCAATCCTAATTCTTCCCGTATGTCAGCTACTATAATTGTGGCCCCTTCAGAGGCTAGAAGCTTTGCCTCCGAAGCCCCTTGTCCATTGGCTGCACCCGTAATTACAGCAACCTTATTTTTTACGCGCATATTATTCACCTTTCAACATCACATTAATTGGTTCTTAGTCCCAGAGAAAAACTTGAATCAAATTCACCGAAGGAGTGACTATAGATATAGCTAGTACTGATAGATGGTGGAGCTGGGGAGGATCGAACTCCCTACCTCTTCAATGCCATTGAAGCGCTCTCCCAGATGAGCTACAGCCCCACAGTGTGAAGGACAGTCATTATACATGCTTTTCGTAGCTAAATCAGGTGCATTGTGGGTGTATGGTACATGGTGGTGGCCATGCTCGCTGGTACCATTGGTAAAATCGCACATGAGATTTACATCCTTCAGAAGAGTGAAGTTGCGGAATTGGAAGAGCCTATGCCTGAGGGCAAGGTTGGTTCTTCGACTATGCCGCACAAGCGTAATCCGGCTGTCTGCGAGACTATCGTGGCATTAGCTCGTGCTACCAAAGGATGCGTAGTTCAGGCCTTTGATAACCTGATTGCAGAGCATGAACGGGACAAGATAGGCCTACAGAGTGAGCGCGAATTTGTTGCAAGGTTACACGCAATGACACACTCTGCTGTGAAGAAGATGATCCTGGTTAGCAGAGCGCTTAGCGTGCGCTCAGAGAATATGCGTCGGAATTTAGAGATTACAGAGGGGCTAATGCTTTCGGAGGCCGTCATGATGGCCCTCGCCCCTGTCATAGGCCGCCAGGAAGCCCATGAAGTGGTCTACAAAATTGCTCAACGAGCAGCCATCAATAAAACAGGAATGAAGGAAGGACTTATGGCAGCTCCAGAGATAACAAGTAAATTGAGCGAAAAGGAGATAGACGCTATCCTAGATCCCGACGCTTATACGGGGGTTTGTGCTCAGTTTGTAGAGCGTGTTTTGGCGGCTTGATCGTACTTTAATGGAGTGAGGGCTTTCTTTGATTAACAAATAGATGGCAAAAAAGAGATGTTTTGTAGAATGTTGGAATTGCGAAGCCTAGATAAAGTTGGGGTTTTATATTTGCACTTTTTAACAAAAAGGGCGCTATATTAAGCATATTTAGTCAAAACTAAAAAATATTTCTCGTCTTACCAATTATATTTCATTTAAAGCTTCTTCTAATAAATCCATTGCTTTGAGTAAATCATCATCTCCTGCTGCATAAGAAAACCGTATATGGCCCATAC
>ENA-UPTF01002149-UPTF01002149.1-marine-metagenome-genome-assembly--contig:-NODE-2149-length-11619-cov-11.220759_pt1 | contig 11619 bp, 12 predicted proteins | sample MGYA00238166_ERZ767019 | MGnify/ENA primary metagenome ERZ767019 (study PRJEB28930, sample SAMN06266391) | marine metagenome | isolation source: Sea water from 250 m depth | place: Atlantic Ocean... | reverse complement strand
CATGGTTCCGTTTGGAACGGAAGGTTATTTGTGAATGCATAAAATACAATTTCTGATTCATAAATCTCAGATAATGGCTTAATCTTTCTTAGTTTGTTTGAGGATGTATCAGGATCCATCCAACCTATTTTTGTAGTATCTCCAGAAAGTGTGTTTATTAGAAATGTTTGAAGAACATCGTCTAAATTGTGACCAGTTGCAATTACATTTGCGTTAATTGATTTTGCAGCATGATCTAACGCTCTTCGTCTAAATGTGCCACAAATTGAACAGGAAGAAAGTTTCTGTTCATTTCTTAGTTCTAATGATTCTTCCAATGTCAGATCAAAGAGTTTTTTGTACGAGAAAACTTTATGTTGTATCTTCAGCTGCGCGCAAAAATTTTCAACAATTTTTAGTGCCTCATCACGGTATCCAGGGATTCCTTCGTCAATTGTAACAGCGAATAGCCTAAAATTATGAGTTTTTGACATTTTATTTAAAACATCTAATAATGCCAGAGAGTCTTTTCCACCAGAAACAGCAACGCAAACAAGTTCGTTGTTTTTGATCATTTTGTACTTTGAGATTGTTTTAGCCGCTTTGCGTAAAATGGAATTAGAAAAACATTCAGAACAAAGTGTTTCTCCAGAATATTTTCTTGAATAAGTTGCTTGCTTTTGACATTTATCACAGTTCATGACTTTTAGAAAAATTATTGTTTAATATATTATATGTTGGAAATTTTAACCGCCTATTCTTGTATATCAGTAACAAGCGGTGATGAGATCTTAAACATCTTTTCTGCAATTATTCTATTTCCTTTATCTCCCATATGTCCAACATCAAAGTAAATTAGACCAGTTTCGTTATCAAAAACATTTGTGAGATCTTCAGTTACGGCACAACTGGATTCCAATTCATTCAGTTTATCTCTCATAAAATTATAAGATGTGCTAGGATTAATGTGTCCATATTCTTCAGTAGTTCTTATCTCCCAATCCGTCAAAACTTTATTCCCAGCACCTAATATTGGCTGTAATGTTATGATCACTTTGAAATTCTCTTTTTCTCCTAACTCACAAATTTCCTTCCATCTAGACTTCCATAATTCTGATTTTTGGTCCACTGTGCTGTCATATACCTCTCTCTTGTTTTCACCAATTTGTTTTTCCAAAACCCTTTCTACAAATTCATAAAACTGCACAGTTTTGTAATATTTTCTTATGACTAAACTGTATTGTTCAAGCTGTTCTATTCCCTCAGGCTCTTTGTATTCTCTTTCAAGTGGAGCACCCAAGTCGTTCCATCCATCAAGAACAATTATCAAATCAGGATTGAGATCAATAATTTTATTTTTAATTAAATATGTTTCAGCAAATGATTCATGCCCATTTACACCTGCGTTGATTACACGTACATCACGGTCAGTTGTAAAGTCGTTATAAAACTCCTGCAAATATCCCGGGATGGTTGTATTATCGGATGTTGCAAATATGCCATATAATACAGAGCCGCCTAACACGAATATACGATATTCTCTATCATCTATTTTTTCTTGTTCAAACTCTTCCCCACGAAACCCATAGGAGTTTATTGTAACAGTATCAGTTTTTTGATTAGGTTCATAATGTATTATTGGTAATGGATATTGTATTATATTGTTGTAATAGTCTTGGCAGATTTTTTTAAGATCACTTTTCGTTAAATGTTCATACAAACCACTCATCGGCAATGCTTGGTTGCATGAATCTCTTTCATCTAATACTATACGGCTAATAATTTCAATGGAAGATAAAATTACAAGTAAAAGCATTAATCCAAAAACTACTTGTTTCCTATACGAAACTTGAACCGACATACTTCTATTATCTTGAATTAAATCCATTTTAATATTAAGATGAAGTTGTTAATTTTCAGAATATACTCTACTTTAATTAGTAACAGTTTTTAATTGAAAATCGATTTTAGAACCAATATGAGTAAATTCGGTACATTAAAAGAAATTTTTGAGCTTTTCATAAATAAAAGAAAATTTCACATGTTTCCTATTATCATTCTGTTAATAGCGTTGATGGGAGTAACGGCATTAACACAATCTGGGTTAGTGGCATTTATTTATCCAATTTAAAATGGAACTTTCTTCCCCCAAATTCAAATCATTGGCAGTTACTGCAGGATTTACTTTCTGGTTTTTCATAATAACAACAGCAATTGGAGTTTTCTCTTTAGAAGCACTTGCTGTTTTTGTTGTAATTGTATTAGTCTTAACACAAATCTTTTCAGTTAAACTATCTAGAGCGTTAGATATTTTTGCTGTCATCAATACCAAAATCTTCCTTGGAATATTATTCATTTTTGTAATTTCATTATATGGATTATTTTTCCGTGTACTAGGTATTGATCTTTTAAGAAAAAAAAAGGAACAGAAAACCTATTGGTTGGAAACTGAACAAATGAAAGCAGACAACATTTTCAAGCAATATTAAATATGTATTCTCTAGGTATATCCTGTTATTATCATGATTCTGCAGCGACTATTCTAAAGGATGGATATGTTGTTGCGGCTGTAGAAGAAGAACGATTCTCTCGTAAAAAATTTGATGATGGTTTTCCTAAAATGGCAATTGATTGGTGTCTTAAGGAGGCTGGAATCAAATCAGAACAAATCAATTCTGTTGCGTTTTACGATAAACCTGTTTTGAAATTTGAAAGATTATTGGATAACTATATTGCAGTTGCTCCTAGAGGATTGTACAGCTTTTTGAATGTGATTCCCAAATGGATACACAAAAGACTCTGGGTTAAAGAAGAAATTAAAAAACATCTACAAGGGTATCAAGGCGACATAATATTTCCAGAACATCATATGTCACATGCAGCCCACACATTTTTCACGTCGCCTTTTGATGAGGCTGCCATCTTGACCGTCGATGGTGTTGGAGAGTGGAGTACGTCCTCATTTGGATCTGCTGAAAATACTTCTATTAAACTGACAAACGACATAAGATGGCCACATTCAATAGGGATGTTTTATTCCGCATTTACCTACTTTCTTGGTTTTAGGGTAAATGAGGGAGAATACAAACTCATGGGTTTGTCAGCATATGGAAAGCCAAAATATTATGATCTAATATTGAATGAAATTTTAGACGTAAAAAATGATGGCAGCCTCCACCTGAATATGAAATATTTTGCATTTACTTATGACAAAGTAATGACAAACCAGAAATTTGCAGAACTGTTTGGAATACCTAGACGAGAGGAAAGCGCCAAGGCAGAACAGATTCATTATGACATTGCTGCCAGTGCACAATTAGTTTTAGAGGAAATTTTACTTAAAATGGTAAATCACATTCATCAAAAAACAAAGATGCAAAATCTGTGTCTTGGTGGTGGTGTTGCGTTAAACGGTGTTGCAAATTATAGAATTCTAAAAGAAGGACCATTTGAAAATCTTCACATTCCGCCATCTCCGGGTGATGCTGGTAGTGCAGTAGGATGTGCACAGTACTTGTATTATTGTCACAAGAAAAATAAAAGAATAGTAAAACAGAACTCTGAGAGGATCAAAAATAATGTATATGTTGGCCCATCATTTTCTAACGACACGATAAAATTATTTCTTGAAGAAAATAACATTGATTATAAATATCTTGAAAGGGAGCAATTACTACAAACAACAGCTAGGCTAATTTCTGAACAGAACATTGTAGGATGGTATCAGGGAAAAATGGAGTGGGGACCACGTGCACTTGGAAATAGAAGCATATTAGCAGACCCACGTGATGGCAAGATGAAGGATATTTTAAATGAAAAAATTAAGCATAGAGAATCTTTCAGACCATTTGCTCCAAGCATTTTAGAAGAATATGTTTCTGAATATTTTGATATAGACATTACAAGCCCATACATGTTACTAGTAGCTCCTGTTAAAAAGCCAGAAAATATTCCTGCGGTTACCCACGTTGATGGAACCGGTAGATTACAAACAGTATCTAAGGATACTAATCCACTTTACTATGATCTAATTAATGAATTCTATAAAATAACCAAAGTACCAGTTATTGTAAATACTTCTATGAATGTCATGGGAGAACCAATAGTGACTTCTCCTGATCAAGCCTTCAAAATGTGGGCTAGCACTGAGATGGACAATCTTGTAATGGGAAATTATTTAATTTCTAAAATGTAGTAGTAGTACTGGATTTCTAATTTTTTAGTAAGGAAGGTTTTCTCCATAGAAGATGGTGAGCAACCCAATTAACTGCTTGACTCCTTCCAATTTTATTATGACCAAAGATGTTTAATTTATCTTCTAAAACATCATACTGTTCTTGAGTTAAAGAGAATTTTATTTTTGATTTTTTATTCAGTTTGAATGATTTTAATGAAGAAGTTATCCCAGTATTCATCCAAGTCAAAATATCATAATCGAAAAGGAATTCAGGATTAGATTTCAATCGATCTTCACCAAAAATATTTTGGCAGCTGCCATGACAGTATTTTGCAATAGCATTTAGTTCAGTACCAAAATCTTCATCTGTATTTTGTTCAATCAATTTTTTTGTAGTTTTTATACAAAAATCAGTAAAATCAGGCATCTGTTCAGATATTGCAATTGCATGAAAATAGTACGCAACATTCTGTCCAGCACTGCCATTCAATAACTTTTCATATTCATCAGGATTTTGATAATGCTGAATTAATTCTTCTTCGGAATCCCATAATTCATTAACAGTATATTGCTTAAATTCCTCAAAGAATTTCTGTAGTTTGCTTGGCGCATCAGAGGTGTTTTTCAGCATGGAAAATACCAAATCAAAAATTGTTACATTGTAGAATTGCATGAATTTGAATATAGATTTGTAACAAGGCGTTGCTGAGATGATTTTTATAAGAAGACTCATCAGTCGCAATTCAACATATTCATCGAACGATAAAGTGTCAGAACCAATTCCAACTTCTTCAATCTCAATGACAACCTTTCCATTATCCAATTTTACAAAATCTCTAGGTATTATTCTAAATTTAGATTTCATATTCCATTTTTTCCTTTCTTTTGGAGTATTTAGTTCGGAACCATCAAGAAGCATTAGAGTCCAAATGTTTATCCAGTCTATGTTTGCGTTAAGAACATCTTTTATCGTTTGCATAGCTGTGTCATAAGTCTCACCAGGTAATCCCAAGATTACATCACACATAGTGTCAAGTCCTTCACGTTTTAGTGCTGGACCTATCTGAACCAATTTTTCTGAACTGATATTATCACGTTTGATATTCGAAAGTATTTGATCATTTAGTGATTGAACACTAAGTGACATATGTGTTGTATTTCCTAGTTTTTTTATTGCTTTACCAATTCTTTCAGGATTATTTTTACCACTGGTAATTTTTACATAATGTGGGTATCCATATTTTTTTTGTATACCATTTATCGAATCACAAACTTCTATATCTCTTGTATACATTCCAAAATTTAGATCACTAATGTGTAGATTATGTTGATTTGTTGGAACGTGTTTAGCAATATAATTTAGTTCATCGTCTACGCGTTGCACAGAAAATTCATTAATCATTCTCACGGAATCAGAGCCATCAACACAAAATGTACATGAAAATGGACAACCACGATTTGTCTGAATCATTGGTACTAACCTTTCATCAAAGCATTCATCCAAAATTCCAGTTAGATAGGGTGAGGGAATCTCATCTAACGATTGTATTCTATCTAACGCTAATGTAAATTCTAATTTTCCGTTATTGGATTTTATAATGCAACCCGGTATAGGTTCAGAGAGAGTGTTTTCTCGTAAGTGTTTAAATGAGTTTAGGGTCAGAGCCTGTTTAACAATATTTGAAAATCCAATTTCGCCTTCAATAGGAACATAAATGTCAACTTGAGGAAATTTTGTGAAAAAAACTTCTTGTGAACTCACATCAGCGGGAAAATTCGGTCCTCCCCAAACCACTAATCCATTCTTATTTTTTTCTAAGAATATTTTTGACATTTCCTTGTTAATTTGTCTGTTCCAAGCATAATTAGCAAATCCTATAATATCTGGTACAGATGTTTCTAGTGCCTCTTGAAGTTTTTCAATATACTTGAAAACTCTAATTTCAACTTGGTCATTAAATTTCATTTTTGTATATGATGCTATATAACCAACATTCAATGGGAAGCCATCAACAGACAAAGTAACAGTATCATATGTTAAATCACATAAGAATATCTTAAGCGGTTTCACAAATATGATGATTTTGGGGACTTAAAAAATTTTTTTATGTTTTGTAACAATTGTAGGTGGAATTGCTTTACAGAGTGGAAACCACATAATGATTACGAGTAAAAATCAGTGAACGTTATTAAATAGAAATCTAGTTTCATTTAGATGGTAAACCATCCAGATTTTACATATGATAATGCTATATTTAGAGCAAATATAACAAAAGTGAAAGCATAAACAGTCCACATTATTATGTTAACTTTTTTCTCTGAAGCATGTTTCTCAATAATTGTGTAGATAAATTTTCCTCCATCTAATATAGGTAAAGGAAGCATATTGATAATTCCAATGAAAAACGAAATCATCCATAACCAAAGAAGAAACATAGATACCTGAGGATTCCATTCTATGAAATTCAAAACTGGTTTGTAAGACATCGCATTATCTCTTATGATCCCAATTAAACCTCTATCAGGATCATCAGGAGAGGGCATAATCTCAACAGGCAATTGTATCTGTTGACCATCTCTTTGAACTGTAACAGTAGCAGTATCACCCGGTTTCAGATCAACCTTTTGAAAATCAAACGGTGTTACTACTACTACACTGTTTACTCCTGTTATCAGATCATCTTTTTGTAAACCCGCTTTTTCTGCTCCACTACCTTCTATAATTGAAATAATGAGTACACCATCAGGCGCCTCGTAAAACCACCCCAAGAGTGGTTCTGGTAATACTAGTGCAAAAATTGGGTTTGTTAATAGTAATGCTCCTAAGGCAAATGCAAAGATTACATTTGAAGTTGCACCCGCTCCTATGACTCTAAGTTTGGATATTTTTTTTGCACTATCAAATTCCTTTTCATCTGGTTCCACAAACCCCGCAAATAATGCAATAAAAACTGCAAACCCTCCAGTTTTGATCTTTATTTTTTCTAGAGTAGCTACTATACCATGAGCACCTTCATGCATGATCAGGACAATTGGGATAGACAATAGAAAATACAGTATAGCCGAAACAGAAGTTAGCGTAACGCCAGGTATCAACACTGTTAACTCAGCAAATTCAGTTGGTTCTACAAAAAAGTTTGAGAGATTATTCAATAGAAACCAGAATGCAAATCCCATCATTAGAAAACCCGCTACTACACTTACATCTGCAAAAACCCTAATTCCGCGCTTTGTTCTAGTCAGCATTTTGGAAAGTGCTGACTGAACCTGAGTGTTTTTGTACGTAAGACTGTATGGCTTTATTTCAAAACCATGTTTTTCCAATTTTACAGCCTTTGCTATACCTAAGATTACAACCCAGGCTATGAGAACGTAAATTATTGCATTGTCAGTGAGGAGATCAAGAGCCAAATCGATTGGTACTTTTTTTATTCACGTAAATTTATCGGTTACTGTGAAGCCTGTGATTATTGTATCAACATTTCCTAGTAAACAGTCAGTTATGGGCATTGCCAATAAACTGGTAAAGAAAAAACTAGTCGCATGCGTCAATATGACAAAAATCTCATCTGTTTATACTTGGAAAGGAAAAGTGCAAAACCAGAATGAGTATCTCGCATTTTTTAAAACTACTAAAAAAAATCAATCAACTCTAAAAAAAGAACTGAAAAAACTTCATCCATACGACGTACCAGAGGTTGCAGAAATTAATGTCGAATCTGTTAATCAACCATATATGAAATGGCTTGTTGATTCTACTAACTAGATTCTACTGCAAATCTTAGAATAGAAATAATACCACCAAGTCCAGTTACTCTTAGACCAACATCAGTAGTTGCATCAACACTGTATACTGTACCGCCCTTTGATTCTACATCATTTAGGAAATTCATAATTTCTTGTTCATCATTACTTTGAATCGCTTTTTCTGAAAAAATTAGTGAGTCTATAGCACTGTATTCATTTGCTTTTTTAGTCTCTTCGAAACCCATTGTGAATTTGGAGCTTTTTCTGTTTGCGAGAATCATGATTTGATCTATAATATCAGAAACTTTTGCAAGCTTACTATTTGATATTATTTCTTTCATTGATTTTGATTTGGTAAATATATGTAGTCCATCTTCACCGCTAGAATCTACACCTTCAACGATTTTGATTTCATGTTCTTGACCAATCTGTGTTTTAGTTAGAAAGTTTACAAATTTCTTTTTTGTTTCTCCTGGACCAAATACTATGAGCTGATAATTTGCTTTCATAACAGGCAGCAAAGCTTTTGAAATTTCGTCAAAGAAGTTTTCGATTTTAAAATTAGTTTTGTATCGTTTTCCGCTTGATCCAGAATATATGTTAGGCATTATATGCAGATGTGTTCCTTTTAGTTTTCCAATACCACAATCGCTAGTATCTATCGCAATTAAGATAAACGTTAGATTACGATTCTTGGCTGTTACAAGTTTTTTTTCTATAGACGTCCACTTCTTCTTAACTAGATTAAATGGCTGATCAATTTTGATAATAAATGAGTGATGTGAGCCGTGGGGAACTGATTCATTGTTAGATTCTTTAATTGTTCCACCAACCCGTATTCTATCTAACACATTATCTAGTGATATTTTTTCAACTTCTAACGATATCCTAATCTTAACACGTTCTCCTTTATCCGGTCTCGCAAAATCTTTTTCTTGTTTAATTACACGAACTGTTTCTCCAACAATTTTATCTCCATTTCTGATAACTCTACGTAGAATAAGTAGATCATCTGAATCTTCTGGCATACATGAAACTGAATTTTCATCAATAATTTTGGTCAGCATGTCGTTTTTTTATTACAATAAGAAAAACATGTTAATTTTCTTGCGCTTTCTTTCGAACATAGTTTTCTACCCAATCAAGGGTAATTACTCCACTTTGTGCCAAGTTTACAAGGGAATTTGATGAAGCTTCACCTGTCACTTTACCATTGTTACGTCTAATCTGACGCCATTTTAGTTTTGTATTTCCACTTCTAGAATTATAGATCATTCCTAATACATCTCTTGCATTTACAAACGTAATATCACGGATTTTCTTTAAAGTTACTTTATCTGCAGCTTCAACGTATATGGATCCAAGATCTTCTTCACGCTCTGGAAAAACTTCCATGTCATCCGCATAACTTTGTGGAGCGAATGAACTACACGTACTTACCATAATGAATGTTCTAAAACTTTCCATTGATGTCGCTGCATCTATCTGTACCATTATGTTCTAATGTCAGCTGTTATTTATCAAGCTTCTTGAAAGATTCATTTAGTAATTCTTTAAAGACATTATGCAGGCATTGATGAGCTTATCCCTTTGATTGATGATGAGGATCTTGAGTTCTGAGCCTGTGTAATTTTTCTATATTTATACGAATACTAAATTAGCCAAAATCAACATCACGCTTTTGTGATTGTTCTTCATTCATTCTTGCAGACTCTCTAAATTTATCATCATGATTTTGGCGCCCGTGGCCACATTTTACACATGCCAAGAATTGACCATTTGGATTTTTCTCAAAATCTTTACATCCACAGAAACATGTCATAGCATAATTAACTTGTAATGTTTTATATTTTTATTCGTATGCCAAGTCAGTTTTTTTGACAACATTCCCCCTCAGGAATTTTGTGATCGTGTGGACATTTTCGTGGGTGATTTAACATAGTACAAAGAGCATCCGTAAATTGCTTGTTCATATGATGTTCTATTCCACATACCATTTCCTCATCAATTTCAACCTTAAGTGCGCTATCCATTAAAACTTCAAGCAACCTACTATTTCTCATCATGTTTGAACCGACGTTTTCGCCGCCCTCGGTAAGAGAAACACCAGCTTTATTATATTCCACAAGTTCTTTTTGATTGAGTTTTTTTAACATTTGAACAACACTTGGCTGTCTTACGTTGAGCATTTTCGCAATTGTACTGATTTTTACCGGTTCATTTCTTTCTTTTATATGCCAAATTGCTTTAAGATACATTTCAACATGTTCAGCTTCAGCGGTTCCCACAAAAAGAATTTCGTCGTCCGTAGCCATTATTTACCCTTCGGTACATCTTTTAATAAATATTCAAAATATTCTCTTGCAAAACCAGATAACTCAGCATGATCTGTGCATATAGCTATAATTTCAGAAGCGTTTGAATGACTAATTTCTGGACCCAATAAAATTACGACATTATGCTTATCTGCAATTATACCACCTCCAAATAATCCCTTCTTGATCTTTACTGTGGCAAGCCGTGTTAATCCTTTGATAGCATTTTTGTCAAATTTATCAGATGTCAGAATCGTGATTTTAACTCCCTTCTCATGTAACTGCCTTAGTTTTGGTAATGCCTGTTTTACCAATTCTTCCCCAGCTTTTGGAATTGCAATTAATACTTCTTCTCTACACGTTTCAATCATTTCAAGGATCCTTGTTGCTATATTCATAGTTCCTGTTAGAACCCAGATATCAGGTCGTTCTGCGGTTCCACTTTTTTTGTATATTGGGTTAAGATCGTTTAGAATAATTTTTTCATTTTTAGCAAAATCTTCCTCTCTTCTCTGTTTTGTTGTTTGCAGTGCTGAATTAGGAGATTTAGCAAAATATTTTGTTGGTCTTGATTTATCGGATCCTATCCAACCTTTTTCCTCTAAAATACCCAAAACCTCATAAATCTTTGAATAAGGAACACCAGACTGTTGGCTTAGATCTGAAGCGGTAAGTTCTCCAGTTTTTAGCAGTGAGGTAAAGGTCTTGATTTCATATCCTGTTAGACCAACTTTTTCTAAAGATTTTTGTGTTTGATCAGAAACACTCATCATTATTCATTTGATTATCATAAGCGTATTGTATAAACTACTCTCCTATTCCAACGGTGTAGAGTATGAAAGCCATTATATACTCTTTTTAGAGAAAATCACTAGTAATGGCATTAATTCAGATTTCTAACCAATCGACAAAATCATTAGGCAAAAAATCTACTATTCGTTTTACTCAAAGCATTTGCCCAGATTGTAATATGATTTTAGACGCTGAAGTATTTGAAAGAGATGATAAAGTCTACATGTCCAAGATTTGTCCAACACATGGCGAATGTGAGGAGCTGTATTTCGGCTCCTATGATATGTACAAGAAATTTAGTACTTACTGGGTTGATGGAAAAGGTGCACATGCACCAAACGTTATGATGGAAGACAAATGTTCTTGTCCGAATAACTGTGGACTTTGTACCAATCACCTTTCTCACAGTGGACTAGCAAATATTATAGTTACAAACAGATGTGACCTGACTTGTTGGTATTGTTTCTTTTATGTAAAGAAAGGTCTTGAGGGTGCTTACATGTATGAGCCAAGTCAAGATCAAGTACGCGCTATGATGAAAACACTTAGAGCAGAAAGACCAATTCCTGGAAACTCTATGCAGATTACTGGTGGTGAACCAATGTTAAG
>ENA-UPTF01002148-UPTF01002148.1-marine-metagenome-genome-assembly--contig:-NODE-2148-length-11626-cov-2.975063_pt1 | contig 11626 bp, 12 predicted proteins | sample MGYA00238166_ERZ767019 | MGnify/ENA primary metagenome ERZ767019 (study PRJEB28930, sample SAMN06266391) | marine metagenome | isolation source: Sea water from 250 m depth | place: Atlantic Ocean... | reverse complement strand
ATTTACATCAGTAAATATCTTAAATTCATTTGAAACTCTTGCATCGTAACCAAATGATGAAAGACCATAAGAAACAACTCCTGTTCCCTTTTGTGTTTCAATAAAAGGATTGATCATATCAGCTTCTTTGGCCATTTTGCTTATCCACTTATCTGATAATACTGGCATTAACGATTTCTAGCTTTGATAAATTTTTTTCTCTTTTGAAGATTTTTTCTAAGAGCTTTCTCAGATTTTGCAATGTTATTTTTTTTATTAAATTGCTTACGCATTAAAATATTCACTAACTATTTGTTCTTATCAGGATTCGTTAAATCATCTAATGTTATTGTCTTAGATATGTCATGCATGATAGGCTCGTCATTAATGTCTTGGGGTTGAGACTCCATTCTTTTGGCTCTTCTTTTGGCTAATCTAGCCTTCCTCTTAGCTTCTTTCAGCATAGCCCTTTCTCCTCTTTTTGATTTGTAGTCGTAATGAATGCCCATTTTTAAATCCCATCAATATAAATTTTTACTTTGTAATCAGTGATATTGTCAAGATAGATTTGAAATATGACCATTTTATGCTTTAGATTAAAAAATTTTAATATTAAATTTCTATTAAAGCGAGAAATTATTTTATAAACATGTAGTCAGAGATTAGAGCTATGAAAATTGATTTTTTAAAAAATATGTTTTTCCAAAATGAATCTGAAGATAAAGATTCCAAAGAACTTAAAAAAATACTTAAAAAATCAAGATTTCCTGTTTTAATATGCTCTTTTGAAAGACCCCACTATCTAAAAATAATGATTAAACAATTAAACAAATTAAAAATTAAACCTATTGTGCTAGACAATAATTCAAAGGATATAAAGTTAGTATCATTTTTAAAAAAAAATAATAGAAAAAAATTTTATTTAATAAGATTAAATCAAAACTATGGTAATGAAATTATTTACAAAAATTTTATTTTGAACCATTTGCCAAATTTTTTTGCCTTTACTGACCCAGATATTTTGTTTAATAAAAAACTTCATCCCAAATTTTTACACGAGATGAAAAAATATACTGAAAAGTATAAAATTCAAAAAATTGGATTTGCAATTGATATATTTGATAAAAAAAATCTTAAAAAGATTAAATGCCGATATGCATATAGATCTAGAAAAGGTAAAATAAAGATACGTTATAAACCGCTAGCAAATGTGGAGCTAAACCATTGGAAAAAAAGAATAGCTTTAAATCCAGATATATACAGAGCTGACGTTGATACTACATTCGCGGTTTATAATAAAAAATATTTTGAAAAAAATAGAGTAAAAGCTTTGAGAATTGCAAGTAATTACACTTGTGTACATTTACCTTGGATGAAATACGACAAAATAAAAAGTAAAGAATTAAATTTATATTTAAAAAACAAAAATAAAAATATAGGCTCAACTATAATCAAACTCAAATAACAGCCCATATAGCTCAGACGGTAGAGCAATTCCATGGTAAGGAAGAGGTCGCGTGTTCGATTCACGCTGTGGGCACCAACAATTATACCTTTTTTGATGCCTTTAGTTCACTTACAACTTTATCAGAAATAGATTCCTCTAATCCATACCAGATGGGCAAACATAAATGTTTCAATGGAATTTCTCCACTATTGCCAATAGCATAATCATAAACTTTTGAAGTTGTGGTTTTAACTTTCGGTAATAATGTTGAAATATTTTCACTGGGAGAAATAACAGTAAATTTATAATAATTGCCACTCATTAAATTATTTTTTTGGGATATATATTTAATATCAAGACTTTTACAAATTTCTGAGTATTTTTTAGCTATTTTAAATTTATTTTTTATTATTTCTTCATATTCTTTTACTACAGAATAGATCATCAAAGCTTGCAATTCGGAAAGTCTTATATTGCAACCTATGTTCATTTTTTTTTTAAAACGGTCATAAGCAATAAAATCCTTCATGAGATTACCAATATTATTATCATCAGTTACTACAACACCGCCCTCTCCTGCAAAAATTGCCTTGGTTGAATAATAAGAATATACCCCAGCATTTCCAAAGGTGCCTGAAAAATTTTTATTTAATGTTGAACCAAAACTATGAGCGCTATCTTCAATTAAAATAATATTTTTTTCCTTACAAAATTTTACAATTTTCTCAATATCTGGATTAATTATTCCACCAATATCACTTAACAGAATAACTAATTTATCTGTTTTTTTATCATAATTATTCACAGCTTTTTTTAAATCTTCAAAATTTGGCATTAGTGTTTCAAGTCTGCAGTCAATAAAATCTACAAGATTGTAACCTGCTGTTTTTGTTATTGTTTTTACTCCATACATAGTATTTGATTGGATCATGATGTCTGTTCTTCCATAATATTCTTTATAAATTAATAAAAGAGCCACTAAACCGCTACCATTTGAATTAACTCCTATCGCATTTGTAGCATTAGTAATAATTTTTATAAATTATGAAATGCTACCTGGCGCAATAAATAGTATTTTCACCAAAGCTTTTACTCCAGAAGCGGGAATGGGAGGGATTTTAGGAGTTCTTATAGTTGGTTTTCAAAGAGCAACTTTCTCTAATGAAGCTGGTATTGGCTCTGCTCCAATTGCCTATTCTGCCGTTAAAAGTAATGATCATATGTCAGTTGGATTTGTTTCACTTTTTGAACCTTTTTTTGACACAATAATAATATGCACAATGACAGCTTTAGTTATTATTATTTCCGGAGCTTACGATCCTTCTTCTAGCATCTCGGGTGTTGAGTTAACTTCTGAAGCATTTAAGAAAGATATAAGTTGGTTTCCTTACGTATTATCTCTAGCTGTAATATTGTTTGCTTTTTCAACTATAATTACTTGGTCATATTACGGAATGAAAGCATGGACTTATTTAGCAGGTAATAGTATTTATGCTGAAAATTTTTATAAAATCATTTTTTGTATATTTATTATAATTGGAGCAGCATCAGAATTAGACAGTGTAATTCATTTCTCAGATGCGATGATTTTTGCAATGGCTTTTCCTAACGTGATAGGAATGTATTTTTTGGCATCAGAGCTTAAAAAAGATTTGTTTAATTATAAAAAAAGTTTTTTAAATAATGATTAAAGAGATAAAATTTATTTATGAGTAAAAACATTACAATTGCATGCGACCATGCTGGATATGATTTAAAGAATGCTTTAAAAAAAGAAATTTTAGGTATGGATTTTGAAGTTCTTGATTGTGGAACAAATTCGAGTGAATCTGTAGATTATCCAGATTTTGCAAAGTTAGCAGTTGAAAATATTTTAAATAATAAAAGCGATATTGCAGTATTAATTTGCGGATCAGGAATTGGCATGTCTATGACTGCAAATAGATTTAAAGGTATTAGGGCAGCATTGTGTAAGAATACAGATGATGCTAAACTTGCAAGACAACATAATAATGCGAATATTTTAGTCTTACCAGGAAGACAAATAGATGTAGACGAAGCTAAAAATTGTTTTAAAATATTTATTAACACTTCATTTGATGGAGGAAGACATCAAAAACGTGTGGAAAAAATAGATTAATTTTTTATTATTTTTGTAAATAAAATGAGTATACAAACAGATGTTCAAAATAAATTTTTTCAAGACAATCTTGAATCAATAGATCCTGAAATAACAAAAGCTTTGCAAAAAGAATATGATAGACAAAGCAATCAAATCGAACTAATTGCTTCTGAAAACATTGTATCACTTGCAGTTATGCAGGCACAAGGATCATTAATGACTAATAAATATGCTGAAGGATATCCTGGTAAAAGATATTACGGTGGGTGCGAGTATTATGATGTAGTTGAAAATTTAGCGATTGATAGAGCAAAAAAAATTTTTAATTGTAAATATGCAAATGTTCAACCTAATTCTGGATCACAAGCAAATCAAGCAGTTATGTTAGCATTGGTTGAACCTCATGACACCGTTGTTGGTATGTCTTTAGACGCAGGTGGTCATTTAACACATGGAGCAGCTCCTAATGTTTCTGGTAAATGGTTTAATGCTGTTCAATACGGGGTAAAAAAAGAAGATGCATTATTAGATTATAATCAAATCGAAAAACTTGCTGTAGAAAATAAAGCAAAAATTATTATTGCTGGCGGTTCTGCTTATCCAAGAATAATAGATTTTAAAAAAATAAGAGAAATTGCAGACAAAGTTGGAGCTTATTTTTTAGTGGATATGGCTCATTTTGCAGGATGTGTTGCTGGAGGACTATATCCTTCTCCGCTTCCACATGCTCATGTTGTAACAACCACAACCCACAAAACTTTACGTGGCCCTAGAGGAGGAATGATATTATCAAATGATGAAGAATTAGGAAAAAAATTTAATTCTGCGGTTTTTCCAGGCATGCAGGGTGGGCCGTTAATGCATGTTATTGCTGCAAAAGCGGTTGCTTACGGAGAAGCATTGCAACCGGAATTTAAAACTTATATTAGTGATGTAGTTAAGAATGCAAAAATATTAGCATCAACCTTAATTAAAAGAGGAGTAGATATTGTTTCTGGAGGAACAGATTCACATTTAGTTTTAGTTGATCTAAGACCAAAAAAATTAACAGGCAAAGATGCTGAAGCTAGCTTAGAAAGAGCAGGGTTAACCTGTAATAAAAACGGCGTACCTTTTGATCCAGAAAAACCATGGATTACATCAGGAGTTAGACTAGGATCCCCAGCTGGAACATCTCGAGGCTTTAAAGAAAAAGAGTTTGAATTAATTGGAAACCTAATTGGCGATGTTTTAGATGGTCTAGAAAAGAATTTACATGATAATTCTGAAACAGAAGAAAAAGTTAAAGGGCAAGTCTTAGATTTATGTAAAAAATTTCCTATTTATTCTAAATTAATTTAAAAATCTAATATATGGAGCGAATAAGTTCTGCTAGAGATAGATATTTTATGAGGAACGCTCTTAATATTTCTTTAAGAGGAATTGGCAATACTTACCCTAATCCATCTGTAGGAGCAGTCGTAGTAAAAAATAATCAAATAATTAGCAGAGGTTGGACACAACCAGGAGGCGTCCCACATGCTGAAGTACTTGCTTTAAAAAAAAAAAATCTTTCCGGAGCAACATTATATACAACTTTAGAACCATGTTCACATTATGGAAAATCACCACCTTGCGTTGACCAGATTATAAAATCAAAAATAAAAAGAGTAGTAATAGGATTAAAAGATCCAAATCCTAAAGTTAATGGAAAAGGTATTAGTAAATTAAGAAAAAAGAAAATCAAAATTTCTGTCGGTATACTTGAAAATGAAATTAAAAAAATACATTTAAGTTTTTTTTATAAAATAAAAAAGAAAATACCTTTTGTTTCTTCAAAAATTGCAGTTAGTAGAAATGGAAAAATGATAAATAAAAATAAAAAATGGATTACATCAAAAGATTCTAGGATGTATGGTAATTTTTTAAGAGCAAAGTTTGATGCAGTTATCACGGGCATTAATACAGTCATGGAAGATAATCCCTTATTAAATTGCAGACATAGTAATATGGAGAATTTATCACCTGTTAGGTTTATTTTAGATAGTAAGTTAAGAATAAAAGAAAATTTTAAAATTGTTAAAACTGCAAAAAATATTAAAACTTATGTTTTTACAAATACAAATGATAAGAAAAAAATTTTAAAACTAAAACAATATGGAGTCACAATAAAATGCTTAGATCAAAATCAAGAGAGAATTAATTTAAAAAAAATATTATTCAAAATTGGGGAGATGGGGTTTGTTAATGTTTTATTAGAAGCCGGACCAAATTTAAATATTGCTTTTTTAAAATATAATTTAATAAATAAAATTTATTATTTTAAATCTAATGAAATTATCAAATCAAAGACTATTCTTTCTGAAAAAATGTTAAATATCAAAAATATTGAAAGTTTAGGTTTTAAACTTTCATCATCTAGAATTATTGGTAATGATACTCTAAGAATATATGAAAAATAATGTTTACTGGAATTATAGAAGATATAGGAAAAGTTTTTAAAATCAAAAAAAGTGGTGATAAATTATTTTATATTTCGACACGAATTAATTCTAAGAAATTAAAGATAGGTTCTTCAATTAGTTGTAACGGCGTATGTTTAACTATTATTAAAAAGGGGAAAAAGAAAAAAAACAATTGGTTTGCTATCACAGCTTCTAAAGAAACATTATCTAAATCCAATTTATCTTTAATGAAAAGAGAGTCATTAATTAATCTTGAAACCTCTTTAAGAGTCGGTGATGAAATATCAGGACATTTGGTTTTTGGTCATATTGATATAAAAACAAAATTAATTTCAAAGAAATATGAAGGTTCAAGTATGATATTAAAAATTAAACTTCCTTTTGAACTAAAGAGCTTTATTGCACCTAAAGGTTCAATTGCAATTAATGGTGTTTCATTAACAGTAAACGATGTATCTAGTAATAGTTTTGAAGTAAATATTATTCCACACACCTTAAAAAACACTACATTTAATCAAATTGGTAATAATGAATTATTAAATTTAGAAATTGATATGTTAGCAAGATATGTTTCTAATTATGTAAATATAAATAAATTATGACTTTATTCTCAAAAATAGAAGATATCATTAAAGATGCAAAAAAAGGTAAGATGTTTATTTTAGTTGATGATGAAAAAAGAGAAAATGAAGGAGACCTAGTTGTTCCAGCCCAAAATATTAACTCAGAAAAAATAAACTTTATGGCAAAATATGGAAGAGGATTGATCTGTCTTGCTCTTACGGGAAAAAGAATTGAAGAATTAAATTTGCCATTAATGCCTCAACATAATGCAGCAAGGAGAAAAACTGCATTTACTATATCTATTGAAGCAAAAAAAGGAATATCCACTGGTATATCTGCAAAAGATAGAGCTAAAACAATTCAGGTGGCTATAAATAAAAAAACAAATTCTAAAGATATTTCTACTCCCGGACATATTTTTCCTTTGAGAGCTCAAGACGGTGGGGTTTTAGTAAGAGCAGGCCACACAGAAGCCGCTGTTGACATTTCAACTTTATCTAATTTAAATCCTTCCGGAGTTATATGTGAAATTATGAACGATGATGGAACAATGGCTAGAAGAGATGATTTATTTAAATTTTCTAAAGAACATAAATTAAGAATTGCGACCATTTCTGATTTAATTTCTTATAGAAGAAAAAAAGAAAAAATTATTGAAAGAACATTAAAAACAAAAATTAAAAGCCAATATGGAGGACTGTTTGATTTAATAGTTTATAAAAATAAGATAGTTCCTGCTGAACATATTGCTTTAGTAAAAGGAAAAATTAATCCAAAAAAACCAGTCTTAGTCAGAGTACACGCCTTAAATTTTTTAACTGATATTTTAGGAACATCATTATTTATTGATAATCAAATAAAAAAATCTATGCAAATGATATCTAAAAAAAAGAATGGTGTTATTGTAATTATAAGAGAACCAAGATCATGGACTTTATCTCAAAGAATTAAATCCAATGTTGATGATAAAAAAAATTTACAATTAAGAGATTATGGAGTTGGTGCACAGATTTTAATTGATTTAGGAATTAAAAATATGATTTTAATATCTAATAGCAAAAAAACTATTGTAGGACTTGAAGGGTATGGATTAAAAGTAGTTAACACAATTCCAATAAAATGAACAAGAAAATTAAGATAGTTTATTCAAATTATTATTTAGATGAAATAACATCTAAGATGTTAGAAATATCTAAAAAAAAATTAAGAGACTTTAAGCTTGTTGAATTTGACTTATCCGGAGTTCCCGGTTCATTCGATATACCATTTGAAATAGCAAGAAGCATTGAAGAAGATATAATAGATATTCAAAATCAAACCGGATCTTTTGAAGGAAAGGATAAAAAAGAAATTAGGGATAATATTTTACAAATGTCTAAATTAAGTCAATTGAATCTAAATAACCAACCTAGATATTCAGGGTATTTAGCATTAGGATGTATAATTAAAGGTAAAACTATTAATCACCAAGCTATTTCCACAGCTATTTTTACTAACTTACAAAGAATTAGTATCGAAAAAACTACGCCTGTTAGTAATGGAATATTTAATGCAAATAATATATCAGAAGCAAAGAAAAAACTAACTAAATGTACAGAGCATGCTGTACAAACATTGCTTATGCTTTTAACTAAAAACAAATGAAAAAAAAAATTAAAGGATCAAGGTCTTGGTCAAGAGTGCTTGCAACTCAAGCATTATATCAATTATCTCTTAATAAAAACATCGATATTTCACTAGTAAAAAAAAATTTATTAAAGGATAAAGAAACAAAAAATATTCCTGATAGACTTTTTTTTTTTAAATTAGTTAATGAAACTCTTAAGAATAAAAAAACTTTAGATAAAAAATTAGAAGATGCAGTAAAAAGAAAAAATTTTTCTAAAATGGAAACAATAATTAAAGTAATTTTAGAACTTGGATTATGTGAGATTGTTTATTTTAAAGATTTGTCTCACAAAATATCAATTGCAGAATATAATAAGGTTAGTAGTTCTTTTTTAAACAAAAATGAAGTTGGTCTTATAAACGGTATCTTAGATAAAATAGCAAATAATATAATTAATGAATGAATACGAAGTTATAAAAAAATTTTTTTTACCATTATCATTAAAAAAAGATTTTTCTTTAAATTTAGACGATGATGCTGCTTTATTGCCAAAAAAAAAGCAATTAATTGTTGGTACAGACTCTATTGTTGAAGGAGATCACTTTGAGAAAAATGAGAAAAATCCTTTATTAATAGCGAAAAAGTTATTAAGAGTAAATTTATCTGATTTAGCATCTATGAGCGCTGATCCATTTGGATATACACTAAATTTATCTTTACCTAATTACAAAAATAAAAAAAAATTAATAAATTGGATTAAATTATTTGCTAAAGGCTTAAAACAAGATCAATCAAAATACCAAATTAAACTTCTAGGCGGAGATACTGTATTAACAAAAGGCCCTTTAATACTATCTTTAACTTTATTTGGTTATAAAAATAAAAAAATTATTAAAAGATCTGACGCAAAGTTAGATGACGATATTTATGTAACTGGAAATATTGGAGATAGTGGAATTGGTTATAAAATTTTATTAAAAAAATTAAAATTAAATAATTATTTAAATAATTTTTATATAAATCGTCATAAATTGCCAAATCCACCAGTTAAATTTGGGAAAAAATTATTTTTATTCGCTAATTCAGCAACAGATATTTCAGATGGCTTACTTGCTGATTTAAACAATATTATAATTGCATCTAAATGCGGAGCTATAATTATGAGTGAAAACATTCCATTTTCAAAAGAAACTAAAAGTTTAATTATTAAAAAAAAGATTAATATTGATTATTTATTTACTTGTGGGGAAGATTATCAGTTAATTTTTACTGCAAATAAAAACAATTCAACAAAAATAAATTCTTTAGCAAAAAAAAATTCTATAAAAATAACAAAAATAGGAAATATTATAAAAAAAAGAAAACTTGTAATTTTAAATAAGAATAATCAGGAATTATCATTTAAAAGTTTAGGCTTTAAGCATTTTTAATTTGATTTTTTATAAAAAACTATTTAAAACTGATAGATTATGAATCCAATTCTTTTTTCAATTATTTGCGGACTAAGTTCAATTATCTATGGTTTTTTAGCTTCGAAAAGCATTTTGAATTCTGATTCAGGTAATGATAAAATGCGAGAAATTTCACAAGCCATACAAGAAGGTGCAAATGCTTATTTAAATAGACAATATTTAACAATATCTTATGTCGGCTTTACAATTTTTATATTAATTTTCTATTTTTTTAATTTTTATGTAGCGTTTGGTTTTTTATTAGGAGCAATATTGTCTGGTTTAGCTGGGTATGTTGGTATGCATATATCAGTAAGATCGAATGTAAGAACTGCTGCTGCTGCTTCTAAAGGATTAAAGGAAGGTTTAAGCATTGCTTTTAGAGCTGGTTCAGTAACTGGCATGCTTGTTGTTGGATTAGCATTGTTATCAGTTAGTGGATATTATGCCTTTTTATTAAACAAAGGAATTGATGGAAGAGGATTAATAGAGCCTCTTGTTGGTTTAAGTTTTGGAGCATCGCTAATTTCTATATTTGCTAGACTAGGTGGTGGAATTTTTACTAAAGGTGCTGATGTTGGTGCCGATTTAGTTGGTAAGGTTGAAGCTGGAATACCAGAAGATGATCCTAGAAATCCAGCAGTTATAGCAGATAACGTAGGTGATAACGTCGGAGATTGTGCTGGTATGGCAGCAGATTTGTTTGAAACTTATGTTGTTACAGTTGTTGCAACAATGGTATTAGCATCAATTTTTTTTAGTGGAAGTGATCTTATATTTAAAATGATGTCTTACCCAATAGCAATTGGCGGAGTCTGTATTATAACAAGCATAATAGGTACTTTTTTTGTCAGACTTGGAAAATCAAATAATGTTATGGGAGCTTTATATAAAGGTTTTTTTGCAACAGCTATTTTATCTGCAATAAGTTTATGGTTTTTAACAGATTTGTTTATAGGTTTAGATCAAACATTTTTAATAAATGAGAAAAATTTTGATGGCGAGGATTTATTTTATTGCGGAATTACCGGACTTGTAATTACAAGTTTACTAATTTGGGTCACTGAATATTATACAGGTACAAATTTTAAACCTGTGCAAAGTATTGCAAAATCATCTGAGACTGGGCATGCTACAAATATTATCCGAGGATTAGCGGTAAGTTTAGAAGCAACAGCTATACCGGCACTTATCATATGTTTTGGTATAATTATATCTTTTAAATTAGCAGGATTGTTTGGTATAGCAATTTCAGTTACTTCTATGCTTGCTCTAGCAGGAATGGTAGTTGCTTTAGATGCGTATGGTCCTGTTACTGATAATGCAGGAGGTATTGCAGAAATGTCTAAATTAGATAAAAATGTTAGAAAAGTTACAGATTCTCTTGATGCTGTCGGTAACACAACCAAAGCCATTACCAAGGGTTACGCCATTGGTTCTGCCGGGTTAGGAGCATTAGTTTTGTTTGCAACTTATACTGAGGATTTAAATTATTTTATTGAAAGCAATCTTATTAATGTATCAAATATTGATTTTAGTTTATCAAACCCATATGTTGTTGTCGGTTTAATTTTTGGTGGTCTATTACCATATCTTTTTGCTTCAATGGGCATGACAGCAGTTGGAAGAGCTGGATCTTCAGTTGTTATTGAAGTTAGAAGACAATTTTCTCAAATAAAAGGAATTATGTCTGGTAAAACAAAACCAGAATATGGAAAGTGCGTTGATATGTTAACAAGGACAGCAATCAAAGAAATGATAATACCATCATTACTTCCTGTATTATCACCAGTTATTTTATATTTTTTTATTTTAGTAATTTCTGATCAAAGTTCTGCTCTAGCTTCAGTAGGTGCAATGTTATTAGGAATTATTTTAACAGGACTGTTTGTTGCAATTTCAATGACCGCAGGCGGCGGTGCATGGGATAATGCAAAAAAATATATCGAAGATGGTAATTTGGGAGGCAAGGGTTCTGAAGCGCATAAAGCCGCTGTAACGGGTGACACT
>ENA-UPTF01002147-UPTF01002147.1-marine-metagenome-genome-assembly--contig:-NODE-2147-length-11627-cov-4.103030_pt1 | contig 11627 bp, 6 predicted proteins | sample MGYA00238166_ERZ767019 | MGnify/ENA primary metagenome ERZ767019 (study PRJEB28930, sample SAMN06266391) | marine metagenome | isolation source: Sea water from 250 m depth | place: Atlantic Ocean | study... | reverse complement strand
CCCTATACTTTTCCCTCTACGACGCGGACCCGGAAGATGATCATCATGCATCGACAAGTGTAACGGTTGTTTCTGAATCCGATCCTTCTGGTGAAACGGTCGTCCTAACGGAAGGTGAGGATGGACATTTTTCTGGAACATTAACCCTTAATGAAACAACCTTTCGCGTTATAGAAAATGAAGAACAGTTTTTTGCGGATGTGGAGTTACGATTGGAAACTGTTGCAGAGGAATATCCTGATTGGTCTGATGAAGAAGTTAATGATCGGGCCAGGGCAGATGTCTACGAAATGTATTTTTCTGAGGCCCGGGAAAGAGATCAAAATCCTGTTTCTGTAAGCAGGGATGATGGCATCCTGGATGTGTCTGGTGATGATGCTATAACGCTCATATATTTCGATGAAAAAAATGATTGGGGATTACCTGATACTATAACCACATCAGCTGTATTTGGAGGTATATCTGGATCCATATCTGGCACCTTCACCGCGGCAAATTCCCCCTATGTTGTTAGCGGAGACATCTATGTGGATGAAGATGACAGTCTTACGATTGAAGCAGGGGTCGTTTTTGAATTTTTTGGTAATTATGATATGGATATTGATGGTTACATGTATGCAGTCGGTAACAATCATGACAGTATTTACTTTAGACCTTTCGATATGTCGAATCCAACCAGAGGCATGTGGGGTGGTATCACTTTAATGTATGCGAATGATGCAAAACAGGTCACGATGAGCTATTTTTCTATTGCCTATGGCGGATCTAATGTACATGCTTCCTCCGCACTTGCAATTCGAGATCGGCGATATGGTGAAGGCACCCACATTTCACACGGCGATATATATGGGTCATCTAACAGAGGAGTAACTGTCGTATACAATGATAATGGGCCAAGTGGGACCGAGAACGGTGCATGGCAGGATGTTGAATTGAGTTACTTAAATATCCACCATAATAATGGCTATGGTATATATACTCATTGGAATCACTACGCTGATATCGTTTACGATCATTTAGACATTCATGATAATAATACTTATGGTCTATACGTGGAAAGGCATCAAAATCCAGTTTCGCTTAATATAACCAATTCAACTATTACGGATAATTCTGGTTATGAGATTTATGTAGGTTATTTTAACCATATTGGTATTGATCTAGAATTTCACGTGAATAATAACACTATAACAGATGATGATAACTACTACCTTGTTAATCTAAATGGTTATGACCATGGTGAACTTGTAGATTTTCGATTAAATAACTGGGGCAGTGCCGTAACGGATTCAATGAATTCCGGGACAAATCCGCAGGATATTGATGCTTTTTATGATTGGTATGAAGATGAGAGATATCCCAGGGTGAACTATGCTGGTTATGTGGGCGCCACTGGTACATCTGGATATACTGCTGATCTGGCATTTTTGGATGAGAACGGCAATCAGCTAGAATCAGTTACAGGAAATTCAGATTCATTAATACTGGAAGTTTTTGATGCCGACCTGACAGGATCAGGCACTGTTACTGTAACGGTAACCAGTTTATCGGATAATAGCGGAGAAACAGTCACATTATCTGAAAGCAATAGTGGTCAATTCCTTGGATCTGTGGCCTTGAATCACGGCACCTTCCGCATTATCGAAGATTTAGAAGATTATAATGATGATGTGGGTCAGCGAATAAATGAACTGACGCTGGAACATTCAGACTGGGATGAAGAACGCATTCAGGAAAGAGCCAAAGCCGATATTTATAATATGTATTTTACTGCGGCCCGAGAACAGGATTTGAATGAACAAATGAATACTGATGCGGCCCGCGATGATGGTATCCTGGATGTAGGTAGCGAAGATCAAATTACAATGACTTACACAGATGCTGCGAACGACTGGGGAGCGGTTGAGTCACTTACGCATACGGTTGGATATGATGGTATCTTTGGTGGTGTAGAAGGAACATGGACAGTTGCCAACAGCCCATATATGCTTACAGGTGATACGTATGTATGGGAAAATGATAGTTTGATCATTGAGCCAGGAGTAGAAGTATTATTTGCGGGTCAACACCATTTTAGTGCTCGTGGGTATCTGTATGCCGTTGGTACAGAATCAGATTCCATTGTTTTTCAGGGGTTGAATACAGACCATCCTGGATATTGGAATGGGGTAGACATTGGATATAACTATAATACGCCTGGCCCGGATGCGACATTATCTTATTTCAGGATTGATGGAGGTGGAAGGGAAAATCATTATCCTAGTGCAGGTTTGGGTATTGGAGATCGGAAGGGAAATATTTCCATATCTCACGGATTATTGACCAATAACGGATATTATGGAGTTAGAGTCTATTCATTGGATGGTACATTAACGGACTCAGCATTTGTTACATTTAGCGACATTAAGATTAATGATGCAGGCCATAATGGATTTCGTGTAACGGATAACCGTTACACTGTTTTGGATATCAAAGATGTACTGGTAAAGGATGCATATGATGATGGATTTTATGTTTCTTATAATTATTACTCTGATATTAATCTAAATAGTGTTGACGTAAAAAATTGTTTTGATTCAGGTATTGAATTGAATCAAAATTATTCGTACACAACAGTTGAAGTTGGATTATCCAACTTTAAAAATAATAGCAGAAGAAACGCTAACAGTACCACTGGAAGGGACCATACAACCCCTACGGAGATCAACATAAGAGGATCCTACGATTATACAAATGGTGGATACACCTTTAACAATAATAATATTATAAATGAACAGGAAGGGATTTATAATCAATGGCTTGTGCGTACCGTTTCTCAGGGTAGTGGTGATGAATTGGACTTTACAAGCAATTATTGGGGTCCAACTACTACCCATGAGATGGATTCTTTAGGCTCTCGAGACAATATTTCCACTATTTACGACAACTATGATAATAGCAGTTATTCTAAGGTTAAATATGATGATTGGCACTCCAGCTATTTCCTGCGGCCAATGTATTTGGAACTGGATAATATTGATGCTGTGCTAGGGGACACGGTGATGGTTGGTGTTCATGTAACCGTGCCATCAGATACACACTTCATATCAACGGAAATGACACTTACTGGTTTCCAAGACAGACTAGACTTAATTGAAATTGAATCATCTGGCAGTATGGTTGAAAATGCCAACTGGACCCTTGTATCTAATGCAACGGATTCGTCGCTTTATATTGCGGCAGCAGGCGCAGCCGGGATCAGTGGGCGCGGTACAATGTTCTGGCTAAAGTTGGCTGTTCCTGATAATGATTCTACTGGCCCGGTTCCTATACATGTAGCTAATGCGTTATTCAATGACGGCGGCTATAACGTAAATGTTAGCGATGGTAGTGTGTATGTAGTAAATACCCTGGTGGCCGATTTTTCAGCTGCCCCAGTATCTGGGGGATATCCGCTTGAAGTTGCTTTTACGGAACTTGCCAGCGGTGGCACCAATGTGATCACCAGCTCTAATTGGGATTTTGGCGACGGCAATCACAGCACATCAATCAACCCGGTACATATGTATAATACCCCAGGAGATTATACAGTTACTATGGTATGTGAAAATAGTTATGGAATGGTGGATTCTGAGACGAAGGTTGATTTAATTAGTATTGATTATAGGTACGGTGATGTTGACTTTAATGCGCTGGTGCAAGCCTATGATGCAGGATTAATTTTACAGGATATTGTAGAATACATTGAGCTTGATAGCATCCAGGAAAAATCCGGTGATGTTAGTGGAGATTCAAGCCTGTCTGCGTTAGATGCTTCCTTAATTCTACAATATGTGGTCCATTTGATTGATGAATTGCCGTATGATACGTCTGACGGGCACTTGCTGGCTATCGGCAACTTTGGTGTGCATGATCAGTCTTTCGCACCAGGGCAGACTGTAGAAGTTCCAATTCATTTTACGCAGGCCAGTAATGTATACTCAGTGGAAGGTGTCTTCGAGTATAATCCGGATGAGATTACATTTGAAGATGTAAACTGGGCCGAGCCATTCACCAATTTCATGAAAGAAATCGACGTGGATGAATCTGGTAATATTCAGTTTGCAATTGCAGGTGCTTCTGCAGTAGCAGAAGATGGTTATATGGCTACACTGCAATTTACAATTATTGATGAGGATGGTTTAGATTACACGGATGTGCGCTTATTGGATTTAAGGATTAATGAGGAAGATGTGGTAAAAATTGCCGCTACCGCTACCTTATCTCGTTCCCTCAACACGGACGATCGTATTGGAATTCCTGATGTATTTGCACTCAAGCAGAATTACCCCAATCCTTTTAATCCGGTAACGAGGATCTTATATGATATCCCGGATGCTAGTTTTGTAACAATTACGATCTATGACCTGCTCGGCCACCAGGTTAGAACCCTAGTTTCTCGATACGAAGAACCTGGATATAAGTCAATTGTGTGGAATGCAACGAACAATCGGGGAATGCCTGTTAGTGCTGGGATGTATCTGTACAGCATTACGGCTGATGAGTTTAGACAAACCAGGAAAATGCTCTTATTGAAGTAACCTAATGAGAATGCTTACATATGATAAAAGATAACTTCAATGGAGAATATTATGGATAACAATAGTATACTTAAAAAATTGATTTTGGCAGGTGAGATAGCATCACGGTCAGGACGAAAAATAATATTAACCTGGTGTTTATTGAGTTCAATTATTGTAGCACAAAATACTGCATATATTGAAATAGCGGAGGCAGATGCAAATCCTGGAGACAATGTACAGGTTGAGGTTGCAATCAATGCAGAAGGGTACAGCACTGGCAACGGTTCATTCACAGGTGCATATTATAATGGTATTCCGGGCAGTTCGCCTGAATTTGGTGATTTGGTACTGGTTAGAGAGGACTTAGAAATTAATTTTAATTGGGGGGGATGGGGCAGCCCTGATTCTTTGGTACAAAATGATTATTTCCAGGTGAGATGGACAGGAACTATTTACGCTCATGTTTCAGGTACGTATTATTTTAGGGCCTATACGGATGATGGTTTACGGTTATTCATTGATGAACAGCCTGTAATTGATGAGTGGTGGGATTCCACCCCCACAAGCCACTATGGCCAAATTGAATTAGAGATAGGTGTACATGAGTTAGAAATGGAATATTATGAGAATAGTGGTGAGGCTGTAGCACAACTTTATTGGACTCCGCCAGGATCTGCTGAAACAATAGTACAGCCAAGTGCAGTTACTAATCTTAATTCTGCCGAATTTCAATTTGACGGATTTCAAGGCCATGATGTGGATTTCATGGGAATATCCCTTAGCAGTACATTATTTAGTGAACTAGACTGGACCATGCAGTTCAATAATACTGATACGATGCTATACGTCGCACTGGCAGGAGCTGATGGTATAGAATTTGATGACTTGAATACAATGTTCTTGTTGGAATTTCATATTCACGATGATGCCGCGTACGTGGATGTCCCAATTGATTTTTCTGGCGGTATCCTGAATACGGAAAGCCCAGAATGGGAGATCGTATCTGGTGGTATTATGGTTGATGCATTAGCAGTTGATGAAGTGACTTTTCCTACTCAATTTTCATTATATCAGAACTTCCCTAACCCGTTTAACCCAGTTACAACATTGCGCTATGACTTACCTGAAAACGGGATTGTTACCATTATCATATATGATATGCTGGGCAGACAGGTGAAGACCCTAATCAACCAAACCCAAGATGCTGGCTACAGGTCTATTATTTGGGATGCGACCAATGATTATGGTAAACCAGTGAGTGCTGGCATATACCTCTACCAGGTCCAAGCTGGTGAATACATGGAAGTCAGGAAAATGGTTCTTGTAAAATAAAGAGCGTATTCTATTAAATAGTTCCACGAAAAAAACCGTTGCAAAACCGGCTTTTCTCGAGGAATTTCAGACCCACTTGGGGCGATTAGCTCAGGTGGTTAGAGTGCTTGCTTGACATGCAAGAGGTCACTGGTTCAAGTCCAGTATCGCCCACAATTAATTGCAGGAAAATACATTATAGAAGATAAAATGAAGACTGACTTCGGCCAATATTTAAAGTGTCCCAAAGAGGTGACCGCCGATAACGTTTCTGTCCTTGTAGCGGAAATCACATTTTAATTTGTACCCGGACTTAATTTAATTATGAGTCAAATTACCGTTACACTTCCGGATAATAGCACCCGTTCTTATGACGGTGGTGTTACTCCTCAGGAAATAGCAGAAAGCATCGGTTCACGCCTGGCGCAGGATGCAATAGCGGCACAGGTCAATGGTCAATCCGTTGATCTGAATGTCCCCATTGAAACTGATGCAGAAGTAGCTATCCTCACGGGTGATTCACCGGATGGACATGAAGTACTGCTGCACAGTACGGCGCACCTGATGGCCCACGCTGTAAAAGAGCTTTTTCCAGAGGCAAAAGTGACTATTGGACCGGCGATTGAAAATCGTTTTTATTATGATTTTGATATAGATGGCACATTTTCTGACGAGGACCTAGTAAAAATTGAGAAAAAAATGGGTGAATTAGCAGCCAATGATCATGTGGTGACAAGGATGGAATTGACTCACGATGAAGCAGTCAAACTATTTAATAAAATGAACGAGTCCTATAAAGTTGAAATAATTGAAGATATTGAAGGGGATGATAAAATTTCTGCTTATACACAAGGCGATTTCACAGATCTCTGCCGCGGTCCCCATGTGCTGCAAACAGGAAAGATCAAATACTTTAAACTACTGAATACATCTGGTGCTTACTGGCGCGGCAATGAAAACAATAAAATGCTACAGCGTATATATGGTACTTCTTTTAGTTCAAAGAAAGACTTAAATAAGTACTTGAACTTCCTTGAAGAAGCAAAAAAGCGTGATCATCGTAAACTGGGTAAAGAACTTTCTTTGTTCACATTTGATGAGGAAGTGGGGCCAGGTCTTCCACTATGGCTGCCAAATGGTGCTGTGATCATTGATGAATTAGAAGCCTTGGCCAAGGAAACGGAGGATAAAGCTGCATATTTGAGAGTGAGGACACCCCATCTGACAAAAGGATCCTTATACGAAAAATCAGGCCACCTGGATCATTACCAAGATGCTATGTACCCCAGCATGGATGTTGATGGGACAGAATATTATGTTAAACCAATGAATTGTCCCCATCACCATAAAATTTATGCGGCTCGCCCAAAAAGTTATCGTGACCTGCCTGTACGATTGTCAGAATACGGTACCTGTTATCGCTACGAAAAGTCAGGACAATTATTTGGCCTGATGCGGGTTCGAAGTATGCAGATGAATGATGCCCATATTTATTGTACCAAAGATCAATTCAAGGACGAATTCCTGGCGGTCTGCAAAATGTACCTGTACTATTTTGATATATTTGGTATTGATAAATACCAACTTCGACTCGGTCTTCATGATGCTGAAGGTCTTGGTAAGAAATATATTGATGAACCAGAACTATGGCAACAGACGGAAGCGGAAGTACGGGAAGCATTGCAAGAAGGTAATATTGACCATGTGGAGATATCCGGCGAAGCAGCATTCTACGGGCCAAAGATAGATGTACAAGTTTGGAGTGCAATTGGTAAAGAATTCACTTTGGCCACCAATCAGGTAGATTTTGCTATTCCAAAACGATTTGGCCTAACCTTTACCGATGAACAAGGCCGGGAACAAACACCCATTTGTATCCATCGTGCTCCCTTGAGTACCCACGAGCGATTCGTCGGTTTTTTAATTGAACATTTTGGTGGTGATTTTCCATTATGGCTGGCTCCAGTCCAGGTTGCCGTATTACCCGTATCCGATAAGGTGATAGATTATGCCAGAAATGTGGAAACCACATTGAAAGAGGCGGGGATTAGGGTCCAACTGAATGACCAGCCCGATAAAGTCGGCGCAAAAATCCGTCAAGCAGAATTACAACGCATAAATGTGATGCTCGTTGTTGGAGAAAAGGAAGCTCAGAACAATCAGGTAGCATTACGACGACGTTTCAAAGGAGATCTGGGTACCCAGCTACTGGATGATGTCGTAACAGAATTAAAAACAGAAATAGAAACAAGGAGGAATACGTATCGCACTAATTGATAAAGCAAAAATTAACGAACGAATAGTAGCAGAAGAAGTCCGGCTAATATCAGAGGATGGAGAACAGTTAGGTATTGTGGCATTGGAAGATGCCATGAAACGAGCCGAGGATGTGGGGCTGGATCTTATGGAAGTATCGCCAAATTCAAAACCACCCGTTTGCAGAATTGTTAATTTTGGCAAACTCAAATACGAGAAGAAAAAAAAGATACAAAACAGTAAAAAGAAACAGCATGTTATTAAAGTTAAAGAAATACGACTGCGCCCTAAAATTGGAGATCATGATTTTGAAACAAAAGTCAATAATATGGGTAGAAAGTTTATCCAGGATGGGTTCAAGCTAAAGGTGACCATTATGTTTCGTGGTCGGGAAATGAGTCGTATTGATCTGGGAGAAGATTTGTTAAACCGCGTAGCAGATGCGCTGGAAGATATAGCTGAGCCGGAAGGAAAAACTGATCTGGAAGGAAGACGCATATCTGTATATTTCACAGCATTGTAGGAGAGAATCTAATGCCAAAAATAAAAACAAGACGTGCCGCCGCCAAGAGATTCAAACTCACTGGTCGTGGACGTATAAAACGAAACAAAGCAAACCATAGCCATATGCTCATCAGGCGTTCAAAGAGTGCCAAGCGAAAAATGCGTAAATCAGGACTCGTAGATAGTACTGAAGAGAAAAGAGTACGCCGTATGCTGGGCTTATAAAGGAGGCGAAAAATGCCAAGAGCAAATAGTTCTGTGCCAAGGCACAGACGTCATCGAAAGATCATCAAGCAGGCCAAGGGCTACTATGGTGCCCGGAGCCGCACTTTCAAGTCAGCAAAAGAAGCTGTATGGAAGGCCGGGACCTATGCCTATCGTGATCGGCGCCAGAGAAAACGCTTTTTCCGGCGCTTGTGGATCGCGCGAATCAATGCGGCAGCCAGATTGAACGGGATGTCGTATTCTGCATTTATTGCAGGCCTAAAAAACAAAGGTATTGAACTGGATCGAAAAGTACTGGCCGACATGGCAGTGCATAATCCGGAAACCTTTGCCGAGTTGGTTACCACCGTTCAGGAGTGACCAACACTATGCAAGAAACTATCGAGGCGGTCCGGAAATCATTTCAGGCCGACCTCGATTCGTTTCCTACTGATCGCCGTGAAATAGAGGTCTTAAAGAGTAAATATTTTGGCCGCAAGGGTGCCCTGGCAAAACTCTTTTCTCAGATGGGAAAAATATCGCCAGAGGATCGACCCGGCGCTGGGAAATTGATCAATGATCTCAAGCAGGAACTGACCAAAATATTCGATAAAAAGGCCGCAGGACTCCTTGACCCTGCTGAGCGCAGTACTGAAAGCGTTGATTATACGCTGCCTGGTGAAACGCAGCGAACTGGCACACTCCATCCGGTCACGAAAACCCTCAAAGAGATAAAAGATATATTCAAATCAATCGGTTTCATGGTGACCTATGGCCCTGAGATCGATGACGATTACCATAATTTTACAGCTCTAAATTTTCCACAACATCATCCAGCTCGGGATATGCAGGATACGTTTTTTATTCAAAAGGATGTCGTGCTGCGCACCCATACATCAAATGTCCAAATTCATTTAATGGAAAATACGGATCCGCCACTACGCTATATCGTGCCGGGACGGGTTTATAGAAACGAGGCTATCAGTTTTAAGAGTTATTGTTTGTTCCATCAAATTGAAGGGTTGGTGGTGGATAAATATATTTCCTTTGCCGATCTGAAGGGGACATTGGAATATTTTGTAAAACGTGTATTTGGTAATGATGTGCGCATGCGTTTTCGCCCCAGTTTCTTTCCTTTCACTGAACCAAGCGCAGAGGTTGATATCTGGGATGATAAACGGCAGCAATGGCTGGAGATTCTTGGCTGCGGCATGGTTGACCCAGCTGTATTTGAAAATGTCGGTTACGACCCCGCTATTTGGCACGGGTACGCCTTTGGGCTTGGAATTGAACGAATCGCCATGCTGAAGTACGGCATAACAGACATTCGCCTTTTTTTCCAAGGTGATAAACGCTTCCTGGAACAATTCTGATGCGTATTTCCATTGACTGGCTCAAGCAATTTGTTAGTATAAAGGAAAATCCCGCAGACCTGGCGGAAATGTTATCCATGCTGGGCCTGGAAGCAGAACCGGTACATGATTTTTCAGGTTTATCCGGGGTTGTTATCGGGAAAGTAGCGACAGCCAAAAAACATCCCAATGCTGATCGGTTAAAATTATGTACGGTCAATGATGGGACCGCTACAGTGAATGTGGTGTGTGGCGCACCCAATGTAGCGGCAGGACAAACGGTTGCCTTTGCGCAGGTAGGAGCGGAATTACCTGGCGAGTTTATAATCTCAAAGGTAAAAATCCGGGGCGAAGAGAGTAGGGGTATGATTTGCTCGGAACGTGAGCTCGGTATCTCCGATGAACATGAAGGAATCATGGTACTTCCTGATAAATTGAAGGCTGGTACAGCGATTAACGCCTATTTAGAGGATGTTTATGATGCACTGGACCTTGATATTACACCAAACAGACCGGATGGTTTTTCCCATTATGGCGTGGCTCGGGAGATCGCCTTGAAAACCGGTAGAAAACTCAAAGAATTATCCATAAAGAAAGTAACAAAAAAGGCGCATGACATACACGATATCGCATCTGTGAAAATAGCTGATAAGGGTGACTGTCCCAGATACATGGGTGCGGTGCTGGAAAATGTGTCTGTGGGTCCAACACCAGACTGGATGGTAGCACGCTTGAAGGCCGCTGGCCAGCGCAGTATTAATAATATTGTAGATATATCAAATTATGTGCTCCTGGAAATGGGGCACCCAACCCATATCTTTGATTACGATAAGATCCCTTCAAATACCATTGGTATCCGACGGGTAAAAAATGATAAACAGATTACCACTCTTGATGAGGAAAAAAGGAAATTATCCCGGGATCAACTCTTGATAACAGATGGGAAAAAACCGATTGCATTGGCGGGCATCATGGGTGGACTGGAATCAGCGGTAACAAAGCAGACTACGACCGTTTTTGTGGAAAGTGCTTATTTTGATCCAGTTACCATTCGTAAGGGTTCCAAGGAACTAGGTTTACTAACTGACGCTTCACGGCGGTTTGAACGCGGAGCGGATATTTTGGCTGCTGAAACAGCATTATGGCGGGTCATTAATCTTGTTGTGGAACTAGCTAATGGAACGATGGTGTCCGGCATTATTGATGAATACCCAGGCGCAGTGAAGGTGCCAAAGATCACAATGCGGCGTTCTGAGCTGGATCTTTATGCAGGTTGCAATATCAGTAACCAAAAAGTAACTGAAATACTTGATGGTCTTGGAGTGACCAATACGAACAAAAAAGACCGTTGGGTTTGTAGACCTCCAACATATCGTCCTGATCTGGAACGGGAAGTTGACCTAATCGAAGAAATCATTAGAGTATATGGGTATGATAACATTCCTTCTGCGACCCATTT
>ENA-UPTF01002146-UPTF01002146.1-marine-metagenome-genome-assembly--contig:-NODE-2146-length-11634-cov-3.757376_pt1 | contig 11634 bp, 13 predicted proteins | sample MGYA00238166_ERZ767019 | MGnify/ENA primary metagenome ERZ767019 (study PRJEB28930, sample SAMN06266391) | marine metagenome | isolation source: Sea water from 250 m depth | place: Atlantic Ocean... | reverse complement strand
AAAATTAAAAAGTGGACTAACAATTATATATGGTGTGAACTCACCAGCCAGATTGAACTCCCCTATTTTATACAACATAGTTTGAAAAGGGCCATAATCACCGGGATCTGAAGTTGCTGATATCCACAAAATATTTTTATTATCAATTGTTAAATCAGCTATGTTCCTTCTATGGTGTTTGGGTTCCGGTACATTAATGGTATAAGTCTTTATTTCTGCAATTAAATCAATGGAAGGATCATAGATACCAATAAATAGCACAGATTGTCTCATCGTTGATCCACGGTCTCCATAAATAATTCTGTAATTTGAACCATTCTTAAAAATACTCAATCCTTCCAGGTTCATATAATGTTTTATTTTTGGTAGCTTGAAAATGTTCAAAATTGTGAGAGAAAATTGTTTTGGTTCAATCAACACCCTATAACAGATCCCACTACTTTCCATCATTATAAATTGATCTTTAGTATCTGGCACTCTCTCTATCCCTTCCAGGTCAAAGGGTAACTTGCTTTTGGGCCATGTAATTATCTTTATTTCATTATTTTTATTAATAAAACTAATGCGAGGTTGATGCTTCATTTTATTATCATGGACGACTATGTATCCATTATTAAATTGAGCTACACCGCTAATTGTATATTCCGGATCTACATGTAATTGAACCCACACATTTTGGCTAATTGAAAGTTCGGTTGTAAAAAGAACAATTATTATAATATAATAAATATTGAAACGATCAATGATCCATTGGTCACTTTTAAACATGTTTATGCCCATTGGAAAACCTAACAATATTCTAACAAACCCTTCATAATTTTTATTTTATTGTTATGAATAAAAAACACATACTTATTATTGAAGATGAAAAAGACATCGCCGAGCTCCTTGAATTTAATCTGGAAAACAATGAGTATAAGACTTCAATTGCAAATAATGGTGAACTGGGGCTAGAAAAAGCAAGAACTTTGAACCCAGATTTAATCTTATTAGATCTAATGCTTCCAGGAATTCACGGATTAGATGTATGCCGCGTTTTAAAGACAGATGCAAAGATGAAAGAAACAGCTATTATTATGCTCACAGCTTTAGGACAGGAAGAAAATATCGTTGAAGGCTTAGAAGCTGGTGCAGATGATTATATTACCAAGCCCTTTAGTTTCAAAGTGTTAATGGCCAGAATGCAATCTGTGCTTCGTAGAGAATCAACGACAGAAGGTGATATAAATAAACCTGTTAATATCTATAATGTTTTAATCTCACCCAGAACGCGGGGAGTCAAAATTGAAAATAAAACAATTGATCTTACATTCACAGAATTTCAAATTCTTCATCTACTCGCATCTCACCCAGGATGGGTTTTTACCCGATATCAAATCATTGATAAAATCCGTGGAGACAATTATCCCGTGACAGATAGATCGGTAGATTTTCAAATTGTAGGACTTAGAAAAAAGATGGGTGAATCAGGAAATCTTATAGAAACCATTCGCGGTGTAGGGTATCGTTTTAAATCTGATGAATTATAAACTTTTTATATTGTAAATATGATAACATAAAATATGATGAAAAACATAAAGAACCAGTATAGTCAAAACGAAAGGGATGTCATTCTTTCAAGCATGACTGAAGGAGTGCTAGCTGTAGATCAGAATCGAAAACTTATAATGATTAATAATGCAGGACTCGCATACCTAGAAGTCAACATTGATAATCCGGTTGGAAAATCTGTAGATACAATAATTCAGGATAATAATTTTTTATCTTTTTTAAATAAATTATTTGAAAATAAAGAACCACTAAAAGAAGAAATCAGGATAAAAAAAAACACGGATCGCTTTTTTCTAGTTAATGGTACCATTCTTAAGGGCAAGAAACCCGGCGTTTTAATTGTTTTAAGTGATATTACTAAGCTTAAACAATTAGAGAAAATCCGACAGGACTTTGTAGCAAATGTCAGTCATGAATTAAAAACACCTATTACATCTATTGTGGGGTTTTTGGAAACAATAAAACAATCAAAGATACCACAAGAGAAAAGGAAATCTTTTCTTAAAAAAGCATTAAAACATTCTAACCGATTAAATGCAATAATTGATGATTTATTGTGGTTATCAAAAATTGAATCCATGGAAGACAGCGACAGTTTTGATCTTATTTCTCAACCTCTCCTACATATTATTAATGGAGCTGTGGATGATATTCAGCCCATGGCAGATAAGAATAAAAACACTATCGAAGTTTCCTGCGATTCATCCATACAACTATTAGCCGATTCGCAACTTCTTCGTGAAGCATTTATTAATTTGCTGGAAAATGCAATAAAATATGGAGAACAATCCACACCCATAATAATAAAAACAGACATTAATAATAATATTTCCATTCATTTTCACAATCGTGGTGAAGTGATTGCTACAAAAGATAAAGAAAAAATTTTCCACCGTTTTTATCGCATTGATAAATCAAGAAGTCGTCGGCAAGGAGGCACTGGCCTAGGGCTTGCAATAGTAAAGCATATAGTTTTTGTACATGGTGGTGAAATATCTGTAGAAAGTAATGCGGAAGTAGGAACCATTTTCACGATAACCCTACCAGCTTAAAGCACCGTATTTATAATTAAAAATATAGCTCTGTTTGTATAAGGATGGGGGTATTTTGAAATCAAACCGATTTCTAACATCCTTAAAATAATATCCTAATAAAGCACTAACTCAATTCTAACATTATGTTTAGAACTTTGTTATCTAAAAAAAGATAGTCTATAAAAAACCAGTAATCAACCCATCTGAAATAATATCAATATAGAGGAAACACAATGAAGTATATGAAATCAATCATTTTATCAATTGTTATTTTTACGATGATGGGATGCAATAAAAAAGACACTATAATGAATGGGTTACATGGTACTGTAAAAGTTGACGGTTCTAGCACCGTATTCCCGATAACTGAAGCCGTTGCGGAAGAATTTGGTAAAATGTATCCAAGAGTTCGTATTACTGTTGGGGTATCAGGGACGGGAGGCGGATTTAAAAAATACACCCTTGGAGAGATAGATATTAATGATGCATCACGCCCAATTAAGGGTAAAGAAATAAAGAAAACATCAAAGAACAATATTGATTTTGTTGAGCTACCCGTAGCATTTGATGGGCTCTCTGTAGTAGTTAGTAAAGACAATACCTGGGTTGATAATTTGACTAAAGAAGAACTCAACATGATTTGGAAACCGGAAAGCTCTGTTAACACCTGGTCAGATGTAAGAGAAGGGTGGCCAACTGAACCTATTAAGTTGTATGGACCGGGAACAGACTCTGGAACATTTGATTATTTCACAGAAGCTATAAATGGAAAATCACAGGTTTGTCGTTCTGATTTCTCGAAAAGCGAAGATGATAATGTGTTAGTTCAGGGCGTTGCAGGAGATAAATATTCACTTGGTTTCTTTGGCTTTGCTTATTACAAAGAGAATAAAGATAAGTTAAAAATCGTACCAATTGATGGTGGAAATGGTCCGGTAGTCCCATCTGAAAAAACTATCAATAATGGCACTTATCAACCTCTTTCAAGACCAATTTTCATATATGTAAATCCAATTTCCGGTGACAGACCTGAGGTACATGCATTTGTTGAGTATTACCTAAAAGAAGCCAAACAATTAGTAGGAGAGGTTGGCTATGTTGCTTTACCAGATCAGGTCTATGCCTTAGGATTGAAGAGATTTAATAATAAAGTAACTGGATCAGTGTTTAGCGGAAAAAACACAGTGGGTGTTAAAATCGAAGATCTTTGGTAATGTAATACATCATTGACTTTTTTCAGCACATCAGGTCGTCCACTAGAGCGAGTGATCTATTCGATCCTCGCTCTTTCAGCATTTTTATCTGTAATTACTACCATCGGTATCATTTTTGTTTTGACTACAGAATCAGCTGGGTTTTTTAAAGAAGTTTCCTTTTTCGAGTTTTTATTTGGTACACGTTGGGAACCCCTATTGGAACCAAAGTCTTTTGGTGTTCTTCCTTTGGTTTCTGGTACCATCACAATTGTGATTGGTGCAGGGCTTATTGCTCTTCCAATTGGAATCATGACTGCAATTTATTTAAGTGAATATGCATCGCCAAAGACACGGAGCACTATAAAACCTACTTTAGAAATTTTAGCAGGAATTCCCACTGTTGTTTACGGTTATTTTGCACTGACCTTTATTACTCCTTTAATTAGGACAGTCTTTCCTGCGACACAGATATTTAATTCAGCCAGCGCATCTATAGTTGTTGGTATAATGATTCTTCCAATGGTTGCATCATTGTGTGATGATGCCATTCGATCTGTTCCAACAAGTTTAAGACAAGGAGGGTTTTCAATGGGAGCAACAACATTTGAAGTAACAAAAAGCATTGTAGTCCCAGGCGCGTTCTCTGGAATTATTGCATCCTTCGTTCTGGCATTGTCTAGGGCGTTTGGAGAAACGATGGCTGTTACACTTGCTGCAGGCGCAACACCTAATTTGACAATAAACCCTCTAGAAAGTATTCAAACTATGACAGCTTATATCGTACAGGTAAGCCTAGGAGACACACCTGCTGGAGGGATAGAGTATCAAACAATTTTTGCAGTTGGTGCCTTACTGTTTTTTGTAACTCTTTCGATGAATATTTTTGCAAACCATATTATGAACAAATATCGAGAAGTGCACGAATGAGAACATCCAATCTTGATAAAAGAAAAAAACAGGAAAAAAGATTCCACATGCTTTGTAAATCATTAACATGGATGTCATTGGTTGTTTTGGTTATACTTCTAACACATGTAAGCGTAGAAGGTTTTAGTCGTTTAAGTTTAGAGTTTATAAACAGTTTCCCATCTAGATTTGCACACAAGGCTGGACTGAAATCTGCATTGTGGGGAAGTGTTTGGCTCATGGGTATGGTTTTCCTGATTTCAGTGCCTTTAGGAGTTGCTTCTGCTATTTATTTAGAAGAATATAATTCAAAAAGTAAAATTTCCAGATTAATAGAAATTAATATTTCTAATTTAGCAGGCGTTCCATCTGTTGTTTATGGTATTTTAGGCTTGGCAATTTTTGTCAGGTTTTTCGGTTTGGACAGAAGTCTTCTCGCGGGCAGTATGACCATGTCCCTTTTAATTCTTCCAGTGATCATAATTGCTTCACGTGAAGCACTAAGAACTATTCCACAAAGTATTCGACTTGGTTCACTTGCTTTAGGCACAACCACTTGGCAAACCATTTGGCACCACGTATTACCGCCAGCTGTTCCAGGAATTTTGACTGGCATTATTTTAGCTATGAGTCGCGCTATAGGCGAGACAGCCCCATTAATAATGATTGGTGCTCTGACCTATGTCGCTTTTTTACCTGAAACCCCCATGGACCCATTCACAACACTCCCAATTCAAATATTTAACTGGGCATCACGACCCCAACATGCTTTCCAGGAAGTAGCAGCAGCGGGAATAATTGTATTACTTACTTTATTATTATTTATGAATACTGCTGCTGTACTTATTAGATATCGAGCACAAAAAAAATGTAATTGGTAATCAATGCCGAACCCAATTATTTCAACAAAAAACCTATCTGTCTTCTATGGAGAAATTCCTGCTATAAAGGATTGTACAATTTCATTTGAAACAAATAAAGTCACTTCGATTATAGGTCCATCCGGATGTGGAAAAAGCACCCTGCTCCGAACATTTAATCGCATGAATGATTTTATTGAATCTTTTCGGATTAAAGGACAATCACTATTCTTAGGGGAAAATATTTACGGCGAAGATGCTGATCCGGTAGATATTCGTCGTAGGATTGGGATGGTATTTCAAAAACCAAACCCTTTTCCCAAATCTATATATGATAATATTATTTGGGGTCCAAAGATCAATGGTTTTAACGGCAATGAGAATGAATTAATAGAATCTAGCTTGAAAAATGCAGCACTGTGGAATGAAGTTAAAGATCGTTTAAGTGATTCAGCTATGGAATTATCTGGTGGTCAACAACAGCGTTTATGCATTGCGAGAGCTATAGCTATGCAACCTGAAGTTATTTTGATGGATGAACCCGCATCATCACTAGATCCTAAATCAACAACAAGGATCGAGGATCTTATTGGTGAATTACGAGAGACGTACACCATAGTGATTGTAACACATAATATGCAACAAGCTGCACGAGTGTCGGATTACACACTTTTTTTATATGAAGGGAATATGATCGAATATGGTAATACCAAAAAAATATTCACATCGCCAGATAATCAACAAACCGAAGACTATATCACGGGTCGATTTGGTTAACAAATAAAAAGCATGTCAGAACAATTAGAAAAAGAAATTCAACATTTAAACCGATTAATTATGAATGTGGGAACAAAAGTCGAAGAAGCGCTCCAAAACGCGATGATTGCTGTTCGAGAAATGGATCCTGCAAAAGTAAAGATGGTGAATGAAAACAACACCATTATTGATCAATTAGAGGTAAAAGTAGAGGAAGCCTCTTTAAAATGTCTGGCATTGTATCAGCCAGTTGCAATTGATTTAAGATATATTTTTGCTGTATCTAAGATTAACAATGATCTTTAGCGAGTAGGGGACTTAGCATCCAATATTGCTGAAATGGTGGAGAGACTAAAAAACCATCCAAAAATTCAAATTCCAAACAGGGTTTATTCAATGAGCTCTTCTGTTCAGAAAATACTGAAAACAAGCTTAGATGCTTTAGTAAAAAAAGATGCAAATTTGACAAGAACAGTTTTGGCAATGGATGATAATATAGATGCTATCCACAATAGAATGTTTAATTTTGTCGAAGAACAATCAAAACGGGATCAAGAAATGATGGGGCAATGGTTTTATGTTTTATCCATTTCTAGATATCTTGAAAGAGTTGCAGACTATGCAACCAATATTTCTGAAGATGTTATGTACATGGCAGGTGGGGAGATAACACGTCATAGTTCTACATCTTAATTAATCAATTAAAAAAAGAGGTGATCTGATGAAAAAAACAATTATACTATTCAACCTGTGTATGTGTTTTAGTACAGCACTTTTAGCTAACAACAACACAAGTGGAAAAGTGTTTTATAATTATTCAACCAATCTAGATGAAGAAAGATCTAATTCATTTAATATGAAACGTGCTTATCTGACATTCGCTAATGATGTAAATGCAAGTGTTTCTTATAAGGTTACATATGATATGGGGAGCAATGATGGAGGAAGCGCTCACACAGCCTTTTTAAAAGTGGCGATGGTTAAATGGAAAACCAATTTTGGAGATGTGTCTATAGGTATGCAAGGAATGAACATGTTTAAGACGATGGAAAACACTTGGGGACATCGGTTTATACAAAAAATGCCTATGGACACATATGGATTCTCTCCTTCTGCCGATCTGGGGATAGGCATCACTCGTGGATTTGGTGTTATATCAACCAGTGCTTTAGTGACAAATGGTGTCGGTTATAAAAAGGCAGAATCTGATTCACATAAGAAATTTTCATTTCACGCGGTATATGGTGAGACAAAGTTGAATAAAAATGATGGTTTTAATATTGGCACTAGTTTCTCAATTGAACCTTATGACGTTGATTCAGTTATAACTGAAAACACCAGCGTTATGGGGACTTTTGTAGGGTATGGAGGATCAGGTTTTCATGGCGGATTCGAATTTGATTTGAAACAACAAAACGATCTAATCGGTCAGATTATTTGTTTGTATGGAACCTATAAAATAACGGAAAAAGTCTCTTTATTAGCTCGATTAGATCAGGTGGACAGAAATACATCAGCAGATGAAGATGGAATTCAGGCCATTATTGCAGGTGTTCACTATACCCTTGAAAAAGGAATGACTATTGCACCAACATTCAGGATGACAATTCTGGAAGGAGAAAAAGCAGAAAACTCTATTGTGGTAAATTTTCAGTTTCAGTTCTGATTCTAAATAAGAATAGTAATGAAATAAAAACGCCCTAAATGATTTAGTATACGGTGCTTTTTCAATAAAAGAATTTTTTAATTTATTCCATTGTTCTTGGCAACGATATATATAGTATTGCTCCGCACACACAAGCTAAAAGACCCTTCCCCCAACCCATTTGAGCTGGAAGAACACCACCTTCCTGAATCCAAGATAAAATTGCAAACATTATTCCAAAGGATGAAAGGTAAAGCCAAATTAATTTTTTCACTATTTCTTATATCCGACAGCTTCAAATGGATTTACTAAAATGGTCGAAATATTTTTAAGGTGCCCCCCAATCCGTTTTAAATAACGGGCATATAATGCGAGTGCGACAGTTTTTGATTCATTACCTTGTTCAATTTTACCAGAAATACATCCGTTAACAATTTGGTCGGACACGCGTATAACTGTTTTTTTATATGATGCCATAAGAGATTTGGCAATTATTTCATCTTGAGCATTTATAGCCTTAATTGTTTTATTGAATCTTGAAATAACTTCTTGTTCAATTGCAGCTAGATCATTGGAGAAGTCTTCAGCACGAATTGTATCAGGGTAATTCAAAGCAAGATCCAGAATATTTTTAGTGTAATCTCCAACACGCTCGATATCTACTACCATATTTAGAAGCACTAAACCACTCGGTAAATCATCAGTGTTTTGAGTTATAGCATAATGAGTTACTACTTTACGTCGAACATCTTTTTGAAATCGGTTAATCTCTGAATCGCGTTTTTTTAAGGCTTTAATTGTTTTTATATTTTCACCTTCACGAAGGTATGTAATCGCTTGTATAAAAATCTCATTTGAAAGGAGCATCATTTCATAAGACTCGGTCCAAGCCTGTGAAAGCAGGTCATCTGAGTTCCATAATTTTACTATATCTTTAAATAATGACATGGGTAATCAGTTATATTTTATGATGAATGGTTTATCTACCCAAAAGAATTATAGATAGGGGTATGGCAACGAAAACAATCAGCAAGTACACAACTGGAATCAATTTATTTTTAATGGAATAATCTGCGATCCATTCCGCAGATTTTAATGGGATAGCACGTAAAAATGGTAAACCATAAATAATAATAATCCCGAAAATATTGAATAATAAATGACTAATTGCTGCGATAAGAGCAGCTACTGTTCCAGTTATTGCAGCTAAAAGAGCGGTTACAGTAGTTCCAATATTTGCACCAAGTGTAAAAGGAAATATTTGACGCAATGTTAGAACACCGGCACCAGCAAGTGGTACAATTGTAGATGTGGTAATAGAAGAACTTTGCACCATTATAGTTAGAAGAATACCAAAACCCAACGCCCGGAGGGCAGTTTTAAAAATATATTGATCAAAAAATACTTCGACTTTTTTCAAAACTAAACTACGTAATATTTTTACCAGACTATACAGCATAGCAAAGGTTATAAATACACTGAGCACCAGATATATAATATTATTATCAAATGTGAATTGCTCTACAAATTTTGCTCCTGATTTGATAGCAACCTTGATCGGGCTTTTTGCCTGAAGGACGTCAACATTATGTATTTTTCCAAACATTAAACCTCCAATCCACTCTGCTGATCTCTGAATGCCATGAAATAACATTTCTAGCGGAAAAAGGATAAGTACAGCTAGAACATTGAAAAAATCATGAACGGTAGATGCCGCAAAAGCTCTTCGGAATTCATTACCATGACGGATATGTCCGATTGAAACAATTGTGTTTGTTACAGTCGTTCCAATATTGGCCCCCATGATCATTGGAACCGCTCCCGCGAGACCAAGAGCACCACTACTGACCATGCCCACAATTAGAGATGTGGTTGTTGATGAACTCTGAAATAAGACCGTTGAAAAAACACCAATAAAAAGCGCAACTACCGGGTCACTGGTTGTAGTAAAAATTGCTTCTGCAACATCCCCACCCATGTGCTTAATAGCGGACGACATGCCATTAATTCCAACCAGAAATAAATAAAGCGCACCTATAATGCCAATTATTTTAAAACCGATATTTTTTGATTCTTTACTCATTCTTTCGAATCATTTTTCGAGATGAATTATAACCACTTCCCTAAAAGTTATAACCGTTTTGTTAGAAGTGTGTTAGAACAAAGCCTATAGTCGAATCTCAAAACGGATTCTATATCATATATAAATAGAAAATAATATTAGGCTTAAACTAATTTATTTGTTTTTTTCAATTATGACTATCTCTAAACAATTTTTGTTAGAAGTGTGTTTGGCGGTATTAACTAAGCCAGATTAAATATAAAGGTTATAAATTTATTAAAACAGATTTTCAAGATTATTCCAAACTCTGCCATGATAATGACAAAGTTTTTTGTAATTTTATAACAGCCCAAAAATGGTTTTTAAAGGATTCAATTTCTGATTGGCAAAATTACATAATAGTTCTTATCGCATATTCAGAAAATGGATTTGATGATATTTCAGATAAGTTAGAAAGATTTCAGCCTAATATTTCTAATGATCACACTCCAATCTGGAATAAAATTGAAAGTGTAGATGATATGTTTTGTAATAATATATCTGATATATTAGAAAATGAAATATGCAAAGAGATGATAGACGATGACTTTACATTACTTGCAGGTAGAAATACATCAACTCATAATTTTGAATGTTATAGTGGAGGAGGACATGATTTACTGAATGATGATTATTTTTATACAAGAAATCATATTTTATGTATTAAAGATGACATTATTTTCATTGTGTCATCCCATAATTCAAATTCATCATATGATGATACATCTTATGGAACATCACTCTTTAGAAATATTATAAGTGAAAAAATTAATTCAAATCCAATCATGCCTTAATCAAATGTCTTTAATATGAAAATATAAAATATATTCTAACATAACTTAAAAGATTGATTTGTCATACCAGTATTTTGATCATCATCCATCAAAAAATATTATCTATAATCGAGAATTTATACATGATTATTCTCGCAGATCATTCATTATGATTTCTAATTCCTCCTGAACCTTAATCATCATAGGGGGAATAAATTGATCTGTGGCATCTTGTTCAGGCCAATACAGCTGACTTACTTCACCATTGTATGTTATTTTCACACCAAATTTTACAAATTTATTGATGTCATCACGAACAATGAATGAATTAGAGGGAATTGACATAAATCCAGTTTCCTTTATCATCGCAATTAATTTCATTTTTGAAGCATTATCTATAGATGATTTTTTTTCTGGCATTACTATTCCATTCTGTACCAAAGAGTATATCATAGAATTATCATTTTCTATAGAAATTATCTCGGTTTGTTCTGCACCAAACCTTTCAGTGACACCAAATGACACTTTCATTAATTCATGCTTTGTAAATTCGATTTGAACATCATCGTCTGGATCAATAGCAGTAATTGGAATTTCGGGTGATGTAATTAGTGGAACGGCAATCAAAATTGCTAATATTATTGGTATGGCTCCTGCAAAAATTAAGATTGGCTTGACCATTTATTCCAGATATTGTAAATTTGCAAATAAATCTTGGTAATAGTTAAAATTCAGGGGTTTCAATTCAATACTTGTGGGGTCGTAGCCTAGCCTGGTAGGGCGACAGTGACTACGAAGTTCACCGCTAAGGG
>ENA-UPTF01002144-UPTF01002144.1-marine-metagenome-genome-assembly--contig:-NODE-2144-length-11643-cov-3.153899_pt1 | contig 11643 bp, 5 predicted proteins | sample MGYA00238166_ERZ767019 | MGnify/ENA primary metagenome ERZ767019 (study PRJEB28930, sample SAMN06266391) | marine metagenome | isolation source: Sea water from 250 m depth | place: Atlantic Ocean | study... | reverse complement strand
GCTGTATTAATATGATATGTTCCACCTTGTTCAGTTGTTATACTTGCCGCTGTTAATAAATCAATAGCAGGATGTATAAAAGTATCTTTAACATCTTGTAAAGACATTGGTTGAATATCATTAGTTGCTGTTAAAAAACAAGGCCAAGTTTTTCCTGTATCAGATGGATCTGAACCAGGGGTTACTGTTTGATGTATATTATCATAACTAATAGTTACTGTTGAAGGTTCTGCTGTTGTTGCCTCATTAGGAAAAGATGAGTTATGAGTTGACATAGCACCAGCTTGTTGTCTTGTATCTGTTATTGTTCCTACACTACCACCAGAATTTACTCTAGTTAAGACTACAGATGGTGCTAATGAATATTGATAGATTGTTTGTGCTATTATTTCGTCAACTTCGCCAGAAGTCATTTCCTTCAAGTCGCCGCTGCTACTATAATATAAAGGAGCTCTTACTGCCATAATGTATTCTCCTATGAAGCGCTTCCAACTATTGTTTTTTGTAGGGCTCCTGCTGAATTGTAAATATTTAATGTTACTGAATTTGAAAAAATAGATGATGTAGCATAAGCAGTTGAATTAGTTAAAGCAACATCTCCATCTGAATCTGGAAAAGTTATATCTCTATTTGCTGTTGGATCAGTTACTTTTAATGTTGTGTAAAGATTATTACCAGTAGAACTACCAGAAAACAATAAATCTGAATCCATAACAATTGGTTTTGATCCAAATATTGTAAATCCTGAAGTTGACTCAATGTTATTTGAACCTGCAGGATTAATTGTAGTAACTCCCATTTTAGTAGGTCCAGTAATATCTAAACCATCATCTATTTTAATTTGTGTAGAATCTGTAGATGATATTGTATTACCAACTATTGAAATTGTTCCTAATACCGAAGTCCCACCTGTAGTTGTTATGGTAGGTGCTGTTACATTATTTGCTTCTATATCACCAGTTGTTATTATATTTTCATTACCTAAATTTATAGTACCACTTGAATCTGAAATAGAACCACCTGATAAAGTTAAAGTGCCTACTTCTATTATTGGAGATGTTATTTTAGTTGTAATAGAAACTGTATCTGTTAAACCAACTGTAAATGTATCTGGTGATGATACAACAGCAGTTGTTTGATTTGATATTCCAAATACTTTTAAAGTTTGTCCAGAACCAACAGCTTGTATAGTTGAACTTGCGTCTTCAATAAACCAACCAGCGGCTGCTTGTACGACAGAATTAATTTCATTTACAGCACCAATAACACTCGTTGCTGATAACGAAGAGTCTAACGTTCCTATATCGCCAAAGTCATCTGCCGCTAACGCATTAAATTGCGTTCTAAACGTTTCTAACGTATCTGTTTGTGCTATACTTCTTACAGCCATTTTATTTTACAACCTTCTTAATTAAATCTTTTATTTCTCTTAATTCTTTCTTTAAATTATTTATCTCGGAACACATACCTCTTAATCTGTCTGCGTTCTCTTCTCTCTCTTTAAATCTTTTCATATAAGTAACATACTCGCTACTTCTTCTAACTATAGCATTAGTTTCTACATCTCTAACTAAATCAGCGTGTCCTTCAACTTTCAATATTCCGTTTGCCATTTTCTTATATCGCCAATGCAATTCCTCTCATATCTTTACAGATTGGTGGATAAGATGATATAGTTCCTTTCATTACAATTTTAATTTGAAATGAAGTGAAATCATTTAATCCACTTGCTGAATATTTGTATTCTCTAAATGTTAAATCATCTTCTGCAGGAGCAATTGTAATATCTTCGCTACCATCTGAATTAAATGGCAACCAATTTATATCTTCAATTTTTCTAGTTTCTGCACCTCCAGATGTTCTATAGTAAAGTCTAATTTGTGAACTTGAACGAACATTTGCTGATAGTCTTATATCAAGAGAAGTAGAATTATTTTCTAAAACTATTGGTCTAGTTAAGTACACCGCTGCTGTTGATGTTCCAGTTGGAGTAGTATCAGCAACAAAGTCTGGTGTATTACCTGTTGTTGGACTATTTAATCTGTTTTGTATTGTGTATGCACTAACTCTTTGTAAATCTATAAGTGGTGATAGTTTAGTATTTGTAGTTGACATTTCTACATTTACATACAAAGATTTTAAACCGTTCATTTCATTTGTTTCATTTATTTGACTTGCAACCATTTTAGGTGAAGTACAATAGATATTATCATTTGCAATTACTGAACCAGAGTTTGCAACTGATACTGTACTAAATTCTGATTCTGAACCGTGTATTGATTGACCAGTAGTAGGTCTTAATTTATAAGATATAGCTGTACCTGGTACACTCATTGTTGATAAATTTAAATTCATAACATCATACAATCTATTTTGTGAACCATAAACAGCATTACTTCCAATATCTCCTGAAGTATTTGCGTTTGTAGAACCTGGTATTTGTATATCATAACTATCTAAAGTTATGTTTGATATAGTCGTATATGTTCCGTTAATAGAACTATGTGCCAATCCGTTGTATGTTCCTGAAGGAACTCCAGATATAGTTACATTGTTTGATACACTATGCATTCCGTGATTTGGATGATAAACTCTAACTACATCTGAACCTTGCGTTGTTCTAATTGGATTGTTTCTTAATTTTCTTGCTGGTAATGATTCATTGCAAAGGGTAACTCTACCAATTACATTTGAAAATTCTGCTCTATTCATTATAAATTTAATATCTTCATTTTGTTCAGCAGTCCAAGTTGAACCGTTTTGAGATTTAAACATAACACCAGCATATGGTTGTTGTGATATTGTTCTATCTGAACCTAATACTGTTTCGCCTAATCTTCCAACATAAGCAGTATATTCATTTGAGTTTGCAAGTACAACAAAACAATACTCAACATTTTCTTGTACATATACAGGTCCAGAAAAAGTAAATTTAGTTGCTACTGTTCCATCAGCACTTGTATTAACTGAACTTGGATTTAATGTTGTTTCACTAAATGGTACAATTACTGATCCTGGATATCCATTTACAACTTCTCTTATTTGAACTGTAATTGGAATATTATTATCTTTAGTACTAAAAAATAAATCAACAGAAGTTAAGAATACACCACCAACATCATCAATCATAAATGTTTGTGCTAATGGGTCAACCCAACCAACCGTTCTTTCACTTCGTCTTGTAGATGTTCTTGTAATACTTCTGTTTTCAGTTGTAGCTTGTCTTTCTATTCTAGGTTCTCTTGTTGATATAATTGTATTTTGTACAGATTCTAAAATTCCTCTTGCGACATAATCTGCTTCTCCTGAAGTTTCTACATCTGAACTTGTATCATTTGTAGCTGAACTTGTTAATCTGAATACTCTTTGACCAGTACGCCATCTTGGATTTGCATTATTAGTTGGATCAGGAATTGCAAAAGTACCTGAACACGCACCATTGGCGTCGGTTACAATATTACCTCCTAATGAACCACCATTTGGTGTACAATAAGTTGATATTGCAATATTATCAAAGTAAGGATAAACTCTTGTATTTGGTTTCATCCTTGTTCCACTAAATGATATTGTTCTACTTCTAACAAATGGTACGAAAGCAACATTAACAATTCTATCGCCTATTGAATTTCTTACTACTTGAGGAACTAATCTTTGTCTTAATCCTGTTCTTGTTTGTTGAACTGTTTGAGCAGTTTCTATTTCATCAACAGCAAATACTCTTCTTCCACTTCTTCCACCACCAACTTGTCTACTTGAAACATCTCTAGTTGAACCTGACCAAAAATCTTGCCAATCATTCCATATTGTTCCTATTTCAACACCTTCTAAATCATTATTTGGAATTCCAGAAACTAAAGTATCAAAACCTCCCACGTTATTGATAACTAACTCTGGTCTTCGTTCAGTTTCTTTCCACTCGTCTGAAGGTGGAGTTAATTCTATTGTACCTGCCCAAGTAAATACATCAAATGGATTTACATTGACAGTTTTACTTGCGAAAGGTTGTGTTATTAAAGCAGTTTCAGTATAAGGTAATGTTAAACAATCACCAGTTTTTTGATAACTACCATCTGTTCTATCAGACGCTTGAATAACAGTACCATCATCATCTGACTCTATTAATTTAACTGCGTCCTCATTAAACATAGGTCTTAATTGACCTTGCGCCATATCAATAGATGATTTGTAATCTACATTTCCTACATCACCTATATTATGACCACTAAAGTTGTCTACTATAATTCCGTTTTTAAATCTATCAAAACCATTTGCGTCTTGTATTTGTAAATTTTGTGCTTGTGTTTCTAACAATGATAATTGAGTATAATATTCCATATTCTCAATTCTATTTTCTAAATAACCAATATCTCTCATTGTATATCTTCTGTTATCAACTTTTTTGATAGTAATATCATCTAAAGATAAAACGTAAGATGGCATTTCTAAAGTATATAATAGCATTGCACCATCTAAAGATTTTGGTACTTGCGGTACTAAAGCACTTGCGCCTTTAGAAAGTTGAAAATTTCCTTCTTTATCTAAAAAGATTTTATCTATTCTTGGTAAATAGTATTCAAAGTCAGAAGTAATATCTGTTCCAAATTTAACCATATCAACTGTAGAAGCACCTGTACCGTCATAAGAACGGTCTTGAACACCTGAATTTATTGTTGAAGCGTCATCTACTCTTGGTCTACAATCTAAACAATCTCTTAATCTAAATATTTTTCCTGTTGTATCAGAAGTATAACTTGAAATATCTTCATAATCAACAACACCTGCATAAGAGTCTACATCAAAGTAATCTCCAGAACCGTGAGAGAAATAATCAAAATTTACTAATAATCTTCCTGTTGGTGTTAATGCACCATTTTTTAATTTAATTCTTCCAATGTCATAGAAGTTATCTCTTTGTCCTGTATCTAAAGTAAATCTATCTGTAATATCTGTATCTCCAGCAATAGCATTTGTAGAAAAATCTGTCGCCATATAAACATTATTAATTTTATAAACATCTGCTCTACCTAAACCACATACTCCACTTTCTACTTCTGCTTGAGTTGATATCTGTACTGTTTGTGCTGAAGCTAAAGTTTTTGTTTTAGAACTTGCAACTGCTCTATTAACTGTTGCTAAAATTTTTACTTTATGTCCTGCATAATCAGTACCAAAATTTAATGTTAAAGTTTTACCTGTTGGAGAACCACCTAATGTAAATATATCACCTGCTAAATGGTTAGTACCACTTAAACTTAATACAGCGCCAACTTCTCCTCCTGTACCTGCACCCATTGACATAATAGATACAGTAAAATCTTTTTCTGCTAATCCACTAAATGTTTCATTTGTTCCTGATGTTATAGTTGCGTCACCATTTGAACCTAATGTTGCTGTAAATGCTCTTCGTATAGAAAAGTTTGTATCAGTTATTCCTGAATTAACAGTTGTCTTTAATGTCTTAACTGTTTCATTTGGCATTTCAAATATAGAAATATTTTTACTTGGTTCTTTTATTGCACCTCGTCCTCTAGTAAAAGATGATTTGGTAACATCAGCACCTGCACCTGTAACTACTGCAAAACTTGTATCGTTAATAACATAGGCAACTACATTTGTTTCAGAAAGAGGTGTATTTGTTGTATATGTAATACTATCTCCAATTTTTAATTCATCTGTAAATCTTGTACCAAATCCACTAATTATTTTTCCTGCACCTGCGACAGATATTGTACCTGTCAAATTAACATTGTCTGTTGCTACATCAGCAGTATATGTAGGAGAACCTGCCATTGCAACTTGTTTAATATCAGAAGGACCAAAAACTGTTGCCCCTTTACGTCCTATAACATCTGATTGTATAACTGCTGTATTACTTGAAGAACCACCTGTAATTGTTTCACCTGCAAGAAAACCACCTTGTACATTTGAAACTATTACAACTCCGTGTGCTGATGTTCCACCTGCACCTGGATTTGTACAATTAACAGGAGTTATTCCATCTGCTTTGTATAAATTATAATCAACAGTATTAATTACTCTAACTGTAAATACTCCACCAGTTTCTACTGTTGAATCAATTGCCCAAGAACCTCCAACACCTGCAATAGTAATTTGTTGTCCATCTTCAAAATTATGGGGACTTGCGTGTTGAACTACGCAAGGATTTGCTTGAGTTATATTATTAATTGTTGCCGTTTCTGTAGTTGATAATGATTGAACTATACCAGTCGCACCATACGTTCCTGTTACAGTTTCACCAGTAGTAAAACCTTGAGCAGTTAGTATATTTAAATGATTAAACATATCTACATCAAATAGATAATGTTTAAAAACAGAACTTGTTAAAGCGCCACTTGAAAAAATATTGCTTGAAGCAGTACCAGTTGAATGTTCAAATCCTCTTGATTTTGCTCTTCCTATTATATTGATATTTGAATTAGCACCATTATTAGGAGTACCTCTAACAGCAGTTGCTTTTTTATGTAAAGTAAGATTTTTAAATGATTCTGAATCTCCTGAAACGAAACCAACATCTGGCGAACCATAAACGTTAGTTACATTTAAATAATTACCTAAACTAAATCTTGTTTTAAAATTATTTTCTGTATCAAATTCTCTTGTCTTATCAATATCAACAAAAGTTGTACCTATTGTTTCTATTTCATAACCACGAACATATGCTTTACCTGGTCCCATACCAGCAGCAATTTTAGTTGTGTCCCCACCTTGACCTGAAGTATAGATACCTCTATTATCTCCTGATAGTAAATGTTCTCTTAAATCTAAATCAAAATCTCTCAATGCATAATCACCAGATTCATCAAACGTTCTACGAGCAAAAGTATCTTCTATTACAGCGTATTCTGTTGTTCTAACTTGATTTTGAATTATACCATTTTTTAATCTCAACAACTCTACAAAGTTTGCGTCTGCTGTTGAAGCTAAAGATAATTTAGTTAATGTTAAAAGAATTTTAAATCTATGAGCACCTGGAGCATTTTGATTTGATGTTCCTTGAGCATTATCATTTAAACTTGCGTCTTCATTTGGAGTTACAAAAGATTCTGTAACTAATAAACCAACTCTATATGAAGGTGTGTTTGTATATTTGTCAAGTACTACTGTTTGTTTTGAAACTTCAACGTGATATCCATTAATGTAATAAACTCCTGCTTGAACTTCAGCAGCGCAACCTGTATGAACTGAAGCAACAGTTGCCGTAGCAGCTAAAGCATTAATTGTACAATCTAAAGTTTCTGAAACTGTGAATTGTGTAGCAGTATTATCTGTTCCAGTTTTTGTATATTTTACAAATAATGTATCTGCGTCTGTACCATCTGCAACTGCAACACCTACAACTTTTGCAACAACGCCTGAAGTTGCACCTGTTAATTCTACTCCATTATAATCTGCTAATGTTGAGTTTGATTTTGCTGAAAGTTTTACTGAAGTGTAATTTAAGTCATACCCGATTTCTCCAGGTATAACCATAGCACCTTTTTCAAATAGATGGTCTGATACCCTCTCTACTTGATTTTGTAATTGAGTTTGTGATTGTGTTAATTCTCTCGCCTGTACAGCAAATGCTGGTCTAAAAAGAACTCTATGAAACTTTTTACTTTCGTTAAAGTCATCATAATAGGGCGATAAATTAAAATCTGTTGGACTTGGCATTTATCTCTCCTAAAATTCTATAATCAATTTGATATTTTCGGTTTGGTCAGCAGCTCTAGTGATTGGCGCTCTATTTTCTACATAAACTACGTCACCAGAACCGTGGTCAATTTCCGAAATAGAATATCCATTTGAAAATGTTTGACTGTTAACTGTGCCTGTTGTTGTATCAGGTGTTAAAGTTGCTGATGTATCTGCACCAGTAATAATATTTGTGCCACTAAATGCTGTTTGATTACCGTTAGTATCTACTCCCTCATCATTGTGTCTTGTTTGAATATAATATAATATTTTATTTGATGGATCCCATTCTACAACTTTACCAACTGCACCTGTGCCTGCTTGTGAAATTTTTTCGTCAACTGTAAATGTTCCTGTACTTCCTGATCCAACAGCTGCTGTAGTTGCTCTCATTGTAGTAGCCGTAGCGGCAACTCCACTAGCTTTCGGGTCTCTTATCAAACTTACTTGTCTAAAATCGTTTGCAACAGTTACGTCACCTGAATTTGCTGATTCAGTTCCTTCTAAACTTGTATTTAACATAACAAAGAAACCACCTAACTCTTGTACTGCATTAAATCCGTGTCCACCTTTTGGTTCAATTATTACATCAAATTCTGAACTAATTAATGCACCGCCACCAGCAGCATTTATATCTGCTAGTTTAAGATATCCATAAGAATATCCTGTTCCTGCATTAGTTACAACTATTGCTGTAACTGCACCTGAAGCAATAGTTACTGAACAAACTCCACTTGAACCATCTCCTCGTATTGGAACACTTGCGTGTGTTCCATCTGTACCAGCAGAACCCGCTGTTTTAATTTTAATTATATTAACTGCACCATCTACAGCGGCAGAACTTACCGTTGCATTCGTTGATGTTGCCATAAAATCTACTGATAAAAAATCTGATTGTTGAGCAGCTGTTAAAGTGTACATATATTTCCACTTGTATCCGTCAGCAGTTGCTAATATTGTTGTTGATGTTCCTGTAGGTTCTATAGTTGAACTAGCGCCATTATTATTATCTAAACATTTATATACGTTTCTAGCAGCAGTTAAAACATAAAAAGTTGCGTCATATAAAGTAGCAGCACCACTTGTTGAAGTTTGTACTGTTGTTGTACCAGTAATATATTCTCCATAATCGTGTCTGTAATAATCATATACAGTACCAGTCGTCCAATTTCTTCTAGGAATTACAAAGCCAACATTTGTACTTGAAACTTTTTTACAAGCAAGTAAATCATCATATGTGAAATTTTGTGTATTTTCGTTGTCTGCAGGAGTTACAGGTAATAAATCTGTACCTTCATTATTTGTTCTACCATCACCACGTGTAGAAGTAGCAAATGCTTGAGGACGTCCTATACCTAAATAAAAGGTATTTCCTGACGCTTCAGAAAACGCTTCTTGGAACTGTTCCGAGTTGTGAATTCTGAATTTATTTGTTATAATTGCTGGCATTTATTTCCTTTTCTTATATTTATACAAGTTTTCTAATTAGTAATTAATTCCTATTCCGTGGATTTGCGCTTCTTTAGTACCTGAACCTTGCGATTCCCATTCTATCTTATATCGCACATCTTGTCCACTTGTACAAGTAGTTTCACCTAAACGGACTTGTTTGATTCCAGTAGAATAGACTGGTGTTATAGCTGTATAACTTGACGCTTCTGTCCAATTAAGTCCACCATCACACGTAAAATATACTTTAATTTCTGTTCCTAAATTATTGGTTCCTGCATTATCCTTATATAATAACGTTCCACCAACTTTTGTTCTTGCACCGCTTACTGCATTTGCTGATTGAATTAAAGTTCCATTAGGATTTGCTGAAGAGTTTGATGGAGCTGTAAAACTTTTTTCTTTCCATTGATTAGTTCCAGTAGTATCATCTGTCACCCAACCAGTAGCAGCATCCGTCCAAGAAGAACCATTAGATGAATATTGAATAGTCCAAGTACAACTTGCTGGATTAGTTACATAATATCTAAATTTGTCTATTGATTTTTCATTACCAGCACCAAAATCAATTCTTACATAAGCACCTACATCAGCGCTATCAGTATGAAATCCGTTAGTACCTTGGTTTCCATCAACCATTTGGGTTGCATTCCAAGCTTGAACATCATCCTCACTCAACATACCTGCTGTAATTGTATGTTTTGTGCTACTTGAATAAACTTCTAATTCTGAATGGTAACCACCACCATTTGCTGTAGAAGTTTTAATTGTTTGCCAATATCTATAAGGTGTTAGTACTGAATATACTGTCGCCATATATCCATCTACTCTATCACAATCTGTTTGCGTTCCTAAATTCGTATCGTCTGTAAATGTTTCAATAAATTGTCCTGGCAAATTGAAAGCAGCACTTGATTCGTTAGTTGCTTCTCTCAAAGCCAAAGCAGATATATCCGATTTAACTGGTTGTAAATCTGTTGCTGGTGTAATTGTATCATTATCTACACCAAGACTTGTATTTAAATTGTTTGCTATATTTCTAGTTTTTGATCCCATTAGCTTATATACCTTACTACTATTTCAGCGGCAATCGCTGGTGTTAATGTAAAAGTTAAATTTGTTGTTGAAACTTGATAATCGTCTGTAGGCACTAAACATATCCCATTAACAAAAACAAGAATATCATCTACAGTACGTCCATTATTTATTGTAAATGTTGACGTAGAACCATCACCTACTAATTTAGATGTAGATACTTCACTTCTTCCACCTACAACATCAATTACGTGTCCCATATATGCGCCACCTTGACTTTGATAATATAATCTTTTAGGTGTATCAATATTTAATTCTATTTCTGAAAATGCACCAGCACTTCCTGGTGTACCTGTATGTGTAATTCCAATTGTATATGGTACTGTCTTAGCAGCGTCCCGATAAAATTTTAAAGTATGACCAGTATTTGTACTTTCTGCTTGGTCAAATTTATATTTACCAGGCGATAATGATAATGCTGGAGAAGGTTTACCGTCAATAGAAAAACCACTAGCAGCACCATCTCCAAAATAATAATGGTCACTTGCTTTAGCAGCAACTGTAATTGTTAATGTTTTTGAAATTGTATTATCTGGTGAACGATATCCTATATATCCTAAATCATTTATACCAGCATAATCGTGATTGTAATTAGTTCCTGGAACTGGACCTATACTTGAAATTGTTACCGAATCAGCAGCAGTATCTATAACAGTATTAATTCCTGTTCCACCAAAGAATTGTAAAACTTGCGAACCTAAAGCAATTGTATCTACTGTTGATGAATCATCAGCAATTGATAAAACTGGAGTACCTGAACTAGCGGCAGGTTCAAATCTTGTAGTTGTAGCATTCCAAGCTATAACATCTCCATTACCAATTCCTGCAATATTTACATCTGATATTTTTGCAATACTAGAGTTTTCTGTTATTAACTCCATCCAACCACCTGAACTTGCCATATAAACTTTATTTGTTGCGTTATCTAAAGCAGGTGAACCTGAATAAGTTGTATAATTTGGAAAAGAAGCAAAGTTTGGATGATTAAATCTTATTGATGATCCTTGACCTGAAATTGTCATATAGGAAGAACCAGTAATTGATAAACCATTTACTAGTGTTGAACTCGTTCCTAATTCAACTGAAGTATAACCTAATATCAATGAATTGTTTGCTAATTGTGTATTTAAAATTCCAGCAGAAGCACTTAATTCATCTTTTGTAATTCCTGTAGCTGTTACTGTAATTGTATCGCCTCCAGTAGTTGTTGATATACCATCACCACCAGATATTTTTAAAACATCTCCTTGTGCTATGGAAGAAGTTGTTGATGAATCATCAGCAACATTAAATAAAGAACCTGTAATTGAATTTGATCCAGTATCTATTGTTTTATTTGTTAAAGTTTGTGTTCCATCTTTAGTTGCAACATCACCTGTTGGTGTGTTGATAATTGGACTTGTA
>ENA-UPTF01002143-UPTF01002143.1-marine-metagenome-genome-assembly--contig:-NODE-2143-length-11648-cov-13.001469_pt1 | contig 11648 bp, 10 predicted proteins | sample MGYA00238166_ERZ767019 | MGnify/ENA primary metagenome ERZ767019 (study PRJEB28930, sample SAMN06266391) | marine metagenome | isolation source: Sea water from 250 m depth | place: Atlantic Ocean... | reverse complement strand
GGACCTGAACCAAGCACCAAAACTTCACAGCTGATGTCTGCATCTGCAGATAAATCAGCTGAAATTTCAGTATCAATGGATGCTGAATCCCCTGTCCCGGAAGAATGATCATCTGTTTGACTCAGCTTTTGTGCCTCTGGTTCTGACGCACCACTTGTCTCAAGTTCCAGAATCAGGTTCCCTTCTGAAACCTTGTCTCCTGCCTTTATCTTTATCCTTAGAATCTTGCCAGCCAAAGGTGAGGGGACATCTATGGTTGCCTTCTCACTTTCAAGCGTGATCAGGGGATCTTCAACAGCAACAGACTGTCCCTCTTTACATATCACCTCTATAACTTCTACATCCTGAAAATCACCTATATCCGGGACTTTAACTTCAGAAATGCTCATAGAGACATTCTCCGCATATCTCCCAATATTCCGCACAGGTCCACCATGAATCGGGCTGCCTGGGCTCCGTCAATCACACGATGATCATAGGTCAAATCCAAAGGTAGCATCAGACGAGGATTGAAGTCTTTACCGTCCCAGACAGGAACCATTCGGGAACGTGTCACTCCAAGTATCGCCACTTCAGGAGCATTCACCAGGGGAGTAAATGCTGTTCCGCCAATTCCACCTAAGCTGGAGATACTGAAACATCCTCCTTCAATGTCACTGCTTTTAAGTTTGTTTGTTCTGGCTCTCATGCTGACTTCTGCTAATTCTTTCGCTAACTCAAGCAATCCTTTCTGCTCAACATCTTTGATAACAGGTACAACCAAACCGTCTGGTGTATCAACTGCCACACCTATGTGCAGGTACTCCTTGATTACTAAATTTTCCTTGTCTGCAGTAAGTGAAGAATTGAAAGTTGGATGCTTCCTGATGGCTGCTGCACACGCTTTCAACAGAAAGGAAAGCAGGGTGAGTTTCACATCCTGTTTTGCCGCTTCCTCTGAGAGCGATTTACGAAAATTCTCAAGTTCGTTGATATCTGCCTCATCATGGTGCGTGACGATCGGTACATTAAGCCATGCTCGATGCAGGTTAACTCCTGTTTTCTTTTTGATACGTGAGAGGGGTTGAATTTCAACTGAACCAAACTTGCTGAAATCAATTTCAGGCATTTCCGGAATCCCGGTTGCTGCTGCAGGCGTTCCACCAGGTGAAACACCGGCTAAAACCTGTTTTACAAAAACCTGAACATCCTGCTGAGTAATACGCCCTTTCCTGCCTGTACCCTGCACCTGACTCAGGTCAACACCCAGCTCACGTGCAAATTTACGGATAGAAGGGCTCGCATGAGCGCGTAAAAACTGTTTCTGATCTACCAGCATTTGCGTTGGGGAGGGACGCAGAGCAGTGTAAGCATGGGCATTATCTGTACCCATTTTTTCTGGTTTGCTGCTTAAACCGGAATCTGCATTAACTTCAGCAGTTTCCGGAGAAGAAGTAATTTCAATGGAATCTTTCGGAGTTGAAGTTGCATCAGCTGATGTTTCCGGAATTGAAGATTCATTAGAAGTTTTTTCCAAAGATGAAGTTTCATCTCCCTCAACAGATAAAGAAAGGATCAGGTCGTTTTGTGAAACTTTGTCACCAGCTTTAATATTCACAGTCTTTACGATCCCTCCAAATGGAGAGGGAACGTCCATTGACGCTTTATCGCTTTCCATTGTGAGCAGAGGATCTTCCGCAGATACGGTGTCACCGGATTTGACCAAAACTTCAATAACTTCTACCTCATCAAATTCTCCAATATCCGGAATTAAGACGTCTTTGGTTTTGATCATCGATTATTACCTCAGGAAAATAATGGATTAGTTTTTTCCGGGTCAATTCCATATTTTTTTATTGCAGACTTCACAGTCTTTGCAGAAATACTGCCTTCCGCATAAAGGGCATTTAAGGCTGCCAGAGCGATGTAATAACGATCCACCTCAAAATGCTTGCGCAGGGCTTCACGTGAATCGCTCCGTCCATATCCATCGGTTCCAAGAACAGTGAATGATTTAGGTACATATGCACGTATCTGGTCAGCAAAAAGTTTAACGTAATCCGTTGCGGCAACAACCGGTCCCTCGGTATTATCGAGGCATTGTGTAACATGACATTTTCTGGGTTTCTTATCCGGATGTAGTAGATTCCAGCGAAATACTTCGTCTCCGTCTCGTTTCAGTTCATTGAAACTTGGACAGCTCCAAATGTCTGTCTGTACTTTGAAATCTGCAGAGAGTAATTCAGCAGCAGCTATTGATTCCCGCAAAATTGCTCCTGAACCAAGAAGCTGCACTCTTACTTTGCCTTTTTTCCCTTTTTGAAGCAGGTACATGCCTTTTACAATGTTTTTTTCCTGTCCCCTGGTAAGTCCGGGATGAGAATAATTTTCATTCATTGTTGTTATGTAATAAAAAACATTTTCCTGCTTTTTAAACATCCTCGTCATTGCATCATGCATAATCACCAGCAATTCATAAGAAAATGTTGGATCATAAGAAATGCAGTTAGGCACATTTCCGGCCATAATCTGGCTGTGGCCGTCTTCATGCTGCAATCCCTCACCATTCAGCGTTGTGCGGCCTGAAGTTGCACCGATTAAAAACCCCCTTGCCTGCATATCACCGGCTGCCCATATCAAATCACCAATTCGCTGGAAACCGAACATTGAATAGAACATGTAAAAAGGAATCATCTGCATACCAGAATTGGAAAAAGATGTGGCTGCGGCGATCCATGAAGACATGGCTCCATCCTCAGTGATGCCCTCTTGCAGCATTTGACCACTCTGATTCTCCTTATAATACATCAACTGCTCCCGGTCAACCGGCTCATACTTTTGTCCTTCATGTGCATAGATACCAATTTGACGAAACATTCCTTCCATACCAAATGTTCTAGCTTCATCCGGAACAATAGGTACCACACGCTGCCCAATGTTTTTATCCCTGCAGAGTATAGTCATCGCCTGAACCAATGCCTGTGTAGTTGATATTTCACGATCTCCAGTCTCATTTAATAATCTGTCAAACACAGATAACGCCGGAATAGTCAGCTTGTCTCCAGTTACTCTGCGTGATGGGAGAGGACCTCCTAATTCTTTTCGACATTTTTTAAGATATCTAATCTCCGGAGAATCATCAGGAGGTTTGTAGTAAGAAAGATCTTCTACCTGTTCATCAGTAATTGGCACACGAAAACGATCCCTGAAACTTTTGAGATCTTCCATTTTCATTTTCTTTTGTGAATGTGTAATGTTGATGGCTTCACCTGAACCACCCATTCCATAACCTTTGACCGTTTTAACTAGAATTACAGTAGGTTGTCCTTTATGATTTACTGCAGAGTGGAATGCAGCATAAATTTTATGAGGATCATGTCCACCCCTGTTCAGTCTCCATATATCCTCATCAGACATATTGGAAACCATATCCAGCAATTCAGGGTATTTCCCAAAAAAATGAGCCCTTGTATATGCTCCACCCTTAGCTTTAAAAGCCTGATATTCTCCATCTATAGCTTCATCCATACGCCTGCGAAGAAAACCCTCCGTGTCTCTTGCCAGCAAAGGATCCCAATAAGAACCCCAAATTACTTTTATAACATTCCAACCTGCTCCCCTGAATTCTCCTTCAAGTTCCTGTATAATTTTCCCGTTACCTCGTACAGGCCCGTCGAGCCTCTGCAAATTGCAGTTAATTACAAAAACAAGATTGTCCAGATTTTCACGCGATGCCAGACCAATTGCTCCCAGTGATTGTGGCTCATCTGCTTCACCATCACCTAAAAATGCCCAGACCTTGCGACCGGTAGTATCTGCCAAACCGCGATTCTGCATGTATTTTAGGAATCGCGCCTGATAAATAGCCATTATTGGCCCCAGTCCCATTGATACAGTCGGGAATTGCCAAAATTCGCTCATCAGCCATGGATGCGGATATGAAGAAACTCCTTTGCCTTCAGATTCACTGCGGAAATTATCTAACTGCTCTTTTGTAAGTCTTCCTTCTAAAAATGCACGTGCATAAATACCAGGAGCAGAATGTCCCTGAAAGAATACCAGGTCTCCATCATGGTCTTTACTGGGGGCATGCCAGAAGTGGTTGAAACCTACATCATACAGTGTTGCGGATGATGCATAACTTGCGATATGTCCACCTAAATCAGAATCATCCTTGTTGGCACGCATTACCATTACTACCGCATTCCAGCGTATAATTGAGCGTATCTTTGATTCCAGTTCCTGATTGCCTTTTGAACGTACTTCAAGTTCCGGTGGAATCGTATTCAAGTAAGGGGTGTTTGCAGAATACGGACTGCCTGCTCCTGATAAAACTGACTGTTCAGCCAGCTGCAGCAAAATATATTGAGCTCTTTCATGACCGTCCCTTTCGATTACAGCTTCCATCGCTTCGACCCATTCCTGGGTCTCCTGTGGGTCAAGATCATTTTTGTTTATTGAGTTCATGTATGCATCTTTGAAATTTTACATAGATCAGCGTACGTAGTTGTGAGGAATGATTTTAGGAAAATGAATGAAGAAAAACTTATAGTTTTTGAAAAACTGCTTTGATTATTTTTTGCTGGTGTTTTCAATATTAACAGGTTTGCTATTTAATGCAGGCCTTTTGCTCATGCTTTCTAAAATGTTAGAGTAAACAGACATATCTCTTCTGTCAGTAGTATATTCCTTTGCAGTTTTAATTGAAATTTTCTTGGCATCACGGCTTGCCTGCTCAGAATACAATATTGCAGGCTTCACAGGGCCTGTAGCAATCGCACGGGTTTTGGAAATTTTCATAGCGTCACGCCCAACATCTTCTGCAAATATAATTCCTGGCTTTGCCGGTCCGGTAATGCGGGCCCTCGTTCTAGTCATTTTCAGCGCATCTCGGCTGGGACTTTCTGCATAGAGATATTCAGGTTTAACTGGACCCGTGATTCTTGCCCTGTATTTTGACATTTTTAAAGCTTCGCGGCTGATTTTTTTTGATTCCTCATAATCCGGGAGTTTAGTGTATGAAGACTGAACAGGATTTTTTACAAACCACCTGTTCTTTTTAAACATCTCTAATGTAACCAGCCCAGATTCAACCATTTTTTGTGAGGCAGCAGCGGACTTTCCTTTTTTGCTTTGTAAAGCAGATTTATTTATTAAATAACTTTTTATCTTGAGTCCACTTTCTTTCTGGGCATTTTCATATGCTTTTCTTTTCCTTGCCTGTAATGTTGTTCCGCTCCTTACATAATTTTGAATCTCTCTTCCCTGACTTTCTGCTGTCAGTTCATGTGGGGAAATAATGATGTTTGTTATAAAAAACAGAACTAGCATGATTTTTTTCAGAGACTTTACAAAAATATTCAAACTTTTTGTAAAGCACTCTTCAGCAGCATTTTTTTTGTAAAAACTACTGTTTAATTTTTCATCAATCATTCCGTTTAATCCTCTCAAACATTAAGTGGAGATTCAAACTTATAATTGTAAAGTTCACATAGCATTATAAATGTGATACTCTCTCTTTAAATCCTCAAATACACAGATACTGACTTTTTTCTAGAAAATCTAAAACCGCTTTATATAAGGACAATGCAATCACAAGGTCCGGACAAAGAAAATAATTCTGAAGAAATTTATCAGCACATGATCGAAGAGGTATTTGATGTCCCTGAAGTCGAAAAAGCTCGTTCAGCAAAAAATTTTCTTGGTGTCGGATTCTCAAATCAAATCCTGCAAGACACTAAATCTATAGACAATCTTTTGTCCCAGAGACTGATAAACACACTGACAGCTCAATTACAGTCCGTACTTCCCGGAGCATTCAGAATTACTACCAATCCTGAACAATGCCTTTCTTGTGCCAATTTACAAAGTTGGTCGCCTGGAAGATCCTATTATTCATTGTTTGAAATGAAACATACCAGGTCAGTTTGGATCCTGCATTTAAGCAGATCTGTTGGAGAAGGCCTGGCTTCCTTGGTCCACCAAAGAAATGCTCCTGATAAAAGCAATGTTTTTATTGGTTTGCGTGAAGCAGACTCATTGATTTATCTTGAAATAGGAGAATTACTACGAGGGGTTTTTAACAGCATAATTGAACTCTGGCCTGAAAGTGAAAAACTTAAAGTTTCACGTTTCCGTCACATTCTACAGCTTGTTTTTCTGAATGATTCGATTCAGGAAGATGAGTATGTAATTATCCCTTTTCAGCTGGATAACAGGGAGTGTTCAGGAGAATTCCATCTGGTTTTTCCTCAAAGACATCTTTTAAGCATATAGATTTAAAGTATTAAAGTTTAAGAGATGAAATTTGGAATTTCTTAATTATTAATTGCCTTAAAAGGATTTGCAACCGTCACCCAGTAAAAAACAGAATGGCGCATCCTGAACTCAGCGACATCATTGTATACCCGGTAAAATCAGCCAGTGAAATTTCTTTGAAAAATTCAAATCTGGAACAAAGAGGGCTGGCTCATGACAGGCGCTGGATGGTTGTTGATGATTCCGCACAATTCATCACACAACGAACCAGTCCTGAAATGGCATTACTTAAGATAGAAATTGATGAACGTACACTCAGACTTAATGCGCCAGGTATGGCAGAATTACTACTGCCTTTATTTCAAAAAGAAGGGACACCGCAAATGGTTGAAATCTGGGGAGACCGGTGCGAGGCATTAACGGCAGATAAGCAAGCAGAAAGCTGGATAAGTGATTATTTGGGAAAAAGATGCAATTTTGTTTTTATGCCGGATCACAGCAATCGCCAAGTAGATCCAGACTATGCAATTGAAAGAAATCAGGTAGCTTTTTCTGATGGGTTCCCTTTGCTTCTGATTTCTGAATCTTCTTTATTCGACCTCAACAGCAGAGTTCCTGAAGAAATTACGATGAAACGATTTCGTCCTAACCTGGTTGTAAAAAATACAGACCCCTACCAGGAAGATAACTGGGAAGCCATTAGAATTGGTGACTGTGAATTGCAAATAGTAAAACCCTGTTCCAGGTGTGTGCTGACGACTGTTGATCCTGAAACTGGCGAATTCTCCGGTAGGGAGCCCTTGAAAACGCTTGCAAAATACAGAAAATTTAATGGAAAAGTAGTTTTTGGTCAAAATTTAATCCCACGTTCTTCAGGAAAACTTGAGGTTGGCATGAAAGTAGAGATACTGAAGTGAACAAATAAACACTTAAATATTTTTTATTAAAGCTGAGGATTTAACAATATTTCTGACTTGTTTGATTTAAGCGGTTTTTTTAGCATTAAATGTTGTTTATATATCAAAGTTGTGTTACTCTCAAAAAACGCAATCGCAAGTACATCTAAACATAGATTTTCTTAATCAATCCCGCAGGAGGTTTTATGCGTCTCATTAAGCTCATCGTATCCTTTCTTTTCATCTCGGCCCTTATGCTGCAGCCAGCATTGGCAAAAAAAATTCCTTTGGGAATGCTGGTTGAAATCAAGGGAAAAATCGAATACAGCAAAAACGGCAAGCGCTGGAAAAAAGTACGACGGAACAAATTTGTTTATAAAGATTATCTTGTAAAGGTAAGCGCAGACAGTTCGGTTAAATATATGAACCAGGAAACTAGCGAAACTACCCAGCTTACAGCCAATTCCAAGGTAAAGGTAACTCCGGAGGGACTGCAAGCCCTGGAAGGAAGCCTTGGGGGAACTGATGCCGGAGGGGGATTGCTGGCTGGATTGTCCAAACAGTTTAAAAAGACTCAGAAATATACAACTGTAAGACGTTCGGTTCAAAAAGAAGGTATACATCTAAAACTTGCCACTAACACAGTTTCAAAAGAATTTTCTGAATTGGCCTGGGAAACTGCCGGGGCGGAATATGCTTACAGGCTGCACATCGGTAAACAGGATCGAAAAACTAAAGAATGGACAGATTCATCTGTATATGATGTTCCTGCTACGTCAGAAGAAATTGTCCGTACAAAAATTAAACCCGTCAGTAAAAAACAGAAATATTTTGTTGAAGTACTGGATGGAAGCGGAGGAGTGTCTTACAAATCTGAGCCTGCAAACCTGAAAGTTATGTCAGGAAAAAAACTGGCTAAGTTCAACAAACAAAAAGTTGAAATTCAACAATTGGATGAAAGCGGTTTCCTTTACGCAGGCCTGCTGAAAGATAACGGACTGTTGGTGCCTGCACTAGATAAATATCATCAATTCTTTGCTGAAAACGCAGATGATGAAGATATTAATGAACTCCGCCCTTTCATCATTGAAGTCTATTCAAAATTGCGTCTGGCAAAACTTAAATCTGCAGAATTGAAGAAGTATGAGTCTGCCGAGTAATAAGGCCCATCATTTAAGGAGACGGGAAACCGTCTCCTTACTTTCCTAGAGCAATTCTTTCGGAAGTATTTCCTTGGCTTCCGGGAATCTGATTGTCCATTTTTCAACCGAATTTGCAAATTTTTCAGCCTGTTCAGGAGCTGAAGCGGCAAAGTTTGCAGGATCATTAAGAACTGCATCAATTTCCTTCAACGATAGGGGAATTCTATGATCTTCTGCTAGACACCGGGCAAATTCATTTAAACTGCTTTTGCCTTGCCGTAAATTTTCTGCAACAGCAACTGCATGTTCTTTAATTGCAAGGTGCATGTTTTCCCTGCCACCTCCATTTCGAACAGCTTTCATCAAGAGCACAGTTGATGCCAAAAACGGCAGATTCTGCTGAAGTTCTTCTCTAATCCTGTCTTCATAAAATCCCATTTCCTTCAACACTGTAAGTATCGCTTCAAGCAGACCATCAACGGCAAAGAAAGCCCCGGGAAGAGCGACACGACGCACAACTGAACAGGAAACATCTCCCTCGTTCCACTGATCGCCACTTATCCCGGTAAGCATTGCACCATAGCCATTCAAAACATGGTGAAATCCGCAGATGCGTTCAGATGTACGCGCATTCATTTTATGCGGCATTGCTGATGAACCTGTTTGCCCCTGCTGGAACCCTTCTGTTGCTAAATCCTGGCCTGCCATCAAACGTAATGTTTTGGCAAAACTGGAAATTCCTGAACTTATCGCAATCAGACTCTTGACTGTCTCAAGGTCAAGACTTCGGGGATAAATTTGCCCAACAGAGTTCATAACTGAACTACAGTCAAAATGTTCAAGAACCAGCTTGTTCAGTTTACGCACCTTTTTTTCATCTCCATTCATAAGCTCCAATTGATCAAGCCTAGTTCCCAATGCACCCTGAATACCACGCATGGGATAATTTTCAATGAGGTGATCAAACCTGCCAAGTGCAAACAATATCTCTTCTCCGAACATTGATATTCTCTTTCCCAAAGTTGTAGGTTGTGCTGGAACATTATGTGTCCGCCCGACGAGAGAAATGTTTTTGGTCCGTAAGCTCCATGAAGCCATTTGATGCAGAACCGCAACTGCCTTTAGACGAATTTTCTTCAGAGAACGAAATATTTGCAGCTGCTCCACGTTATCAGTCAAATCCCGGCTTGTAAGACCTTTGTGTATATGCTGGTGTCCGGCCAAATCACAAAATTCTTCTATTCTGGACTTCACATCATGACGCAGCTTTCTTTCACGTTTTGAAATATTTTCCAGGTCAATCTGATTCTTAACTTTCTCATAAGATTTAATTGCTGATTCCGGAATATCAACTCCCAATTTTTGCTGTGCCTTCATCACAACAATCCAGAATTCACGTTCGAGGTGTACCTTCCCCTCAGGTGACCAGATTTCTGAAATTTCTGAGCTGGCGTAGCGCGATGCAAGTATATCGGGAATCATAATGTGAGCAGCTGAACAGGATTGAAAACTAATGAATTGTTGATGCAGTTGAGTTTATTTCTGATTTAAACCAGAAACTAATTTATCAAAGACCAACTTTTGCACGCACTCTTTCGGTGACTTGCCTTGCAATAGCACGTGCCTTGTCTCGACCAGATTCCAGTATTCCATCCAATTGAGGAAGGTCTTTTCTAATGTTTTGATAATTTTCCCTTGGCTCCCTGAGTTCAGCATTTAGTGCTTCAAAGCAAAGCTGTTTTGCTTCACCGTAGCCCATACCTCCTGCTCGGTAACGCGAAGCCAATTCTTTCTGGTCTGTTTCTGTTGAGAAACACTTATAAAGAGCAAAAACGTTGCATGTGTCAGGGTCCTTGGGTTCTTCAACTGTTTTTGAATCTGTGGTGATCTTCATGATTGCCTTCCGGAACTGTTTTTCCGGAGCCATCAACGGGACCACATTTCCATATGATTTGCTCATTTTCCTGCCGTCAAGTCCCGGTATTGTAGCAACATCTTTTTGTATAATTGCCTCCGGGATAACAAATGCTTCTCCAAAAAGGTGATTAAAGCGGATGGCCAGGTCTCTTGTAATTTCCAGATGTTGACGCTGGTCCTGCCCTACTGGCACAAAATTCGAGTCGTAAATCAATATGTCGCAAGCCATCAGAACAGGATAACTGAATAATCCCATATTAACTTCCTGTTTCTTCGAAATCGCGTCCTTAAATGCATGTGCCCTTTCCATCAGCCCCTTTGGAGTGATACAGGAAAGAATCCAGGTCAGTTCTGTAACTTCAGGAATATCTGATTGCCGAAAAAAAGCATGATTCTCAAAATCCATTCCCAACGCGGCGAAAATGGCTGTAAGATCATATGCATTCTCCCTGAGTTGATTGGGATCGTGTGTGGAGGTGAGAGCATGATAATCAGCGATAAAGTAAAACGTCTCGTGCGTTTGCTGCATTTGTATCGCCGGTTTAATCATGCCCAGATAGTTGCCTAAATGGGGAGTACCGGTAGGCTTTATACCAGAAAGCGAACGGGGCTTTGCACCCATATTTCAAACAGAAGCAGAAACTGCTTCATCCAGTGGAACTACACTGATATATTTTCTTTTATGTTTCCCGTTTCCTTTTTGACTGAACTTAACGTGACCTGGAACCTTGGAAAACAATGTGTAATCTTTTCCCGTACCGACGTTTGTACCTGCATGGAAAGTTGAGCCGACTTGACGTACCAGTATATTACCTGCTTTTACCAGTTCTCCGCCAAATTTTTTCACACCTCTTCTCTGTCCTTGAGAATCCCTTCCATTGCGACTGCTCCCGGCTGCTTTTTTATGTGCCATGATTATATCTATGAAGTAGGTTGATCTTCTTTCGTTTTCTTTGTAACAGATTTTTTAGCTGCAGGTTTTTTTGCTGTAGTCTTTTTTGCAGAAGTTTTTGTAGCTTCAGCAGTTTCTTCCACTACCTTTTTCTGTACAGCCTTTTTAGCCGCAGGAGCCTTCGCACTGATTTTATCTATTTTAACCAGAGTGTGGTCTTGACGATGACCATACTTCCTGCGGTAGGTTTTTCTACGCTTCCTTTTAAAAACGATAATTTTTTTGTCCTTACCGTGCTGCAGAACAGTGCCTTCTACTTTTGCACCTTCAACCACAGGACTGCCTATCTTCAGCTTGTTGTCTTCTTCAGCAATGGCCAGCACCTGACCTATCTCAAATGAGTCTCCTGGCTCGGCTTTCATTCTATCAAATCGAACGACGTCGCCCTTAGCGACTCGATACTGCCTGCCATCCGCACGTATAATTGCAAACATTTTTTTTATTATTTTACAGAATTTTAAATAACGGAAGATTATCACACTTTATTATAAATCAAATCAAGTC
>ENA-UPTF01002142-UPTF01002142.1-marine-metagenome-genome-assembly--contig:-NODE-2142-length-11654-cov-8.548674_pt1 | contig 11654 bp, 9 predicted proteins | sample MGYA00238166_ERZ767019 | MGnify/ENA primary metagenome ERZ767019 (study PRJEB28930, sample SAMN06266391) | marine metagenome | isolation source: Sea water from 250 m depth | place: Atlantic Ocean | study... | reverse complement strand
GCCAGTTCATTTGAATGCAAGGAAAAGAGAACCAGCATGGCTAAACCATCAGGTTTCCCTAGTCGAGCATTGACCATGATTGTCCCATATGGTCCTGGAGGTGGTTCAGGTCAGATAGCAGCAGCTATGGCTGGAGCAGTAACTGGTCATTCTGGTGTCAGCATTAACCGTGACCACAAGCCAGGTGGTTCAGGCACAGTTGGAATGACGGCATATATGTCTGCTCCAGCAAACGGGTATACAGTCCTTGAGCATATTGATGATGCATCATCTGCCCATGCGTTGGATTCAAGCAGGCCACATCCGGGAGTGGACCTGGTACCACTAGTTATTTCCCAAGTGACTTTCTCACAGATTTATATCCGTACCAATGAGACACGTTATAATGACTGGTCCTCATTTGTAAAATTTGTCAAAGGTAAAAATGGTAAGTCAACCATCGCCAATGTTTCCAAGGAAGGTTCTATGGAGCGGGTAACGATGAAATTCATCACAGAAAGTGCGGGTATGAAAATTCAACAGATTTCCTTCGATAAGGGTGCACCCCGTTACGGTGCACTTCTAGGAGGTCAGGTTGATGCCCTGTTCGAGCAACCCGGTGATGTCAGAAAGTTCCTTGACGCAGGCAAATTCAAGCCGATCCTGACTATTTTTAACGAACGACCATCAGTCTTTGCTGATGTTCCCACTCACAAGGAAATGGGCATGAACTTTGAGCCCCTTTTACGCTTCCGAGGATTTTACGTACATGCAGATGCGCCTTATAATCGAGTCCAATGGCTTCAATGGGCATTTCAGCGGGCATATTGCCAGGATAGCTATCAGAAATTCAATGAATCCAAATTCATGACTGTGATAGATAGTTACCGGGATACGGCTGGTGCCAGAGAACTAATTAACGGTTCCATTGCTCAATACAGAGATGTATATAAAGCGATGGGTCTGGATGTTAAATAATTTATCTCCTTTTTCTTAAACTTCAATAGCTTCATTTCGCAATAGTGTCCGGTGATTGCCAACCGGACACTTTCCAAAAATATTGAGAGCTTGGCCATGACCAAGTTAAAGACACGACATATTGTTGAAACATTGGTCTGGTTATTGACCGTTGTTGTATTTTTTGTGTACTCCTTTGAGTTTAATCAGGAAATTGAAATATATAAATTCGGTGCCACAGGGTGGCCCAGAGTTATATTAGGCATTCTTTTACTGGTGACACTTGGTAATTTTCTCCACCTGTACAAAAAAGGCTCAGAGGCCCAACATGGCCGGGTTGGTATTTCCGATCAGGAGGAAGGTATTTCCTATGACAGTATTGGTTCAGTACAGAAGCTGGTAGCCATATTGATCCTCCCATTTATTTTTTCATGGTCGCTAAAACCCGTAGGATTTTATGCGGCTACACCTATTTTTATAGCTTTGTTAATATTATTGTTAGGAGAAAAACGTATAAAATGGATATTAGCTAATACATTGTTCATTTATTTCCTGATTATATTATTATTCATGGTACTGCTAAACGCACCTCTACCGCAGGGCAATGTTTCGCCTTTCTATGATTTCAGTGCTCTCATGCTGACACTAAACACCAAGCTGCACCAATCACTTAATTTTTAATCCAAACTTATGATTGACAACTTTATTGCTGGCAGTGTTGCTCTCTTCGGAGACCCTTTCACCATTGGAATCTTTGTCTTTGGTGTAATTGGCGGTATGTTATTTGGCGCCATTCCTGGCGTTAGCATGTTAACTCTTGCGGCTATTTTGTTGCCTTTCACTGCTAATCTTGAGCCAGCTCAAGGGGTTATGCTTTTTGCCGTGATTTACTGTACCGGAACCTATGGTGGGGCAATCACGGCAATTCTGTTTAATATACCCGGCGCTCCAGAAAATGCCCCTACTGCATTCGATGGATACCCAATGACACGCAAAGGTCAATCAGGAAAAGCCGTGGGAGCTGCAGTTTTGTGTTCAGCAATTGGTGGAGTAACATCAGCGATAGTTATGATGGCGGCAACCGAGCCCCTTGCGAACTGGGCGATCTCCAATATTGGGCCACCAGAAATTTTTGCACTGGTTTTTTTTGGCCTGGCCGTAGCTTCCTCAGTTGGAGGGAGGACCCTCTGGAAAGGATGGATGTCTGTGTTACTCGGCCTGTTAATAGCTACAATCGGCCAAGACCCGGTGGGCGGAATCAATCGTTACAATTTCGGTTTTTCTGACCTGGCTGCAGGCATAGCATTTGTTCCTGCTATTTTGGGTTTTTTTGCAGTGTCTGAAATTTTCGTACAAGCAGAAAAAAAAGCAATTGGAATGTATGAAGCACCTAAACTGAGTCTTGATTTTCCTACTATATTAGAACTCTGGACTCATAAAATTGCTGTGGTAAGATCCATTCTGGTTGGGTTTTTTTGTGGAATTCTTCCTGGAATCGGTGCAACCCTTGCGGCATTTATGGGTTATGGTGAAGCAGTACGCTGGTCCAAGAACAAAGAATCATTTGGCAAAGGTAATTTGGAAGGTGTGATATCATCCGAGACTGCTAATAATGCTGCAACCGGAGCTGCCATGATCCCTTTGCTTGCACTTGGACTACCTGGTGGAGCTTTGACTGCAATGATGGTTGCGGTCTTCCAGATGCACGATCTGGAACCAGGTCCATTGGTATTTTATAATTCTCCTGATTTGATATGGATTGTTTTTGCTGCAATGTTTTATGCTAATTTATCGATCCTATTCATCGGTTTACTTGAAACTAAGACGATTTTGTATCTATTAAAAATACCTTTCCAGTTTTTAGCTCCAATGATTTTGCTGCTGGCAAGTATTGGCTCTTATATTGGACGTGGTCTGGTACTTGATGTGATGGTAATGTTTATATCTGGAATCATGGGTTTTTTGCTTAGAAGGTCCGGTTATTCTATCCCTGGAATTGTGCTAGGTATTATTCTAGGGAAAATCGGTGAACAAAATTTTGCTCAGGGCATGCAGATGGTTCATTATGATCTGCTGGAATATCTATCGCGGCCAATTTGCCTATTATTGATAGTTGCGGGTTCATTAACTTTACTCGCTGGCATCTACAAAGCCTTGTCATTTTCGTTTAAGTCATGAATTTGTTGTCAAAAACATGACATCCAAGCCAATTCTTCAAGAAAAATCTTCCACACACATCATATTCTGGATTTGTGCTGCAGAAGTCCTGACAATGCAGGGAGTCTTCACGTTTTCGTCCATGCTGCCTTTTTTCTTTGCCGAATGGAAGCTAGATAGTGTCGATGCAGGTTGGATCAGTGGAATATACTACGGGTTCTACATGATCTCAGTCATTATACTGGTCAGCCTTACTGATTGGATAGATGCAAAAAAAATTTACATTACCAGTGTTTTGATAACTCTTTTCAGCTGTGTTGGATTCGCACTATTTGCTGAGGGGTATTGGACTGCCATGTTATTCAGGGCCCTAGGCGGAATAGGCCTGGCAGGGACTTACATGCCTGGGCTTAAGGCACTGACAGATCGACTCTCAGGAACTTCAAGAATTCGTGCGACGTCTTTTTATACCTCTTCATTTGGAATCGGTAGTGCATTTTCATTTTTGATTGGAGGTAATGTCCTTGACTGGTTTCCCTGGGAAACTGCCTTTTGGATTGCCGCTTTTTGTGCTTTATTGGCTTTGCTGATAGTATGGAAGGTCTTGGAAAGTATGCCGAACCAGGTTGGCCCCCGTTCAGGTCTGCGTTCACTGGATATGAGACCAGTTTTAAGAAATTCAGATTCTATGGCTTGGATAGCATGTTATTCAACTCATAATTATGAACTATTTGCATTCCGTTCTTGGATTATTGCCTATTTGGCTTTTGCTCTATCAGGTGCTTCAGAAAATTTATACATCCAGCCTTCAACTATTGTCTTTTTTGGTGTTCTGCTTGGGATGCCATCAAGTGTAATTGGTAATGAATTGGCAATGCGTTTTGGCCGGATTCGTATAGTATTTACTATCATGCTTTTCTCTTCGGTTTTGGCTGTTTTGGTTGGAAATAGTTTTGACCTGGTTCCACCTTTGCTGATTGCACTAATTCTTGTTTATGGATGTTTTGTCACCGGTGAATCTGCTTCAATCACGACAGGTGTAATTGAAAGTGCTTCAAAGGAAAATCGTGGAGTTACAATGGCCGTCCATTCAAGCATAGGCTTCATCGGTTCTTTCCTGGGACCAATTGGTTTTGGAATAGTCCTCAATGCTTTTGGAGGTCATAACAGCTCTCAGGCATGGTTTTGGGCATTTGCGTCAACCGGATTTGTTCTACTGTTAGGCCCCATTCTGTTTTTAATTCTCAGGACCGTGAAAAAGATTTAATTATTTCTGGTGGATATTAAGTTCATCCAAAAGAAGTTGAAGAAATAATCTAAAATATAGAGAAAAATCAATGTCTCATTCAATTCTTGTTTATGAACATGGTGGCCCAGAGGTTATGAGGTGGGAAGAGATTCCACCTCAGCATCCTGGGAGAGGTGAAGTCTTAATTGATCAAAAGAAAGTTGGCTTGAATTTCATTGATGTTTATCAAAGATCTGGAATGTACCCGTTAAGCCTGCCTTCTAGCATAGGAATGGAAGGAGTTGGAGTAGTAAACACAATTGGAGAAAATGTAGAAAATGTTAAAGTTGGTGATCGAGTTGGCTATGTTATGGGGCCACCTGGTTCTTATGCAGAGATTCGTTTATACCCTGCAGAAAGGTTAATTAAGCTACCTGATTATATTTCTGACTCTCAAGCAGCAGCAATACTATTGAAAGGTTTGACTGTTTCATATCTAATTAACAAAACTTTTCCAGTTAAGAAAGGTCAAACGGTATTGTTTCATGCTGCTGCAGGAGGGGTAGGGCTTATCGCTTGCCAGTGGCTAAATAAACTTGGGGTTGAAGTAATTGGTACAGTAAGCTCAGACGAAAAAGCTGAGATAGCTAGGGCTCACGGATGCCGTCACACTATAAATTACACCCTTGAGGATTTCACTGCTGGCGTTGAAGAGATAACAGACGGGAAAGGAGTTCCAGTTGTTTTTGATGGAGTTGGTTCTGATACATATGAAGGATCTTTAAAGTGTCTTTCCCCTTTTGGCCTTTTGGTATCTTTCGGTGCTTCTTCAGGACCTCCTCCTGAGTTATCAGTAGCAGTGTTGGCAAAAAAAGCTCTTTATATTACCAGGCCTAGTCTTTATCCACACACAGCAACAGCAGAGCTTATCAAAGAAATTAGCTCTCCCCTGTTCGAAGCAGTAAGAGATCATCTTTCAATATCTATTAATCAATCATATCCTCTGAAGGACGCGGCAAATGCTCACCGTGCTTTGCAAAGTCGCAAAACAACTGGATCCACAATTTTGGAAATTTAGATATAAATAAAAAATAGGGGAATATAATTTACAATAGTAGTAAGAATATCCTCAGTTCCTGTCTGATTTCTTGCTTCATAGAATGAGCTAGTCTATACTGGTATACAAAACGTATTTTTCTCCTAATTGATTCAAAAATTCATGTCTGTTCTTATCGATAATAATACTAAGTTACTTGTTCAGGGAATCACTGGTTCGCAAGGGATGCTACACACTCGCGGCTGCAGAGATTACGGAACCAACATAGTGGCCGGAGTAACTCCAGGTAAAGGTGGACAGGATTTTGAAGGTGTACAGATTTATAACACGGTGCAGGACGCAGTTAAAGCTACAGGTGCAAATGCTTCGATGATACTAGTGCCTCCCCCATTTGCTGCGGATGCAATCATGGAAGCAGCAGATGCAGAAATTCCTTTAATAGTTGCCATTACCGAGGGAGTTCCAGTTTTGGATATGGTGAGTGCAGTTTCTTTTGTATACCAAAAAGGATCCCGTTTGATTGGTCCGAATTGTCCGGGTATTATAACTCCGGGACAAATTAAAATAGGCATCATGCCCGGATCGATTCATAAAACCGGACCGGTGGGTGTAGTTTCACGTTCCGGAACACTGACTTACGAAGCCGTAGGACAACTCACCCGTGTTGGTTTGGGCCAATCGACTTGTATCGGTATTGGCGGAGATCCTGTGAATGGAACCAACTTTATAGACTGCCTCAAACTGTTTCAGGAAGATCCGCAAACTGAAGCCATAGTCATGATTGGAGAGATTGGAGGAGATGCAGAAGAACAGGCTGCTGCATATGCTAAAGATAATGTTTCCAAACCCATTGTCAGTTTCATTGCAGGACAAACAGCACCTCCCGGCCGCCGTATGGGACATGCAGGTGCCATTATCTCAGGAGGACGTGGTACGGCTGCTGAAAAAATGAGTGCTTTGCAGGAGGCCGGCATCCACGTAGTGAAAACTCCGGCAGAAATTGGCGAAAAGATGCTGGAAGCTTTAGCTTAAATCTTGGTTATTCGTCACACAAAGCTCTGAGCATCAAATGTTTTCTGTTCCACAGAATGTACACAATAGTTTGTCAGAGCCAAATTGAAAAATTTCTCAGAGCAATCTGAAAAACTTTGATCAGTTACTTGCAATAGCTGGTCTAAAATTATGAGGAGAGTGTGCGGTAGTGGGAAGTGCGGTAAAAATCGCGTTTTGGATTCGCGGATCTGTTTGCAGGGTGGTGATTATTTTTTCGATGTTTTTATATTCGAAATGCTTGCAGAAAATGGAGAGGTAAAGTTGATTGATGTGCCTTTCTGTTTTTGAACCATTCCTTGATTCAACTTCAACTATACGCTTTGCGATCTCGTTTACCAGCCATGGCATTTCTTCAAATTTGTTGCGAAACAGACCAAAAATTTCTGCAAAAACCTCAATCAACGAAACAGAGAACTCTTCATTCAGTGCCTCTGGTTCTATATGGTAGTAGCTGCTGACTCGCTGTTTTATGTGTTCCAGCATTCTGCCCTGGAGCATGTTTACCAGCAGTTGCATTTCCTGCTTCACGTTGCAGTTTGATTCTTCCGAACTGGCCTCGGAAAGTGAATCTAAACAATCAGCAATAACCCGGGTATACGGGCTTATAGTTGTCATTTTTAACAGAAGACCAAAGAAAACCGGTGAGATGATTATCTTTGAATGCTTTGTCCGTTACAGTGTTAATAATAAGAAAGCAAGCAGATAACTGAGTAAAATGCTTAAAAGTCAATCTTTACACACTATGCAGCTTGCTAATAAATTACAAGTCCATTGGGAAAAATTTTCTATATATTTTTCCTGTTCAGTATTGTGCAAACCGCACACCATTATTTTTCTACCATTTTCATCAATTAATTTTACTCAGTTCATTACCTGATTTTTTAGTATTATCATTTGCATTCTATTATCATTTCAGGTCTTTCTTCCCAGCTAGCAACTGTTAAAACACGATAACCTCTGTTACAAATTAAATCTGATTTGCGGTAGCAGTAAAAAACATGTGGCGGACAAGAAACGTAGTAACCTCTGGATGATCTGGGTGTATCCTTGAGAGATACTGTACCTGAACATCCGATAATTATTGTAGTCAACAGATAGAATATCCAGCGTGACATTTCAAACCTTTAATGTTAAGCAGATTGGTTGGTGATCAGAGGCATTGGTTTTGGAATTAACTGAAACTTCTTGAATTTGCTGAATAAGATTTTCACTGAGAAAAAAATAATCACGGCAATGCGGACCGTTTTTCCATTGATTGTGATCAAACACTCCACAGGTTGGACTCCTGGACTCCGCTGGATGCAACGTATTCCAGGCGTCAAGCAAATCTGGTATTTTTCTGGGAAACGCAGCAGTCATTCGCTGATAACAAATACTGTCCGGGGTGAAATTAAAATCTCCGCATATCACCATTTTTTCTGGACGATCCACCCTCTCAAACGGAGTATTCGGCAAATCCAGTCCAGGTTCACTAAATTGGGTACAGGCTTCTTCGTGCAACTCCCGGATTCGATGCACTTGTGACAATTGTTGTTTTTCTGAGAAAAATTCTAGATGTGTGTTCATCACTCGAATTGCTCCAGAACTTGTGGGAATCACAAGTTCTGTTGTTTGCCTCGACATAAATTTTACTTTTGGATCTGCAGGAGAGGGCAATAGGTGATTCAGTACCTGTACTGGTGAATGCCGGGTCAGCACCAAGTTCCCAAATTGTCGCCGACTTCCGTTAAATCCTCCTGAACGGTCATGTGACGCTCCAAAAAAAGATTCGTATTCCGGAAAAAATTTCTGCAATTCTGCAACCTGATCACTCCCGTTGTCGGTGGCAGGATAGTTTCTGGAAACTTCCTGTAAACAAATTAAATCCGGAAATCCGTCAATGAGGATTTCCCGGGCAATTCGGCTCAAGTCGATGTGTCCATCTACTCCTTTGCCATACTGAATATTCCAACTTACAATAGTTAACATATGTTTTTAACCTGATTCAAACTTTCCCAGTATCGTTTGCCCTTTAAGCTCTTTCAATCGGACAGGAAGAAGCTGATTTCGTAAATCAGAATTATATAATTCATTCAGTACTACTCTGATATAATTGTCTGTGTATCCACTGATAGTGCCATCTGGCTTCATGGATTCCCAAAGAACTTCTCGTGATTGTCCTAAAAATTTCTGATGAAATACACGACGTTTGTTTGTGCTAAACAAACGCAACTTTTCACTACGTTGCTGTTTGACAGTTGGGGGAACTTGTTCTTTCATCTTGAATGCCGGTGTTCCATTACGGGCTGAAAATGGGAAAACATGAAAATATGCTAGAGGCAGTTTTTTAAGTAATTCAAGAGTGCTTTTAAATTCAGTTTCACTTTCTTCAGGAAACCCCACCATCACATCTGTACCGATGCACAAGTCCGGTACGCTTTCGAAAGCCCGCCATATTTCATCTGTATATTCTGCGGAAGAATAACGGCGCTTCATCTTTTGTAGAATAGTATCATTTCCGGATTGTAATGGGAGGTGGAAAAAAGGAACCAGTTTATGCTGCGGATCTGACATATATTGAAAAAGTATTTCCGGAACTGTGGTTGGCTCAATGGAACTGATCCGGATCCGGGACAGTCCCGGAAGAGTGTTGAGAAAATCAACTACGTCCACTAAAGTCCGTTTTCCAGTTTTATATGTTCCAACGTTGACTCCGGTAATTACAATTTCCCGTATGCCCTCTTGAACTAGCATCCTGGCTTCTTCCTGCAAATTCGAGAATTCTCGGTAACGGGATCGACCTCTTGCAAAAGGTATGATGCAGAATGCACACATGAAATCGCATCCGTCTTGTATTTTTAGCGAAGTACGAGTGCTTTGATGAGAGATTTTGGTACTAGAGAATTGAAGCGTTGAGTTAGCGGGGACCACGTCACGTTCAATTGTTTTAGCTTGTTTTAGCTGTTTGTTGGCTGAAAAAGTTGAGCTGTGCTGAATTACAGGAGATGTAAAAGTCGTTTTGTTTATTTTAGGACGAACGATTAAAGCCGTCTTTTGAGAATCGACTTGAGCCAAATAATCTGTTATCTGCATTTTTTTTTCACTGCCGATTACCAGATTAACCCCTTCTATATTCGCGATGGCTTCCGGATCGATTTGCGCATAACAGCCAACAACGGCGATAACTGCCTCCGGATTTTGACGGTGAAGTTTCCGAATTATTTGACGGTTTTTGGCATCACTGTGTTCTGTAACTGTGCAGGTATTAACTACGTAAACCTCTGCCTGTGCGAGATCAGGAACAACTTCATAACCCTGTTGCTCAAAGCTGCGAGCTAATACTGCAGTTTCGGACTGATTTAAGCGGCATCCAAGCGTATGAAAAGATACCCGTTTTTTTGCTGGTTCCGGACCTTCGTTTAATTCGTCTGCAGTGAAAGTTTCAGAATCAGGTGGTAGAGCCGTTTCAGATAATAGAGACATTTGGCGGGTTAAAAGTGGACTGGGGAATATCTTCCTGTTAGTATAATTATAATATTTATCGAACTCAAAATCAAAGGATTTTTGTGTTCAGATGCCCATACTCTCTCATAACGAAGCGAAATTTTAAAGAATGATAGAATTTAACACGCACCCGGACCAGTATCAACACTGGACTATAGATTTTGACTGTCCTATTGCAACATTAAAGTTGAAAGTTAACGAAGATGGAGGTCTGCATGCCGGATACAAATTAAAACTCAACTCTTATGACTTGGGTGTGGATATCGAACTGCATGATGCAGTGCAGCGTTTACGCTTCGAACATCCGGAAATAAAAGCTATTGTTCTTACTTCAGCAATGGATAATGTTTTTTGTGCAGGAGCAAATATAAAAATGCTCGGACTTTCTACTCATGCACATAAAGTGAATTTTTGTAAATTTACAAACGAAACCAGAAACTCAATTGAGGACGCAAGCCGGTTTTCAGGACAAACATATATCACTGCCATCAACGGAACTGCTGCCGGAGGAGGATACGAATTAGCACTGGCGAGTGAATATATCATGCTGGTTGATGACGGATCCAGTACTGTTTCCTTACCAGAAGTTCCACTTTTAGCTGTACTTCCAGGGACTGGTGGTTTGACCAGGATTGTCGATAAACGCAAAGTACGCCGCGATCATGCCGACTATTTTTGCACCGTCACAGAGGGAATACGCGGCAAACGAGCACAAAACTGGAAATTGATAGACGAACTTGTACCCCGCTCCAAATTTGAGCAAAAAGTAGAGGAACGTGCCATTGAGTTTGCAAACAAATCAACACGTCCAACTGACGAAAAAGGCATTGCTCTCAATCCGCTAAACCGAAAAATTGAAGAAAATAGAATTACTTATGATCATGTGAGTGTCGAATACGAGCGGCAATCTGGAATCGTAAATCTCACGATTCACGCTCCCTATGGAGATTTGCCGACGGATTTGGAAAGCATTCATGCAGCCGGGGCAAACTACTGGCCTTTAGCAATGGCACGTGAACTCGACGATGCAATTATGCATTTATCTTTTAACGAATTGGAACTAGGCACCTGGGTTTTACGTACACAAGGTGAAGCAGACCAAATCACTATTATCGATCAAACTTTGATCCGACATCAAGAGCATTGGCTGGTACGTGAAATAATTTTGAATATCAAACGGGTTTTCAAACGTCTTGATTTGGCATCACGTAGTCTTGTCACCCTGATTGAACCTGGAAGTTGTTTTGCGGGCACTTTGCTCGAATTGGTATTTGCCGCAGACCGGAGTTACATGCTTGACGGCACTTTTGAAGGAGGCAATGAAGTGCCGACTATGCTTCGTTCAACAGAAATGAATTTTGGCCCATTGCCAATGTGCAACGAATTGACACGTTTGCAGACCCGTTTTCTTAATGATCCGGAAAATGTGGAAAATATCCGGGCAAAAATCGGCAAGGATCTGGATGCAGTTTTTGCAGAAGAGTTGGGTCTGGTGACTTTTATTCCTGATGACATTGACTGGGAAGATGAAGTTCGGATTGCAGTTGAAGAACGCGCCAGTTTTTCACCGGATGCACTTACCGGAATGGAAGCATCTTTGCGCTTTGCTGGTCCGGAAACTTTGGAAACGAAAATTTTCGGTCGATTGACTGCGTGGCAGAACTGGATTTTTCAGCGTCCAAACGCAGTTGGAGAGCAGGGCGCACTTAAACTCTATGGTACCGGGAAACAGGCCGGTTT
>ENA-UPTF01002140-UPTF01002140.1-marine-metagenome-genome-assembly--contig:-NODE-2140-length-11658-cov-2.527070_pt1 | contig 11658 bp, 11 predicted proteins | sample MGYA00238166_ERZ767019 | MGnify/ENA primary metagenome ERZ767019 (study PRJEB28930, sample SAMN06266391) | marine metagenome | isolation source: Sea water from 250 m depth | place: Atlantic Ocean... | reverse complement strand
AATTGATCAATCAACGATTGTCTAATATCGGAAGATTTATTTATAGATTTTGAAGATACATTAGCATAAACTGGAATTATACTATCTTTTATATCAATTGATAATAGCTTTTGAGTTAATGCTTCTTTAGCATCAGACATTAAAGGAGAGTGAAATGCTCCACTTACATTTAATTGGATAGCCTTAGAGGCACCAGCATCTATCAATTTATTCATAGCATTTTTTACTGATTCAATTTCCCCAGATATAACTACTTGTCCTTTAGCATTATAATTTGCTGCTACAACCACTCCTTCAGTATAATTATTGCATATTTCACTTACAATATCATCATCTAATCCAAGAATAGCAGCCATATTACCTTTTGTATTCTCGCCAGCTTTTTGCATTTCTAGAGCTCTAATTTTTACTAGATTTAAACCTGTCACGAAATCAAAACTTCCAGCTAGAGTTAGCGCTGAATATTCACCCAAGCTATGTCCTGCAGCACAACTAGGCTTCGCTCCATACTCAATCAATAATTTTCCAATAATAACACTCACAATATAGATAGCCGGTTGTGTAAACTGAGTTTCTTTTAATTTTTCTTCGGGTCCATTAAAAATTATATCTTGAATATTTTCACCCATAATTTCATTTGCTATAGCAAAATATTCTTGTCCCAGATCTGTATTATTATATATATCCTTACCCATTCCCACCTTTTGTGAGGCTTGCCCAGGGCATAAAAAAGCAAGGCTCATTTATTGCCCCATCTTATTAGCATACTTCCCCAAGTAAATCCACCACCAAAAGCAGCAAGTAATAATAAATCACCATTTTCTAAACGACCTTTTTCTGCCGCCTCATCAAGAGCAATGGGGATTGTGCCAGCTGTCGTATTCCCATATTTGTTAATATTAACTAAAACTTGTTCCTTTTCTAAGCCACAACGTTTAGCAGCAGCATCAATTATTCTTCTATTTGCTTGATGAGGAATAAATAATTTTATATCCTTACCTGTAAGATTATTTTTATCAAGAATTTGCTTACTAACATCAGCCATGTTTTTCACAGCGAACTTGTATACCGTTTTCCCATCTTGATGTACATAGTGCATTCTATTATCTATTGTTTTTTGTGATGCAGGATTTAAACTTCCTCCAGCTGGGACAGTCAAATATTGATGTCCACTGCCATCAGTATGCAAAATAGAATCTAATACACCACTTTCATTTTCTGTAGGCTCGAGGATTACGCCACCACCTCCATCTCCAAATATGACGCAAGTATTTCTATCCATATAATCAATAATAGAACTCATCGTGTCAGATCCAATAACAATTGCACATTTATATTGACCAGATTCTATTAATTTAGAGCCTGTTTCCATGGCGAATACAAATCCAGTACAGGCAGCCACAATATCAAATCCCCAAGCATTTGCAGCTCCTATTTTATCCTGAATTAATGCTGCTGTAGAAACAACTGGAAAGTCTGGTGTGCTTGTAGCAACTAATATGAGATCAATTTCTTTTGCCGATTTCCCTGATTTTTCTAGTAACTGATTTGCAATTTTTGCTCCCATATCAGAAGTGGCTTCACCTTCATTTACAATATGTCTATTTTCAATTCCTGTTCTTGAAATAATCCATTCATCTGTTGTATCTACCATTTTTTCAAGATCTTTGTTGGATAGCTTTTTTTCAGGTAAATATTTAGCTGTTGCAGTTATTGTTGCCTTCAACTGATTGCTCCAAGATGTTTATCAATACCAATCGAAATATCATTTGTTAAATTTTTTCTTATAGATTTTTCTGCTAGAAAGATTGAATTCATAATTGCTTTTGCAGTTGATGCTCCATGGCAAGAAATAGAGATTCCATTAACACCTAGAAAAGGGGTGCCACCATGTTCTTCAAAATCATAATAAGGGCGTAAAGCATCTAATGCAGGTTTTATCATTCCAGCTCCAATTTTGTAACGAGCTTTACTCATAATATTGTTTCTAACCATTTCAGTAAAAGTGGTAAAACAGCCTTCAGCAAATTTCATCATTGTATTACCAACAAATCCATCACAAACAAGCACATGAGCTTGACTATCAAAAAAGTTTCGACTTTCAATATTTCCTATAAAGTTGGATAACTCTTTAGACAGAAGTTCGTAAGCCTGCTGATGTATTTCAGTTCCTTTATTTGGCTCTTCTCCAATATTAATCAGACCAATTTTTGGATTTTTTACTCCCTCTACATGATATAAATAGACTGAAGACATAATTGCAAATTGTAGTAAATGTTCTGGTTTAACTTCTAGGTTTGCTCCAACATCACATAGGATTTTTTTCTCGTTCAAGGCTTGGAAATAAACTGCCAGCCCAGGTCGTTTTACATGAGAAATTTTTCCTAAAATTAATCTTGAGGCTGCTAATTGAGCCCCAGTATTTCCTGCACTAATGAAAGCATCTGCCTTGTCATCTTTTAAAAGTTTAATGCCTCTTACCATAGATGACTCAGGTTTTGTTCTAAGTATTTTTGATCCAATATCATGCATAGTTACTTCATCAATGCAATGTACTATTTTAATATTTTTTGGAAATTCTGATTTAAGAATATTATTTATTCTTTTTTCATCTCCTAGAAGAATTATATCTAATTCTTTATTTGACCTCTTCAATGCATCAATAGAGCCTTGAACTGTAGCCTGAGGGGAAAAATCACCTCCCATAGCGTCTACCGCAATAATCATTAATTTAATACTACTTTTTACTCAGAAGCAGATAGGATGGGACGCCCTTTGTAATAACCACAGTTAGGACATGCACGATGTGGCATTTTAGGTTGACTACATTGTGGGCAATTTGATGTGGTGACTTTTAAAGCTTTATAATGAGTACGGCGTTTTCTACTGCGTGCTCTTGATTGTCTACCTTTTGGTAATGCCATAGGTTCTCCAAATATTTTTAATTAGTTAATTTTTTTCAATTTGTCCCACCGATGATCATTATTGGATTTTACACATTTACATAATGATTTATTTAAGTCTGTACCACAATTAGAACACAAACCTTTGCAATCATTTCTGCACAATCGTTTTAGTGGGTCATCCAATAAAATTAAATCATGAATCACGGGACTAAGATCAATAAAATCTTCAGAATCTTTAAACAGAATGATATCAGTATTATTAATTAATTCATTTTTATTTGATAAGATAATATCCAATATTATTTTTTTTTTATGTTCATAGGAGTTTAAACAACGATCACATGCTTCTAATGTTTTGCACTTAATATCTCCATAAATACGATAGCCATTAGATGCGAACTCGACAGTAACTGTGCTGAAAATTTGATCATTGACAACCTGTAAAACATCCAAATCTAAATCTTCTATTGAAATTTCAAAAAGCTGATTGGAAATTAATTGATCTAATTGCGACCTATATAACTTCATAATAACCTCGGAATTTAACAGTTCTTGTTAGGTCTTGCTAAGGTCTATTTTTTATACTTTATTGCGTCTAATTAGAGATATTTTCTGCATTTCAATCAAAGATTTTGTCCTCATCATTGGATGATTGATCTTCCAATGTTTCTTCATCTTTTCTTTCAAAGATATTAACATTATCATCTCTTTTTTTATAAATAGATAATGTCAAGGTTTCACCAACCGTTATGATAGATAGGGTATAAGAAAGCCAAGATATCGTAATCAACAAAAGAAAAAATCCAACAATAAAGCTAGCAATACACTCTGTTCCGCTTAGAGTATTAGAACTAAGTGGAATAGAGAAGTAAGAATACATTTCAGCATCAGCTCCGATACTTGAAAATCCAATATCTTTAGGCCAAATAACATTTGCTGCAGTACCAACAATGTTATTTAATTTTTCACCCATTAGTGAATCATTTCCAAAAATAAAATTAATTAACATAAATCCTAAATTAATAGAATGACTAAAAATCATTTGTGAAAACCAAACCAACGGTAATAAAAGCAAATTATAGAATACTATTCTCCATGGTTGATTCCAGGTAATTGAATAACTATTAAATACGGTACCCATAGTATCTTCTTCAAGAGATCCTACAATGGCAGGTGTGTATAACATAGAAACAATAAAAACAATGATTGTATAAATTGTAAATAAAGAACCAAAGAAATAGACTAGATATGTTAAAGAAAAAAATAATTCTCCTAGGAAAGGTATTTTACCTATTAATGCAAAAATGGAGGCCATTGTGAAGAAGAATAACAATACTAATATAATTGCTATAGGAGAAAAAATTATTGCATGCCAATGCCTTTTTACATATTGCCTTGAATGTTTGGCAGTATAAAACTCATCTCCTTTAAGCTGTTTGTAGGTGATTCGGCTAACAGCTGAAGCTGCAAATAATAGGTTAATTATCCAATAAAATACGCCGATCCAAAATAATATTAAAGAATACCACGTTGAGTCAAATAAATATAAACATGGATATAATCCCTGAGACATCCAAGTATACTTTATTGATTGTCCCATTAATAAAAGCCCAAGATAATTGAAAATCAAATAAACTATATATCCACAAATATTTGCTCTTAGAAAGACCCAAATCTTTTTTCCGCTTAGCGCTAATCTTGGAGCAAGAAAAATGTCTCTAAAATCAAAATGTAAATTATATGGTGACATTTTAAATTAGATATTAGTGAACAGTTTAAACTGTTTATCTTTCGTATCGAACATAATCGACCCAAGCTTTCTCAGATCGATTATTTGAAAGTGTTTTAGCTACAGCTATAGCTGTTTCCTTTTTATCATAGCTACCCACTCGAATACGATACCAAGTTTCATTAGTTTCAACAAATAGTGCCTTTTGAATGTAAGCGTCATATCCTGCATTAATTAATTCCATTGCCACTTTTTTAGCATCAGACAATATTTTTTTTGATGCAATTTGTATTGTGAAGCGATTCTTATCAAATGGTATCGATTTACCACGAATTTTTGTTCTTTTTTTCTTAATAGGTTTTTTAACTGGAACAGAAGCCGCCTTTTTAAATTCTTTTTTTGAAGCTTTTTCAATTATTGGATCAGAAATAATCGAATCTTTTTCCATAGCAGTAACTAATTCTGAAACAGATTCAGAGTCATACCATTTTGGCTCATCGTTATTAATAATCTTGTCGTTTTGGCTAGGTACATCTGATGTTTCTGTATCAATAACTATAATATCTTCATTCAATGCAATCATTTCTTCTCCAATTACATCAAAACTAAATGACTGGGTACTTATTTCATCATTATATTGAAAAATTGAAACTTCTAATCCATAATTTCCTGATACATCTGGAATAAAAATTACTGAGATGTTATCATCGCCAGCTTGAATATCAGAATTTGAAATATTACTATTATCTGGAAGATTTGTGAATTCCCACAAATATTCTAAATCAACTCCTTCTTCAGGAACTTGTACAGTGGCTGTCACAGCTTCTCCAACTATTGAAGACGGATTTTTTTCTGCACAACTAAAAAGTACTATAAAAAAGATAAAACTAAAAAATTGTATTTTATTTTTCATTATAAACATAAAGCTAACTAAAGAATTTGAATAAATGAGTGGATAAATGCAACTGTTACTGATTTGATATTAATTCACTCTCAGAAAAAAAGAATCCGATCTCTTTTAATGCATTTTCATCACTATCAGCTCCGTGTACTGCATTTTCGCTTAATGAAGAAGCAAAATCTTTACGAATTGTACCTTCTTCAGCTTCTGTGGGATTTGTTGCACCTATAGTATTTCTCCATGATTCAACAGCATTTTCTTTCTCAAGTGCCAATACCATGGTTTTTCCTGAGGACATAAATAATGTGAGATCATCAAAAAATGGTTTTTCTGAATGAATTGAATAGAATCCCTCTGCTTGCTTCTTCGACATTCGAACAATTTTTGCCCCTAGAATATTGAATTTTGCATTGATAATGCGATCTAAAATTTTTCCACTATATCCATTATTCATAGCATCCGGTTTAATCATTGCAAAAGTTCTATTTCCCATTTTCAAAATTCTCCATTTTACTTATTTAATGCTTCTTGCATTTTTTTCCCAATTTCAGCAACTGATTCACAAACACTGATCCCACAATCCTTCATAATTTTCATTTTAGCATCGGCCGTATCATTACCTCCAGAAACAATTGCACCAGCATGCCCCATTCTTCTACCAGGTGGAGCTGTTTGTCCAGCTATAAATCCAACAACTGGTTTTGACATATTATTTTTGATCCATTGAGCAGCTTCATTCTCCATTTGCCCTCCAATTTCTCCAATTAAAACGACACCTTCAGTTTTATTATCTTTTTCAAATAATTCCAATACTTCAATCATTGTTGTCCCAATAATTGGATCTCCACCGATTCCAATAGCTGTTGTTTGACCAAGGCCCACATTAACCAATTGGCCTATAGCTTCATAGGTTAAAGTCCCCGATTTTGAAAGGACTCCTATTTCACCTTTTTTACAAATAAAGCCTGGCATTATGCCCAGTTTGCATTCATCAACAGTGATGATCCCTGGGCAATTAGGTCCAATTAATCTTGTTCTGTTTTGATCAATTATTCTTTTGGCTTTTAGCATATCGTGCACAGGAACACCTTCGGTAATACAGACAACTAATTTTACCTCAGCTGCTGAGGCTTCTATGATTGCATCGGCAGCAAAGGGGGGAGGTACAAAGATAATTGAAACATTTGCATTGGTTTCTTTTACTGCTTCTTCGACAGTATTAAATACAGGAACTTTACCATCTACAGCATCTAATCCTCCTTTTCCTGGAGTAACGCCTGCAACGATATTAGTTCCATAATCAATCATTTGTTTGGAATGAAATGTTCCCTCAGAACCAGTAATACCTTGAACAACAACCTTTGAATCTTTATCAACTAAAATAGACATGATTTTCCTTAATTTTTTGTTGCTGCATCAACAACTTTTCTTGCAGCGTCTTTCATATCGTTTGCAGGAATGATGTCTAACCCAGCTTCAGATAAAATATCTTTGGCTTCATCAGCATTTGTTCCTTCAAGACGAACTACTACAGGAACTTTCAATCCAAGATCCTTTACCGCATTAATAACTCCATTTGCTACGCGATCACAGCGAACAATTCCACCAAAAATATTAATTAATATAGCTTTTACATTTTTATCGGAGAGAATGATCTTAAAACCATTCTTAACTGTATCTGCAGAAGCTGCTCCACCAACATCCAAGAAGTTTGCAGGTTCTCCTCCAGCTAGCTTAATAATATCCATTGTAGCCATTGCGAGGCCAGCTCCATTAACCATGCAACCTACATTCCCATCTAGCTTGATATAATTAAGATTAAACTTGCTTGCTTCTAGTTCAGTTGAATCTTCCTCATCGGTATCTCTTAAGTCAGCAATATCTTTATGTCGGAATAGGGCATTCCCATCAAAATTAAACTTTGCATCCAATGCCACTATTTTTTCATCTGTCGTTAATACCAAAGGGTTAATTTCAACTATCGATGCATCAGTTCCCATATAGCATGCATAGACATTCATAAAAAGTTTCAACGTTTCTTTATAAGCGTTCCCAGTAATTCCAAGTCCTAGTGCTAATTTTTGTGCATGAAAAGATTTCATGCCAACTAAAGGGTCTATCCAGACTTTGATAATTTTCTCTGGCATTGTTTTAGCAACTTCTTCTATTTCAACCCCACCTTCAGAAGACACCATAAATACATCTTTATTCTTTGCTCTATCAAGAGTAATGGCACAGTAAAATTCTTTTTTTATATCTAAGGCTTGTGTTATATAAATTTTTTTAACCTGTTGTCCCTCGGGACCAGTTTGATGCGTAATCAGATTCATACCTAACATATTTTTACTATTTTCAAGAGCAGCTTCAGTTGTGGGTGAAAATTTTACACCTCCTCCTTTACCACGTCCTCCTGCATGTATTTGTGCTTTAACAACAACTGCCTCAGTGTTGAACTCTTCTTGAACTTTATTAATTGTTGATTGAGCATCTTCAATTTTTTCAAAAATATGACCATCCTGTATTGGAATACCATAAGACTTAAAAATTTCCTTACCCTGATATTCATGAATTTTCATCGATTAGTTCCTGATTATTGTTCCATTAATTCCATTGATTGCTTCTTCAACTCCACCAATAGATGTAATAACAACTTTTTGGCCATGGTGTTTAAGGAAATATAAAGCTGCTTTAATTTTTGGATGCATAGTTCCAACTTGGAAGTGGCCATCCCTTTGATATTTTTCGGCTTCCAAACTTGTTATTTCTCTAAGAGGTTCTTGATTTTTTGATCCAAAATTTAAGTATACTTTATCAATATCAGTAATTATCCATAATTCATTAGATTTTAATACACGTCCTAATAAAGCTGCCGAAAGATCTTTATCTATGACTGCATTAATTCCTTCAAGAATGCCTTGATCATCATAAAACGCCGGAATACCACCACCACCAGACGCAATTACAATAATACCATTATTTACAAGTGTTTCAATAGATCTTCCATGCTCTATGTATTGAGGAAGAGGGCTGGGTACGACTTGGCGCCAATCACCTTTATTTTGCTCTTTTATTTTCCATCCAAACTTTTTGGCCATTTTTTCAGCTTCACTCTTTGAAAAATGTTGCCCAATAAATTTTGTTGGATTTTTTATTGATGGATCATCTCTATCTACAATTGTTTGGGTAATTAATGTAACAACTTCTCGATTAATACTTTTTTGCTTTAAAGCATTTTGAAGTGTTTGTTGAATCATATATCCAATAGATCCTTGAGTTTCGGCAACACAAAGTCCTAGAGGTAGGGGGGGGACATCATTATGAGTAAGGTTCATTCGAAGTAATTCATCACCAACTTGGGGGCCATTTCCATGAGTAATACAAATATTATGATCTAAATTTACAAAATGCATAATTGCATCTAAGCTCTCTCTAGTATGCGAAAATTGTTGGTAAACGGTACCTGCTTCTTCACGGGGTGAGAGCGCGTTTCCGCCTAGCGCAATCATGATAGATTTCTTCATCTGTTAAAATATAGTCTAATTTTCTTCCATAAATGGATAACGAAAATCTTTAGGAGGATCGAAAGTTTGTTTTACAGTTCGCATTGACACCCACCGAACTAAATTAAACATTGAACCGGCTTTATCATTTGTTCCAGAGGCTCTACTGCCACCAAAAGGTTGTTGACCAACTACAGCACCAGTAGGTTTATCATTAATATAAAAATTTCCAGCGGCATGGATTAACTTATCTTTAGCTTCTTTTAAAGCGTTTTTGTCTTCTGCCATAACACAACCTGTGAGTGCGTAGTCAGAGGTCGAGTTAACGAGCTCTAAAGTTTCATCCCAATTTTCTGAATCATATAAGAATATTGTTAATACTGGTCCAAAAATTTCTTCACACATCGTCTTAAATTTTGGTTTAGTAGTTAAAATAGTAGTCGGCTCAATAAAATACCCTTTTTCATCATTATATTTACCTCCTGTAATGATTTCAGCGTCTTTAGAATCTTTAGCAAAATTGATAAATTCAATAATTGAATCATATGAGCTTTTATCAATAACAGCGTTCATAAAATTTGAAAAATCTTCAGGGGTACCTACTTTAATTGTTTTTACTTCATTAACAAATTTTTCTTTAACTCGATCCCAAATTGATTTTGGTATATAAGCTCTAGACATAGCTGAACATTTTTGACCTTGATATTCAAAAGCTCCTCTAACCATGGCTGTAACAAGAGCATCTATATTAGCAGACTCGTGAGCAATACAAAAATCTTTACCTCCAGTTTCTCCCACAATTCTGGGATAAGATTTGTATTGGGAAATATTTTTACCAATAGTTTCCCACATATTTTGGAAAACGCGAGTGGATCCAGTGAAATGTACACCAGCCAAATTAGGATTATTAATCACTATGGGGCCGATAGTTTTACCCTGCCCTGGAATAAAATTTACTACACCAGGAGGAATCCCAGCCTCAACTAACAACTCCATAATTAAATAAGCAGGAAGGACTGCGCTGGATGCGGGTTTCCAAATTGCGACATTGCCCATTAAGGCTGGAGCTGTGGGTAGATTTCCACCAATGGAAGTAAAATTAAATGGTGAAATTGCGAATACGAATCCTTCTAATGGGCGCATCTCTAAAGAATTTTGTGTGCCGTCCGGTGAGTACATTGGTTGATTTTCAGCAAGTTCTTGAGCGTACCAAGCATTAAAACGAAAAAAATCAATTAATTCACAAGCAGCATCAATCTCTGCTTGAAAGACATTTTTGCTCATATTTAGCATAGTTGCAGCATTTATTTTATCACGCCAAGGGCCGGACAATAAGTCTGCTGCTTTTAGGAAAATTTTAGAACGAGCATTTAAGTCAAGAATAGACCATGATTGCCAAGCATCTAAAGAAGAGTCAATTGCCATTTTAACCTCTTTTTCTGTTGCTTGATGAAATTCACCTAAAATTGTCTTATGATCATGAGGACAACTTATTTTGCCCATAATTCCAGTCTCTACTTTTTTACCATCAATAATAAGTGGGATATTGAGTTTTTCAGATTTTAATTCCTTTATTTTTGTTTTTAGACTATTTTTTTCAGTAGATCCAGGACCGTACGATAAAATTTTTTCATTGGTTGGTTTTGGGATAGTATTTTTCATTATTTTTATTTTTGTGTATTTTTAATTAACAGAGAAAATTATTATCTATCAAATTTATTAGTTAAATACGGTCTATTCAAAGGACAGGTATAATTTAGGCGACACTATCTAAAATGGAAAATATTGTATATTTATCTTGAGCTGATACTAAGGCTTTTCTTATAGTTGAAGAATCTTGAAATCCACGAATATACCAACCAAAATGTTTTTTCATTAAATTAACAGCAATCTTTTCACCATGCCATTCGATCATTTTATTAAAATGTTTTAAACAGCAATCTACTTTATCATTGATTGTAGTTTTTTGCTCAATTCTTTTGCCTTCATATAAAGCAATTGCTTCTTTAAAAAACCATGGATTGCCCAGTGCACTTCTTCCAACCATAACACCATCACAGCCTGTTTCTTCAAACATTCTTAATACATCTTTAGGAGTTTTTATATCACCATTACCAATTACTGGAACGTTTATTGAATCCTTAAGAATCTTAATTAACGACCAGTCTGCTTCTCCTTTATAGCTTTGTTTAGTTGTTCTAGGGTGTAATGTTATTGCTTTTACACCAATTTTTTCCAAGCGTTCACCCACTTCAGGAACCACAATTGATTTACTATCCCATCCAGCTCGCATTTTAACAGTCACAGGAACTTCCGGCACTGATTCAATTACGGCAATAGTAATATCATCCATCAAGCAAAGATCTTTTAGAGCCGCTGATCCTGCTCCTCTTTTAGTAATTTTAGGAACAGGACATCCATAGTTGATATCTATTATATCTGGTTGAAAATTATCAACAACAAGTCGTGCAGCATTAGCCATTACATCAGGTGAATCACCAAAGATTTGAATTCCTATAGGTCGTTCAAAATCAGAAAATTTGATCATATTTAATGTTTTTATATTCTCTCTAATAATTCCATGTGCTGAAACAAATTCTGAATAAACGACACTTGCACCAA
>ENA-UPTF01002139-UPTF01002139.1-marine-metagenome-genome-assembly--contig:-NODE-2139-length-11661-cov-5.449327_pt1 | contig 11661 bp, 11 predicted proteins | sample MGYA00238166_ERZ767019 | MGnify/ENA primary metagenome ERZ767019 (study PRJEB28930, sample SAMN06266391) | marine metagenome | isolation source: Sea water from 250 m depth | place: Atlantic Ocean... | reverse complement strand
CTTCTCATTTGTTTTGCTTCTTCGCATGTAGTCATACAAAAATCTCTATTTCTTCAATTAATAACTTTTTTTAAATGTTCTAAAGTAGTCTATGATGCAGGGGTATCGAAGCCCGGCCAACCGAGAAGGACTCAAGATTTTAGCAATGGGCTATCCTTTCCTTTAGGGGTTCGTGGGTTCAAATCCCACCTCCTGCATTTTATTTCAAAAGAATATCATCATGATCTTTTCTCAAGAGTTTTAGAGATCTAGTATTTCTATAATCTATGGTTGATATCATTGAGACAGTTATGGAATATTCCTACATTGGAATATTCTTTTTACTGATTGCAGTCAATGCGGCACCGATTTTAATGCCTCCAACCTGGATTATTCTTTCATCCTTTTTTGCGTTAGATGCTTCACTTGATCCATTTGTCTTGGCGTTAGTTGGAGCAACTGGTGCTACAATAGGTCGATTCTTTTTAAAGCAGATAAGCGGTATTTTTCGAAGATTTGTGGGCAAGGAACAGGAATCAAATTTAGACGCTATAGGCAATTTTCTAAATAAGAAAAAATTTGGGTATACACTTACATCTTTTCTGTTTGCTGCAACACCGCTGCCTAGCAATATGCTATTTGTTGCATATGGTATGATGAAGGCAAAAAGTATAGGACTCTATATCGGATTTTGGTTTGGTAGGCTTGTGTCCTATTACATAATGATTACAATAAGCGAAATTGTACTTACGCCATTTTTACAACTGTTCGAAGATAGAATAATTGGTATTATCGCAGCAGATGTAGTTGGCATAGGATCCGTGATATTTTTTACCTGTATTAATTGGCAAGTGCTTCTGTTTGAACGAAAATTAAAGTTTGTTAGACCAAGATTCTGGAGGATTTGAGGATTTATCCGTAATCGATGTATCTGTCATATCGCTTTTCAACCTCAGGGTTTTTACCACTGCTTATTTTCTCCAATTCCCGTGCATTTCGTTTCTTTAAATAAATTATAATTTCCTCAAAATTCTTATCTTCTGGATATGTATCTAATAGTGGCTGCAACATTTTGAAATATTCAGTAACCTTTTTCCTGAACTCGTCTCTTGTAGGCTTTTTAATTCTATTCATACGAAACCAAGTAGTAGCCCAGCTACAACCTACTACATGTGGTAATAGATCAAGAGCGGATTGTATTTCGAAGCGTTGGTCGTCTCTCATGAATTATCTTGGATCAGTCTTGCGCATGATTTTGCGAAATACGTTACAATCATATCAGCACCGGCTCGTTTGATAGAATGTAATATCTCATTAGTAATCTCTTCTTCCTTTATCCATCCTTGGTTAGCTGCAGCCTTTACCATCGCATATTCACCTGAAACACTGTATGCTGCAACTGGAACATTGAATCTTCGCTTAGTTTCTGCAATTAGATCAAGATAAGATAATGCGGGTTTTATCATAACAATATCCACACCCTCTTCAATATCTGTTGCAACTTCTCTCATTGCTTCCTGCGGATTTGTAAACGGAACTTGGTAAGTCTTTCTATCACCAAATTGTGGTGCACATTCCGCAGCATCCCTAAATGGTGAATAAAATGATGAACTATGTTTCGCTGAATGGGACATTATGCTTACGTCTTTAAAATTTGCTTCATCCAATCCCTTTCTTATAGCTGAAACTTGACCGTCCATCATTGCAGACGGTGAAACTACATGGACACCAGCTTTTGCTTGACTTACAGCAATTTTAGTTAAGGTTTCTATACTCAAATCATTGTCTATTTTATTATCTTTAACAATTCCACAGTGACCTGAAGTGGTATACTGACACAGACAAACATCAGCCATAATCACAATTTTGTCGCCAAAATTACTTTTTACTTCTGAAATCGCCTTCTGTACTATACCTTCCTCAAGAAATGCAGATGTTCCCGTTTCATCCTTCTGTGAGGGAATACCAAACAACATTACTGCAGGAATTTTCAAATCTGAAATATTTTGTATTTCGTTTGATATTTCTGATAGCGGTAACCTCTCAATGGCTGGCATTGAATCAACTGGAGTTCTTTCTGTCAAATCTTCTTGTACAAAGACTGGACAAACCAAATCGTTTGTCGTTAATCTAACCTCTTGAACAAGATTTCTTATGTTTTCGTTTATCCTTAACCGTCTTAGCCTTTTATTTCGAAATACGGTCATGGTAAAAATTATCCAACATGCAATATAATCTTAGATAGGAAATGTGCTAATTCTTTTTCTGATAATTAAATAATTTTTGTGCTATTTCAAGCAGTTCAGGATTTCCTTGTTCTGAAGCTTTTCTTAAATTATTCATAGGTGCAGAAACAATGCTTTCGACAACAGCTTTTGTTAAATCGTCAATAATTCTGATTCTTTTTTCATCAGTTTCTCCTAACATTTGGAGCGCCTTCTGCAGTTCCTTTATTCTCATAAAATCTGCATTGGTAAACACATCCTTAACCAGTGGTTCCGCATCAAGTCGTTTCATTGTAGCCTCAATAATTGGAACTTCTTCACTAATTATATTTTCCACTGCAGAAATTTTCCCCTTCCTCTTTTTCATATTCTTGTCGACCATCTCAGCAATTTGATCAATATTCATTAATTTAATTCCAGGAATGACAGCCACTTTTTCATCCACCGTTCGGGGGTTTGACAAATCCAGTATCATAGTTCCAGTTTTTTTATTTTTCATGGCTTGTTTCATTTTGTCAAAGGTAACCAAGAAATATGGAGCCGTGGTGGCAACAAAGATTACGTCATAATTATTAAATCCTGATAGTATGTCTTCGAACTTTATTGGCTTTCCACCCAACGTTTGAGAAAAGCCAATGGATCGTTCAAGAGTCCTGCTAGTAACATTAAACGTATAACCTCTTTTCTTTAGAGATTTGGCAACCATTGTTGCAGCTTCTCCCGTGCCAATAAGCAAGACATGTTTTGATTTGATATCATCAACATTTTCTTCCGCAAGTTTGACTGCCATAGAACCAAGTGATATTCCTCCTCTACCAATTCCAGTAGAATTTCTGATACGGGTTCCAATCCTAATAGACCTATCAAACAATTTGTTCAGTCTTTTGCCGGATGCCTTGGACTGTTTTGCTACCGAAATTGATTCCTTAATCTGTCGAATAATTTGTTCTTCTCCAACAACCAATGATTCCAAGCCGGAGGTGAGTTTTAACAGATGCTCATATGCGTCCTTATTCTCACACACTTCAAGAGTATCTTTAAACGCATTATCTTCTAGTCCCGTAAGTGACGCCCAGGTACTTTTGATTTTTTCAACGCTATGGTTGTCTGATGCAGCAAACAATTCAATCCTATTACATGTCTGAATTATTACACACTCAGAAACGCTAGAATGTTTCTTAAATGTTAAAAATGCATTATGTAGATCTTTGAATGCAAATCTCTCTAAAACATGGATTGGCGATTTCCTAAAAGTTACTCTGGCGTTGATTATGTTTTGTTTCATGACCATTCCTTCAGCATTTTTTTCACACGTGTCTGTGACTTCTTGTATTTTCCTTCTTTTAATAATTCTTTTACACGCTTGTCATTCATTATGGCGTACAGGAATTTTTTGCGATCTAACTGGGCTGAAATCACTTGTTTTGCCTCAGATCTTGCGAATTTCTGCAGTTTGATTTGATAGATATCCTCGCTTGAGATGTTTTTCTTGAAGAAAGATTCCGCCTTTAGCTTGATCTTTCTTGCCATGGCAGGACTGCTTCCACCAGTTGACACTGCAACCTGAACAGTATCTGCAATGTTGATAACCGAAGGGTGTGCAAAGTCGCTAATCTCTGGATCGTCTGACGCATAAGCGTAAGATTTCATCTTCCTAGCCTTTTCAACAATTTTTCTGTTCAGAGTCCTGTCAGAGGTAGTAGCCATAACCAGATAGGGTTTGTATTTTGAAAGAAATCTTGCATCCTTTAGTTTGATTTTTTTAAATTTGATTTTTCCCTGCTTGACATACTTTTCAATTTGGGAATTTGTGCTGTTGCCTATTACAAGAATTTCACAATCCTGCGTCAAAAGTGAACTGACTTTTTTTACACCCTCGTTTCCGGAACCAACCACGATGACAAGGTTCCCCTTTAGGTGAAGATCAACAATCAATACTCAGGCGCACCATGTATGATATTTATAGATTCAAGAAAGTTAGTTACATTCTTTAATTGAGGTTAAAGATTTCAGATATTGTCTAATATGGATAAGCTCGATACTGAAATTCTAAACGAGATACAGTGGACATTTCCATTGGTTGCTAAACCATTTGATGAAATTGCAAAGAAATTTGAAATTTCACCTGATGAAGTAAAGGAAAAACTAGTTCAGCTGAAGAGAAAGGGCGTACTGAGACAGCTCAGTGCAATCTTTGACACAAGAAAATTGGGATATACCAGCTCACTGGTTGCGATGGAGATTGAACCTGACAAGCTGGAACACGTTGCGCACCAAATCAACAAGCACCCTGGTGTAAGCCACAACTATGAAAGAGAACACGAGTTCAATCTCTGGTTTACTTTGGCTGTACCTCCCGGCTCCGATTTGGAAAAGGAATTAGAGAAATTTTCAAAGTTGGATGGAATCAAGAAGACAAGAATGCTTCCTACATTACAGCTGTTCAAGATTGGAGTAAAGCTGGACATGGTTGATGACAAAAAGCATGAGGTAAAGCCATCCGAGGAAAAGAAAAAAGTTACCGATGTAAAGTTTGTCCCAACCGAGGAAGACAAGGAATTCATTCGAGAACTGCAGAAAGATATGGAGATAGTTGACAGACCTTTCCAAAAGGCTGCGGAAAATTTGGGAATGACTGAGGATCAAATTTTTGAAAAGTTACATCACTACGAAGATATTGGAGTTATGAGAAGATATGCAGCAATTTTACGACATAGGGAAGCTGGATTTACTGCCAACGGAATGATTGTCTGGAAAGTTCCAGAAGCACGAATCACCGAAGTTGGAAACAAGCTTGGTGCTTTTCCACAGGTAAGCCATTGCTATGAGAGACCGGTATATCCAGACTGGCCATACAATGTGTTTTCAATGATTCATTGCAAGTCTTTTGATGAAGCGGGCGAAGTCGCTGGACAAATTCAGAAGCAGATTGATGTTGACGAATACAAAATTCTATTCAGTGCAAAGGAATTCAAGAAGACAAGAGTAGAGTATTTTGTCGAGAATGAATTTAGTTTAGAAGAGAAAATTACTGCATGAAGATCAGGCTTATGGTAGGTCATATCATATGTTTAAGATGAGACCACTATTTTTCTCGGTACTGGTTATTTTAGCTCTTATTCCATTAGTTCCTGACATTTTATCTGATCCTCCAAATCAACCATTGGGAGATTTTGTTATTCCTACCTGGGTTAAGAGCACAGCAGGTTGGTGGTCCGACGATAAAATTCCTGATTCATCATTCATTGAGACGATAGAATTTCTGATCAAAGACGAAATGATTACTGTGGAAATTCCTGATTTGGATTCAGAAGTTTCAAACGAAATTCCTACTTGGGTTAAGAGCACAGCAGGTTGGTGGTCCGACGATAAAATTCCTGATGTCACATTTGTTGCCTCAATAAAATATTTGATGTCTCAGGGTATCATACATGTCGAGCGAGAGCAGGTTGAGGAATCTGAGAAATGTACTTTCAAGGGATTTGAAGTTGTTTGTTCATCTGAGAAGCATACTGAGGAAATAAAGGAATTTGATATTGTAGTTAACAGCCATAGTTGTACACCTTGTACAAGCTGGACATATGTTGGAAAGGAATACCATTTCCAGATAGAAACATTTGATGGGTTTCGTGGAAATCCAATTGACGACGTTATAATAACTGCAAAAATAATTTCCAAGGATGGTGAATTAAGATATGACTTTGGTACGATATCAACAGAAGATGGAATTTACCTAAACAGTATAACAATCCCCAATATGGATTGGTATGCCGATAACATACTTTCTGTTACTGCTGAACACAACGGAATTGAAAAAACAATAGAAAAGGAATTTGAAGTGTTTAAGGGAAAGAGCAGTGGATCTGGAATTACTAAGGTTGGTGTGGGTGGTTGCGCTCATGTAAGTCCAGTCAAAATTAATACTTGGGACACAGGACCTCAAGGACTCTGGTTTAGCAGTAATGGGATGAAAATGTTTGTCACTGGATACCAGAAGGATAAGGTAAATGAATTTACATTAACTGCCCCATATTGTATTGCAACAAAATCATTTGTATCAGCTTTTGAGTTATCAGCACAGGGGATTGGTGCACCTACTGACCTAGCTTTCAACCCATGGGGAGATAAAATGTATGTCTTACAAGCTAGCAACTCCGAAATATACGAATACAAATTATCTACTAGATGGACAGTTTCCAGCGCATCATATGTAGATAGTTTTGATCTATCAACTGAGGATTTCCAACCTCGAGGTCTAGAATTCACCCCCACTGGTGATAGAATGTTTATCCTTGGTTCTGGTGGGGATGAGATAAATCAATATGATCTATCTGTGAGATGGGATGTTTCCACAGCATCAGCTTCCTGTCATCCGTGTTTTGAAGTAGACAGTCAGGATAATGAACTAGAAGGACTTGCTTTCAATACAACAGGAGATAAAATGTTTATTCAGGGATACGGAAATGACAAAGTATACGAATATGTTCTGTCTGTGAGATGGGATGTTTCCACAGCATCATTTGTAGATAGCTTTGATTACCACTGTGTTCCTGGTGGCGCGTGTAATATAGAAGGCGGGGGTAGAGACGTATGGTTTGACCCAACAGGAAAGACAATGTTTCTCATAGGAGATGCTGGAGATGATATCAATGTATACAAGTTAACTACAGCATGGGACGTTTCCAGTGCATCATATGTGTCATGCGAAATGGTGTACTCGACATGTTGACGAGGGCTATAGCATGGGACGTTTCCAGTGCATCACATGTGTCATAAACTCAGCAACTAGGAAAAGCTACATAAATGGGAAAATACTTACACATCTATGCAGACGAAGTTTATTTTCGTTACAGGCGGAGTAATGTCCGGTCTTGGTAAAGGTGTCGTTTCAGCATCAATCTCAAAACTCTTACAATTATCAGATCAAAAAGTTTCATGTGTAAAAATTGATCCATATCTGAATTTTGATGCTGGGACGATGAACCCAATTGCCCATGGTGAAGTGTTTGTCACTGAAGATGGTGGTGAGTGTGATATGGATATTGGTAGTTATGAAAGATATCTTAACAAAGACATTCCAAAATCTCATAATATTACAACAGCCCAAATTTATTCTAGTGTTATTGATGCAGAACGAAAGGGAAAATATTTGGGTGCGTGTGTTCAAATCATTCCACATATTACTGATGAAATAAAAAATCGTATACGAATAATTGCGGATGATGAACAGCTTGATGTGTTAATCGTAGAATGTGGTGGAACAGTAGGTGATATTGAAAGCCTACCATTTCTTGAAGCGTTAAGACAAATTAGAGTGGAAGATAGTTCTGAAAATGTTATTTTTGTTCACGTAACATTAGCGCCATCATTGGATGTTGTTGGTGAACAGAAGACAAAACCAACACAGCATAGCGTACAGGAATTAAGAAGAATCGGTATTCAACCGGATCTATTATGCGTACGTTGTACAACACCATTGTTGGATAAAACTAGGCAGAAAATCTCAATGTTTACAAATGTAACCACAGATGATGTATTTTCATGCCATGATGCTAAATCAATTTTTATGATCCCAGAAATGTTGTATGAACAAGGATTAGTTGATGTAATTTTTAAAAAATTTGCAAGAGTTGGTTATGTAAACACATCAAAAAATTGGGACAGTTGGAATACGATTGTAGATTCATTACAAAAAACAGATAACCCAATCAAAATTGCGATGGTTGGTAAGTATGTTACACTAGTAGATAGTTATGTTAGTGTTAATGAAGCACTTAAACATGCTTCAGCATCTATCGGTAGATCTGTAAACATTGACTGGATTGATTCAGAAACATTCAACGGAAACCTTAACCAACTTGATAATTTTGATGGTGTATTAGTACCTGGTGGATTTGGAACACGTGGTTCTGAAGGAATTATAGATACCGCTACGTACACCTTAGAAAAAAATATACCATATCTTGGAATTTGTTTTGGATTTCAGCTAGCAGCTATTGCATTTGGTCGTAAAATATGTAACCTCGAAAATGCTAACTCGACTGAAATAATTGCGGACACAAAAAATCCAATTATTGATCTATTACCAGAACAAAAAGATGAAACTGATATGGGTGGCTCCTTACGATTAGGTGCAAATGAGATTAAAATTAATCCAGATTCACTAGCGTACAAAATATACAATTCAGATAAAATTTCTAAAAGACATCGACATAGATATGAATTTAATACTAATTATCGTGATGAGTTTTTGAAAAATGGTATGATCTTTTCTGGTGAAAGTGATGATGGAAAAAGAATGGAAATTTTAGAAATTCCGTCACATAAATTCTTCTTAGGTGTACAATTCCATCCTGAGTTTAACAGCAGACCTGGGTTCCCAGAAAATATGTTCAAAACATTTGTTACTGCTGCTTCGCAAAACTAATCTAGTTTTGTGATTTCGTAAATTTTTTGTCTAGCATCTTGCATAGAGACTTTCCGTTTTACGTATCCCTTTTCTGTTAAATGCTTCATAGCTAATCTAACTGTTCTGTCTGGCAGTAATGTTTTTGATGCAAGCTCTTTCTGTGTCATAGAACCCTCATACTCTAATATCTTCAATAAAAGTTTAGAACTTGGTGGCATAGCCAATAATTCTTCAGCTAGCTTCACCTTGTTTGCAAGTGCAGATATAGCTGTAGAATCAGATTTCATTCGAATAATTCTTGCTGGTGGTGTAAACCTTGTAGCTTCAAGTTTACTATTAATTTTGAATCTATCTATTCCGTCTAAAACCACATCACAATGTAACCTAGATGAAATCTCATCAATTTCTATAATACTATTATCAGAAACTATAATTGGTCTTCTGGTTATATCTAAAGAATTAACTGAGATAATCCCAAATACATTTGCAGCTTGAAAAATAACAGGTCCACCTGCAGACATTGAATATGCAGAAGAACCTGTTGGAGTAGAAATTATTACACCGTCACTACTATCGTGCCAAACCTCTTCACCATTAATTCGTAAAATATGCTCCATCAACGTTGCACTTTTTGATGTAAAAACAGCAACATCGTTAAGAACTGGATATGTATTCTTACCATCAATCTTAACTCCAATTCTTGGTACATCTTCAATAACGTAATCCTGCTTTTTGATACGATTAAGATAGGTAGCAAGTTCTTTCAATTCAATTTGAGCTAATACTCCATTAGATTCTGATTCGCTTATTCCTAAAACTGGCGTATCAGTGTCTAATGCACTGTGAAAATAATTTCGTACACCACGATCACCACCCAAAACAATTATCAAATCAGCTATCATGACTTTTGAATTATTTTTGAAATAAAATGACTCAAAGCCTGCGTCAGATAATGTTTCCTTAATTGATTTTGCCACAAGTTCAGTTGTTTCTGTTCCAGCAATACCGATACGCATACTACTCATTTTCCATTGTACAATAAAAATCAAATCTCCTTGAATTTGATTGTATTATAAAAATAATATGCATTAGATTCTATAGCAGCCTTTGATGGAATTTTCTCTAATCCAATTTGACTACTTTCTAATGCAGCCTGTGCTGCACCACCTGCAAAGCTAAGTGCCCAAAGAATATCCTTTTCCTTTAACATTGTACAACAAAATGTTGCAGAAAAAATATCACCTATTCCCGTGGTATCATTGAGTTCAATATCAGGCAATATTATGGAATAAATTCTATTTCCTGATAATAATGATATATTTTGTTTGTCAGTCAAAATCACATTGTCTATTCCTTTTTTTTGAAGAATTTTAACTCCATCATGATTAGAAGTGTTTGTAAGTGCGTTTAATTCATCAGGACTAACTTTTATCGCTGATATTCCAGATAGGCTAAGATCAGTCTGTTCAAGATATATTTTATTTTCTGAATTAACACGTCTCAAAAAACCTTGAGGATCCAATAAAACAAAATTTGCATTATTTTTAATCTTTTCAAACAACTCAAGTGGAATTTCATCAAATAATGGACTGATTATCACGCTGTCTGTATCTAGAACAATATCGCTAATCACTTCACATTTGTTTTTCAAAAATAATGTTCTTTCCGAATTTACTAGTTGGAGTACAAATTGTGTCGTTAATTCATTTGAAAATGCATTCTCAAATACAATTTTTTGCTCAGTTAAATAATCAGATAGTGTAAAATCAGAACCAAATTTTGTATGTAATTTAACATCAAATTTTAAAGATCTAGCTGTTAGACTACAATAACAGCCAGGACCACCTGGTACAACGTATTTTGAATCATTAAGATCTATTGTATCAATAGTGCAATGTGAAACGACATCTAATTTCATTTAATCATAATTTTATCCTCAGGATTATAAATGGGGATAATTACCCATCTCTATGCCATCAAAACGTGCTAGCAGAGGACGTAAAAAAGGTGGGAAAGGTTCCTCAGGTGTTGTTCAATGTACTAACTGTGGACAAACTGTACCAAAGGATAAAGCAAAAAAAGTTACATCCCGTCTTAGTCTGGTTGAGCACCAACTCGCTAAAGAACTAAGAGCCCAGGGAACATACATTGCATCCCCAAAAATTCTAAAATGGTATTGTATATCTTGTGCAATTCACTTCAAGATTCTAAAAATCCGTTCATCTGCAAAACGAAGAGAGCGTACCAAGCTTCGATAAGATTATTTCATTCACTATATCTAGTATTTTATGAAAATTCTATGTTTAGCTTTAGTATCTGTTATAGCAATAATAATTCCAAGTGTATTTGCAGAAGAAAATGTACCAAATTGGATAAAAAATACTGCTGGCTGGTGGGCGGATAATCTCATAACCGATAACGAATTTGTTAACGCATTAGAATTTCTAATAAATGAAGGAATTATTAAAATCGATTCAACAACTGGTGAAAAATCAGACAATATACCAGACTGGGTTAGAAACACGGCAGGATGGTGGGCAACGGATCAAATTTCTGAAACTGAATTTCTTAATGCAATACAGTTCCTAATTGAAGCTGGAATAATCAATATTTCACATTATAATTGTGAACAAAACGAAGATCTAGATAGGAATGGCGTGCCAGACATTATTGAAGAAACGCCTGTTTTATCAGGAATGCCCGCGGTCGGTGAAATAAGTAAAATATTTGAAAATAAAAATTGGAGTAACTGTTATTTCCCAAAAGATTTATCGCATTACACATTCAAAAATTCTGACTTAACAAACGCAGATTTCACTGATTCAAAGTTATTTAATACTATGTTTGACAGCACGATTCTTCAGGGTGCTGACTTTTCAAATACAAATATTCAAGGCACAGTGTTTTTTGCATCGGATCTTTCACACACAAATTTTGAAAACGCTGATTTCTCTACAGATAATTGGGAAGAACCATTTCTGATATTTACTTATGTAGTACCGGATAATCAAGACATTTTTCGGGATATTATGAAGAAATCTGATCAGA
>ENA-UPTF01002138-UPTF01002138.1-marine-metagenome-genome-assembly--contig:-NODE-2138-length-11662-cov-14.324644_pt1 | contig 11662 bp, 8 predicted proteins | sample MGYA00238166_ERZ767019 | MGnify/ENA primary metagenome ERZ767019 (study PRJEB28930, sample SAMN06266391) | marine metagenome | isolation source: Sea water from 250 m depth | place: Atlantic Ocean... | reverse complement strand
CTGATGCCATCGTTGCAGCCCAACATCTTGGAGGAGCAGACAATATTTTCGTGATCGGAGGAGTACAGGCTGTTGCTGCAATGGCACTGGGAACCGAATCCATTCCGGCAGTAGACATGCTTGTTGGTCCAGGCAATGCCTATGTTGCAGAAGCCAAGAGACAGCTTTATGGAAGAGTAGGTATTGACCTTTTTGCCGGCCCAACCGAAACTCTGGTAATCGCTGATGAAACAGTAGACGGAGAAATGTGTGCCGTTGACCTGCTGGGTCAGGCAGAACACGGCCCGACTTCTCCTGCTGTCCTCTTGACAAATTCCATGAAACTGGCAAAAAATACTCTTGAGGAAGTAGAGAGGCAGCTGAAAACTCTTTCAACACGCGACACCGCAGGACCTGCATGGCAAAACTACGGTCAGATTATCGTGGCAGATTCTTATGACGAAATGCTTGAGATAGGAAATGAGCTCGCCTTCGAACATGTCCAGGTAATGACCAAAAAAGATGACTGGTTTCTGGAAAACATGGTTAACTACGGGGCACTTTTCCTTGGCCCACGCACCAATGTTTCTTATGGAGACAAGGTGATAGGCACCAATCATACTCTGCCTACACTTCGAGCAGCCAGATATACAGGAGGCCTGTGGGTTGGAAAATTCCTCAAGACCTGTACCTACCAGAAAGTCCTCAGCAACGAAGCAAGCGTAACGGTGGGAGAATACTGTTCAAGATTATGCAAGCTTGAGGGATTTGCCGGACACCAGGAACAGGCAGATCTCAGGGTTCGCAGATACAAAGGAAAAGCTGCATGACAGCTGCAAAGAAATATGATTTAAGCGGACAGCTTGCACTTGTTACAGGCGCAGGAAGGGGCATCGGGAAGGCATGTGCCAGGTCACTAGCTTCGGCAGGCGCAGAAGTTGTTTTGACAGCAAGGTCCTCAAAGCAGCTTGAAAATGTACAGAATGAAATAACCAGTTCCGGAGGAAAAGCATCGATTCATGTCGCTGACCTTTTAAAGATGGAGTCCTTACAGGAACTGAAGAAGTTTGGCCCCTTCAACATCCTTGTGAATAACGCCGGCAACAACATTCCGGAACACTTCTGTGATGTTACGGAAGAGAACTTCGACAAGGTGATACTGCTGAATGTAAAGTCAGCTTTTTTTGTGGCACAGGCAATAGCTCAGGGCATGGTGGAGTCAGGCATCAGGGGATCGATTATCCATATATCAAGCCAGATGGGAATAGTTGGCGGCAAAAAACGTACAGTCTACTGCGCCTCAAAACACGCCATGGAAGGCTTCAGCAAAAGCATGGCCCTGGACCTGGCAGAAAATGGGATCAGGGTGAATACTGTTTGCCCGACTTTTGTTGAGACAGAGCTTACCCGACCCTTCATGGCAGAAAAGGAATTCAAGGATTATGTCCTGAGCCGCATTCCGCTGGGACACGTGGGACAGACTGAAGATGTTGCAGACGCAGTGCTTTTTCTTGCCTCGGACATGAGTAAAATGGTGACCGGTTCCGCCATTAAGGTTGACGGCGGATGGACCGCAATTTAATCCCTGCCAGTTAATACTAAATAATCAATCAATATTTAAATATGAAAAATATTTCGCAAAACCTGCTTGAGACCTTAAGAAAATATGACACCCCGACTATCGTTAATTCTCTTGAGCTTCTAGATACTAAATTCCGTACCAGCGGCTTTACGACAGAACAGCTTGTCTGCGCAGATACCTCGCTTCCCCCAATTGTGGGCTATGCAAGGACGGCAACAATCAGTGCATCTAATGAAATAGATCAGCAAATAAAGCGTGAAAGAAGTCTGGCATATTATAAGTACGTTTCTTCCGGTACAGGGCCATGGGTGAGTGTAATCCAGGACATTGATCAAAATCCCGGATTTGGTGCATTCTGGGGAGAGGTTAATTCAAACATTCATAAAGCTCTGGGTGTTATTGGAGTGCTAACCAACGGCTCGGTGAGGGACCTCGATGTGCTCTCGGAAGGGTTCCAGGTACTGGCAGGAAAAATCGGGCCGGCCCATGCTTACGTACGCATAGAGGAAACTGGCATTCCTGTCAGCATTTTCGGCATGGAGGTAAATCACAACGACCTGCTTCATGCTGACCGGCATGGAGCGGTAGTCATTCCAGCCGAACTTTCAGAGAAGCTCCCGGAAGCGATTGAACTGATGATCAATCGGGAAAAGGTAATCCTGGATGCATGCAAAAGAGAGGATTTTAATTACCAGGTACTTAGGCAGGCAATCATGAAATCTGCTGAAATTCACTGATCCGGCTTAATATGATTTTTGCAAGAGGACGCCTAACAGTCTTTTTTCTGCAAAAACATAAATGACTCAACTTGTCCACAGCCGGCATTAATTAATCCCAATACAAAATAATCAGATTAACTGATTCCTGCCGAGCTTCTTCAAAGAAATAGTTTTTTATCTCAAAAAAGCCTGGTCAGTGATTCAATAGCCTCAGGATATTCATTGTCGAAACAGTAATGCAGATTCTGGAAGCGCTTCCGGAACCTGGCGACTTCTTCACCAACACTTCTTCCATTTGCTGCCTCAGCAAAGAGTGAAGCAAATTCCCTGAAGTCATCCTCCTTCATTCCGAAACGTGTCATTTCTGCTACTCCCATACGAAGGCCTGAGCTGGAAGTAAAACTTTCGTCTGTAGGAATTGCCTGGTAGTTGACAATGATGTTACTGGCTTCAAGCTCCTCTGCGATAGTAGTACCTTGTGCATATCCGACCACAACGACAACCTGGTGTGTCTGGGTGTACCCAAGTTCAGGATTTCCCTGCACCTCAAGTCCTTCATCTGCAAGTGCTCTGGCAAAGGCCTTGGCGTTTGCCAGAACCTGAGTTTGGTAAGATTCCTTAAAGGCATTCATTTCAAGGGATGCCATCAGCATTCCAAGCAGCGTTCCCAGGTGATGGTTGCTGACTGCTCCGGGGAAGGAACGCCGCTGAATTGCCTGCCATAGTTCATATTCAGGACTTTCCTCCTCAAATGCCGCCCCGATAATCCCCCTCTGTGATCCGAAGAGAGTCTTGTGAGTTGATCCTGTAATGATATCTGCTCCTTCTGAAAAAGGATCCTGAAAGTGAGGTCCAATAAGCCCTATAACGTGTGCCATGTCATACATCAAAACTGGCCTGACAGATTTTGCTTCAAGCATCTTTCTAATGGCCTCGACAGGTTCCGGATAAAGAATCATGCTCTTGCCCAGGATAATCAGTTCAGGATCATAGCTATCAAGCAATGCTTCTGTTTCCTGTAGATCTATGCAGTAGGGATCGTCCTTGAGTACAGGAAAGTTAATGACAGCATATTTTTCAGTTATCGGATTTTTTGCAACATAATCTCGAAGTGCGCCCATGGGCTGTGAACTCAGGTGTCCCCCCTTGCCGATATGGTTGTTCATCACCAAGGGAAGACGAGCAGGTTCACTGCGTCTTTCGGTTCGGTTTCGGTAATCAACCATAGCGCTGAAAACTGTCATGTTTGCCATTTGACCGCTAATCATTCGCGACTCTACAAGAGGACATCCAAGGAATTCTCTCATTTCCTCAACAAGACGTTCCTCCACCCACTCGATAAATTCTGTACCCTGGTAGTAAAATACTTGCTGCTCGAAGGCAGCGAGTAGTTCCTTGTGCTCGGCATAGCGTCCACAGGGATCGGTGATCTGAAGCAGTCTGACCAGCGAAGACTGTGTCATTTCAGATGGTATCAGGTTAATGCAGTTCTGCTGGCGCCATTCATGGTTTTCCAGGCTCTTCTTCAATAATAAAGATACATTCTCACCGGAAACTGCTGAAGCGGATCTCTGGGCTTCGGTCTCATTGTTTACAGGAATTGCACGAAAATATGGAGGAGCTTCTGAGCGGCCATGCCATAACACCAGCTGAGAATTAATACGGCGCCCGCGCACTTCCACCTCAAGTTCCTGCTGAGAGGGAATCTGTGCATCTACATATGCCAGCGCAAGCGCCCTGCGGTCATGCTCATCAGTAATGCTCATCGTGGCCCCTTCACCTTCGAATTTCCAATATGGAACCATGGTTCCACTGGTAACCAGACCTACTTTTGAGCCGTTAAGGAAAACAGGGTCGCCCTGACGTACAATACCTTTATCGGTAAGCGCCAGCGGCAGGATGCGCCTGGGTAGAATTTCTGAGGGGTGATACTTTCCCGTACGCAGTTTACGTAATTCTTCAAACTGGTCCCTGAGTGCCTGACGGCCTAGAAAGTCACCTTTTCTTCGTGAAAAGCTGACTGCCACTGATGTCAGAGGGAAAGCGAACGCTGGTATCTCCCTGCCTTCCTGGTCAATTCCGAATTCATGTCCATAAAGCGGCATGCCTGCTTCAAGTCGAAGTGTATCCCTAGCACCTAGACCGGCTGAAACAATACCTTCATCAGATCCTGCCTGGTAAAGGCAGTCCCAAACCTCCTCAGCCTTTTCAGAGGGTATGAAGAGCTCGAATCCCAGCGGTTCGCCAGTGTAGCCTGTTCTTGCTGCAATAATTCTTGTGCCGGCAAGCATGATTTCAGAGATACTGTTGCGGAAAGTTTCCGGCATGCTACCGCCCTCCAACAGCCTGGCAAGGATCCTTCCTGTCAAGGGACCCTGGAATGCGATCATGGAAATTTGTGAAGTTTGGTCTTCCATTGAAACATCATAGGCTTTTGCCTGTTCATGGAGATGATTCCAGTCCTTCTCACGGTTAGAGGCGTTCACCACCAGAAAATATTCATCTCCAGGACGGTAAAGGTAAGCATCGTCAAGTAGGCCACCGTTATTGTTAGGAATCAAGGTGTACTGTGCCTGCCATGGTTCCAGCGATTCGGCATTGTTGCTAAGCACATGCTGAAGGAAAGCAATTGTGTCCTTGCCCTGAATACGGAAGCGTCCCATGTGACTGACATCAAATAAACCGCCATAGCGCCGTGTGCCCAGATGTTCTTTTAAAATACCGTTCTCATACTGCACCGGCATTTCCCAGCCGCCAAAATCAACCATTTTCCCTCCGTTTGCAGTATGCCATGAGTGCAGTGATGTCCTGAGAAGATTTTCAGTGGATATATTTTTTTCAGTCATGGATTTATGTAATTATTTTGAATTTTAATTCAAATAGCTGCCACCCTTTGAGCTTTAATTCAAATTAAAATTTTTTGGAATTATCGAAGCTGTTGCGTGACAGTAATCATTTGTTTTATAGAGCAAAAAAACTTGATTCACCCGTATTTCTCTCCTAGAATTAGTGCGTATTTACAATACCATTTATCAGAGAAAAAATACAGGAGAATATATGAGTAACATAATCGGAAACTATGTTGGAGGATCCACCGTAAAGCTGAATGGTGGTGCTCTTCAGGATGTTTTTAATCCTTCTACCGGTGAAGTTTCCGGACAGGTTCAGCTTTCAACTTCTGAGGACCTTGATGAAGTTGTTGAGGTAGCAAAAGGGGCAGTATCTGAGTGGTCAAGAACTCCTGTAGGAATGAGGGCACAGGTCATGTTTCGCTTCAAACGCCTGCTTGAGGAAAATGCCGACAGAATTGCCAGTACTATCAGTAGTGAGCATGGGAAAACACATGATGATGCACTGGGGGAGGTAACTCGAGGACTGGAAGCCGTTGATTTCGCCTGCGGAATTCCACACCTGATGAAGGGTACTTTCAGTGAACAGGTTGCCAGATCAATTGACATGTATTCCATACCTCAGGCACTTGGGGTTGTAGCTGGCATTACACCTTTCAATTTCCCGGCAATGGTACCCATGTGGATGTTCCCTAACGCAATTGCCTGCGGAAACACCTTTATTCTCAAACCTTCTGAAAGGGACCCCAGTGTCTCGCTTATCATTGCTGACCTGTTCAAGCAAGCCGGCTTGCCAGACGGAGTTTTCAACGTGATACAGGGAGACAAAGTTGTTGTGGATGCCATACTGGACCATCCTGACATTGCGGCTGTAAGTTTTGTGGGCTCAACTCCTGTTGCAAAATACATTTACTCCCGTGGAGCGAGCAGCGGTAAACGTGTTCAGGCACTGGGCGGTGCAAAAAACCACATGGTGATTATGCCGGATGCAAACATGGACCAGGTAGTGGACGCACTGATGGGGGCTGGATACGGTTCTGCAGGTGAACGCTGTATGGCAGTTGCGGTACCTGTTCCGGTCGGAAAGCAGGTTGCGGATAACCTGATGGACCGCATGGTTCCATTGGTGGAAGAACTGCCTGTCGGCCCACCGGATGACAGCAAAGCCGCGATGGGTCCGATTATCACCAGGCAAAGCCTTGAAAGAATTACCTCACTGCTCCAAAGCGGAGTGGACCAGGGAGCAGCCCTGCTGGTTGACGGCAGGGACCTTACAGTACCCGGCTTTGAAAAAGGCTTTTTCATTGGTGGCTCCCTGTTTGATCAGGTGAAACCTGAAATGGATATCTACAAGGAAGAAATATTTGGCCCGGTACTCTCAACTGTGAGGGCTGACGATTATGAAGACGCAATAAACCTGATTCACAGTAACCCGCATGGAAATGGCGTGGCAATTTTCACCCGTGACGGAGATGCTGCTAGAGATTTTGCCAGCAGAATCGAGGTAGGCATGGTTGGCATCAACGTGCCCATTCCGGTGCCTGTGGGCTATCACAGTTTCGGCGGGTGGAAACAGTCGCTTTTCGGTACTCATCACATTTATGGTCCGGAAACTATTCATTTTTACACCAGGTTGAAAGCAATTACTTCGCGCTGGCCAGCAGGAATTAAATCAGGAGCCCAGTATAATTTCCCGACAATGAACTAAGCCCTGCAGACTGCACCAAAACCTTATGTGACCGTCTATACTCAGAACGGCCTCGGACAATTCTAACCAGCAAATTAAAAAAACTTAATGACACCATTGGAGTTCATAACATTAGCAGATTTAGTTCCAATCATACCTGAGATAATTGTGCTGGTTACTGCCTGCACGGTATTGCTGGTTGACCTGTTTGCGCCGCAGAAAGAAAGAGCATTTACATTAGCAGTAACCACCATCATCGGCCTTCTTCTGGCAATTATTTCTGAAGTGCAGCTGCATGGAAAAGATATTACAGGATTTTACGGAACGGTTGTGGCAGATGATTTTTCAGTGCTGTTTGAGCTGATTTACTTGAGTGTTGCGATCGTAACAGTCTTTCTCTCAAGACATTATATTGCTGAAAATGAAATGAATTTCGGAGAATATTACGTGCTGCTTCTCACTGCTGTTTCCGGAATGATGTTCATGACTTCCGGACTTGATTTACTTGTAATATTTATCGGACTGGAAATAATGTCAATTTCCAGCTACATTCTGGTTGGCATAAAACGCAAGGTCGCCCGGGCTAACGAAGCTGCACTTAAATATTTGCTGCTGGGGGCCTTCTCAACTGGATTTCTGCTTTACGGAATATCCATGCTTTATGGAGCAACAGGCAGTACTATCCTTCCACAAATAATAGATGAAGTTCAGAAAAATGGAGCTGATAATCCGCTTGTGATCGTTGGCATGGCATTAGTTGTTATAGCAATGAGTTTCAAGATTGCCATTGTACCTTTTCACATGTGGACACCGGACGTTTACACAGGTGCACCAACACCTGTAACGGGCTTCCTGTCTGCTGCAGCCAAGGCAGCAGGTTTTGCAGTTTTCGTACGTGTGCTGCTGACAGGCATACCGCTTGACGGAGCGAACTGGGAAAATGTCTTGTGGATTCTGGCTGTGCTTAGCATGACTGTAGGGAATTTAATGGCTCTTCGTCAGAGTGAAGTAAAGCGTATGCTGGCATTTTCTTCGATTGCCCATGCCGGATATGTACTGGTAGCAGTGGTGGTCGGCAGTGCATCAGCAATCAGCGGGGTAATTTTTTATTCCTTTGCCTATGCCGTGATGGGAACAGGAGCCTTTGGAATCTTAACCATCAGGGATGCCGGTCGTGTTCCGCAAACCTATGATGACCTTGCGGGCTACGGCAAGCGTAATCCTTTTCAGGCACTGATGATGACATTGTTTATGTTTTCCCTGATTGGCCTGCCACTAACAGGAGGTTTCATAGGAAAACTTCAAATATTCAGCGCAGCACTAGATGGTGGTTGGGTCTGGCTGACTGTAATCGGAATACTCAACAGTGCGCTTTCTGCTTATTACTATCTTCGAGTAGTAATGTTCATGTACATGCGTGAAGGAGCCCTCCCGGAAGGAACAGAATTATCTGTAAAATCATCAGGATTTGCCTTGACAGGACTGATTGGAACCGCAGTGGCAGTGCTCTACCTTGGTGTTTTTCCGGACAAGATCATTGAGCTTGCTTCATCCTCCATTCAAGCACTGCTCTAAGTACCTGCAAAAAACTCGACAAATTTTTTAAAAAACATTAGCCTGACCGTAGCGAGAAACAGTCCTCCTTCCGGAAAGAAATGTTCTCTATTCCACGCTTTTCATTTGCAGGAAGACGATGTTAGATGTCGGCACATTTTTCATGAATTCTGCAGTACTTTGTCTCAAAACCGGAGATAGTTCCTCATTCACTGCCACTGCAAAAGGCAACCTTGATGATGATACTGCACTTGATATCTGGACGATTGACCAGAACAAAAATCTTCAAAATATAATTAACGATATCACGTCCGAATAACATGAAGTTTCCTGTCTTTGTATTCAGTATTTCTTTCATTCGTCTCTTCTGCATTGCAGCATTATTTCCTGGTTTGATGCTTCAGTCAGGATGTTCCGTTACCGAGATTCATCATCAGATACCTCCATCACCAGATGCAATTTCGGAAATTAAGGGACTTTACCTTGAAAAGTTCAAGGGTAAGCAGTCAGTAGTTTTCAGCAGAATACTTATCCATGAAATAAATCAGCTCTCCAGCCTGAAATATTTTGCCTTTCTTCCTGAAAACGGGAAAAAACAGGTGGCTGTAATTAGCGCCGAAGTACAGAGTTATAAAGTAAATGATCAGCAACAGTTACTGCAGCAGACTCACATCAGTCTGGTAGAAAAAGAAGTGGTGAAGGAAAATCCCTCAGGAATAAATGTTGTCGGCCGTGCATTTGAATTTGTGGAAAAACCATACCCTGTACGTTCAATTGACAGAACACTTCATCTGGAAATTGCCTTTAAAATCACCAATTCCACTGGAGACAAAATACTTTTTTCCAATCTGGAAAAAGCGAGTTTAAAGCAGAGCTACACAGGAGAAGAAAGCATACTGCTGATCCCTGATACAACTGACGAAATGGTTCATCTTGCTCAATTGCTTATAAAGAAGTTCTTAGATCAGATAAATCCTGAAAAAACTGAGAAAATTGTTGTTCTTGAAAAAGGAAGCGAGCCTGTCCCATGGACAATAGGTTTGCTTGATTTCGGACATCCACGCATCATTCGTTCAAATCATTTTGCCACGGGGGGAAGGTATGACCTTGCGCTTAAGGGCTGGAATTATGTGCTTTTTGAACCTCGAACTTATCCCGAATCAGAAACTTTTGAATTTACAGATAATGTTTACACCAGACTCAAAAAGGCCAAATTACCATCTTCTACTTTAAGTCCATTGCTGGAAATTCACGGTAAAGAATTTAACATAGAGGAAATCGATGTTGTGCTGATGGGACTGATTTCAAACCAGGACTATAATAGATACGCGCAGATCATAAAATCACACTCCAGCCGCTCCCAAAAAAACAACCGTATGAATTTAGCAGCTGCTCACTATAATATAGGTTCTGTATATCAGTTACGAAATGAAATGGAATTGGCAGCATATCATTTTGCACAGGCTAATGCTTATAATCCTGATGAAAAATATGCCCTGGCATGGAACGACATTCAACACATCCTCGGGAATTATAATCCATTTGATGCTTTAAATGAAAGAAATGTTGAGTCCGCCGGGAAACTCCCTCCTCCAGATGGTGCCCTGCTGCAACCGTCGAACATAAATAATCCTTAATCTTGATTAGAAGCAGTTTTCGGTTTAATTTTCCAACAGTTAAGTTTCAGATTTGCAGAAAATCAATACTCTCCTGAATAATTTGTGGATATTTTACTGATGAAATTTGTATTTCTAGTGTTTGTTGTCTCGTCATTGCTCTGTATTCCTGTGCATGCAAAAGAGATTTTTATCACTGCATCAGCGAAAATTTACAGCGATGATATTGTTGAGGCCAAGGAGAGGGTACTGAAAAATGCTCAACTTAAAGCTGTTAAAAAAGGAGTGGAGATATTTTTGGTAAAAAAAACTATCAATGACAATTATCAGGTTATCAGGGAGCAGATCTATAATTTCAATCAAAAATTCATCAGCAATTTTGAAATAGTTAACCAGGATATCGATCTTGACCAACGATATGTTGAAGTTCAAATCAAGGCCAATGTAGCAGAAGTAAAAATTCAGCAGAAACTAAAACAGCTGGGCATCCTTCACGACAGAATGGGTTACAAAAGTCTTATGCTTGTTTACCAGGAAAGGACTGCCAGGGCAATTCCTCGTGATCATGGAACAGTGCAAAACACAATTCCGGCAGTGCAGGAGACTTTCGCTGAGAATGGTTTCCGTACGTTTGATCAGCAAACAATGAGGCAGGTATATCGATTATTTGACCAGGATAAATCAGACATTCTGCCTGTTGACATCCTGATAGCGCTTGCTCTGAATTATAACGCTGAGATACTGGTGATCATGGAAATCATTCCCGGGGAACGTGACAACCTTAAAGGATCATTTTATCAGGTTAAATCAACTGTGCGTTTCAGTGTATTTAATACAGCTGACGGACAGCAGATTGCTGAAACTGTGGTTGAGGGAATTGAAAGATCAGTTAATAATCCTGATGAAACCCAGTGGCAAAGTTTGCTGCAAATGGCGGGGAAACATGCTGTTTTGGAAAGCGTGCGCCAGTCTATTGAACAAATCACTCTGTTTTATCAGAGAACAGGTGAAATGGAGCAAGTTTATACTATAGTATTCAGTGGTTATTCTCCTAGAAGGGAAAGCCTGATAATTGATTATCTGGAAAATACTGCTGAATATCGTCAGCTTGCAGAATTGAAAAACACCTTTGGTCATCTTGAGCTTGAATTACTCACATTAAAACGAAAAAGTATTTTGCGCAGAAGAATCACAAGTGATCTGCTCAAACAGGAAATTGAAGTTGCCACCAAAACGCTGCCAGGCAATCACCTTTTTTTCATCAATCCAAATCCAATGGAAGAAATAGAACTCCCTTCAGACAAAGAATCTGAAACATCAGATGATCCTGCTTCAGAGGCATCATCCTCCCAGTAGTACTTACTCAGTGAAGTGATCTTAATTGATATGCATACTTCCTCAGCATATTGAACAAAAGATATAGCAATTAAATAAATTCCCTGAAAAAATCTGAAACCGGCAGATAAATTTTAACAGCAGGAAGGCAATGTTAAAACAAGCACAAATGCTCAAGAGAATTATTTGGCTTTGATAACCCGCCATTGTGCAATAGGTTGTCAGGGTTTGCAGGAATTACTTTGTATCAATTACATGCCGGTTGATTTATATAAATTTCATGATACCTGATTTCCGTTCCACAAATTCTTTTTCAGAATAGCTTGGTGGCGCCTAATAAT
>ENA-UPTF01002136-UPTF01002136.1-marine-metagenome-genome-assembly--contig:-NODE-2136-length-11668-cov-5.715124_pt1 | contig 11668 bp, 9 predicted proteins | sample MGYA00238166_ERZ767019 | MGnify/ENA primary metagenome ERZ767019 (study PRJEB28930, sample SAMN06266391) | marine metagenome | isolation source: Sea water from 250 m depth | place: Atlantic Ocean | study... | reverse complement strand
TGTCGAACTACTTTGAATGTTTCCTGATGTTACAGTTGCCGTAGCAGCTGTACCCGTGCTGGTCAGGGTAACGGTCATGGTCCCATCAGCAGTTACATCTTCTGAAAAGTTGACCCTAAAATCTACCTCATCAGCTAATTTTTTAGTAGCGGTTGTGGGGTTCTCGGTCGTTGTGATCGCTGTTATAGTTGGATCTGTTTCGTCGAAGATTACGTAATATCTTGATAGTACTCTATTATAATTTCCGGCCATGTCATACATGTTAAAATATAGATTGTACCGACTTCCGTCGCCACTGGCGGGGGAAAATATGCTAGTGACATCTATTGTTCTCTCTCCACCTGTTTCTCTTTGAACCCCATTAAGGTCAAATGGATATGTATATGTCTCACCGTTATCTAATCCAGTACCACTTGCATCGCCTGTCATTGTTACAGTGGAATGATAAGGTGTAGCACCACTATGTGTAAGTAAATCCTCATCTACAGTATACTGGAATTGTTTAACGTTAAAACGAGCTCCATTGGTCGCTGGATAGATTACGGTAAGAGCAGGAGGATCACAGTCATATGTTAAAACTTGTTGGTTATTACTATCAAAATCAACAGGGTAAATATCATCTTTATCTGCTTGTTTAGTGTTAACTCCTGCATGAACATTCCCAGCTGGATTACCATTTGCATCTATCCTAGTAACTGTGTTAAAGTATTTAGTGCCGGTTGCTGTTCCAGCATTAGCACCAGTTATAGTTTCAGTTTGAGCATTTCCACTAATATCAGTTCCTGTAACGACAAAAGATATACCCGCATCATTTCCAGCAGAAGTTATAGTAATAATTCTACCATTATTTATACCAGAATCATCTTCAAAGTCAACAGATCCAGCAGACGCTAGCGCACCAGTTATGGTAAGTGCTGCGTTATCTGCCACAGATGATGATACAGATATAGCATCCACATCTGCTGTACCACCATCATTGTCGGTATCAACCCATGCATTATTGTCGCCAGTGTCACCGGTCCAAAATCTAATAGTAAAGTCAAAAAATTGACCTTCTGGTGATCCGCCCATCAAATTAGACAAATCTGCTAAAACAAGGGTATAAACATGCACATTATCAGTAAGGCACTTCGTTGCATCAAAACCTCCCAAATTACCCCTAAGAGCAGTTGCAATGGTGTTAACAGTGTTAGTAGAATTATAGCCAAAATGAACCATAATCCTGGTATTACTCAGATCATTACTTCCACCACTAACCTCATTACCATCAAGTGTAACAGTGATTGTAACTGTGTTGGTTTCATTAAAATATCCTGAAACGACTCGGGTACCGGTTACCGCACCAGTTACTTCTACACCAGCATCGAGTTTTACTACCAGCAAAACGTAACATATAAAAAGCTGAATATATCTATTTTGCATAATTAGGATTTTTTTTGGTAGATCAAATGCTAGCGAAAAATATTAGATCGTTACCGCTAGTATAAGTACACCTTCAAGCCAGCTGGCCACGCCAAGTTTTTTTTCTTCTGAGTTTTTGGCAGCGACACTACCTGTGTAACGCAAACCTAACCGGACTCCCAGGGCATTGCCAACGGTAAAACCGTAGGTACTTTCCACTATCGTGCCAACACTGCCACCAACCAAACCACCCCCTATTTTCACCTGGCTAGCCGCAGACGGTATCGACACTAGTCCTATGAGTGTCATCCCGGAATAGGTGGCTGTTGCTGGAGGATAATAGTCCTCGAACTTCATCGTCCCCAATTCAGCCCCTAGTCGGAAACGTATCCCCAACACCTGCATCAGTATAGGCATTTCAACTCCCAGCCTGAAATTCACAAAGGAATTGTAGGTATAGAGCGAATGACTAACCAGTCCCGGTGATGCACCATGTATAGTAACAGTATAGCCTACTTTCAAGGCGGCATCGGATAATTCAGTACTGGAAAGTTCTCCCTCATCAAATTCCTCTTCTTCAAATTCGCCTTCATCATCATAGAATTCGTCTTCTCCTTCTTCCTCATCAAAGAAGGCTTCAGGATCATCCTCGAATTCTTCATCATCATCTTCCAGGAATTCCTCATCTTCCTCAAAGAATTCCTCATCTTCCTCTTCTTCGCCCCAGAATATTTCGCCTTCATCATCATCCTGAGCGTAGATATTTTCCATTGGTGTTAACAGAAAAACAAAGAGAAGGCAGGGCACCCACCGTAGAAATAAAAATGGGGCAACATTCGCCACCCGTTTACGTTTAAGCAACATCATAATACCTCATTCGGTTATAATCTTTTTACTGCAACAACGCCGCGGGACAAACTAACCCCTTACCTCATCGGCTATTCGCCGATAGTGTAATATAAAGCAGGCAGTGGTTTCGATTCAATGATTTATATCACATTTCACAGTGATATATCCCCTGCGCGCGCGTACGATCTAGGATTCTTTAAATTATATAGAAACCATCATTAATCAATCGAATCATCGAACTTCGGCATATGGACTTCAGCTAATTTTTTTCCATCCTTAGTTATGCGATAATCCCAGACAAAGTCGGGATGATATTCGGTCACATGTTTTGATCCATCATCGTAAAAGCGTTCCGTATAACGGATACCATCATCATCTTTCCAGCGCCAGGTCCAGACAATCATTGCTGGATTTCTTTTCGAGAAACAGTATGCTTCCAGTCGAAACGGGCCCATAGTGCTGGAGATGACAATGGACTTTCTGGGTCATGCAATCCTAAATCCACATTCCTTAGCACATGATACTGCAGTATTTTCCTGTAGATTACACTGCCCTGATTAATAAATCTGACCGGCGCCAGGTAAAATTCCAGCGGATTACCATATTTATTCTCACCCCCAACGGTGATCGCCAAAAACACGCGCCGGATCGCATCATATTTTTTATAGCGGGCCAGCCGTTTTTCATCTATGGAACGCACAAATTGATGGGGATAGGTCCCGAGCCACCTGCTGCGGTGTTCTATTTCCACCCAAAACTTCCTGTCATTGGTCAGATCCTTGAAACAATACTCAGGTAGTTTATCATTGTCGAGGTAATCATCAAAGGTATCCGAGTCATCATGCTTGGTCTCAATCAATTGATATGGTTTTTTCTGTAATATGTTGTCCAGCAGATGTTGTTTAAAAAAGTCAGCTTTTAGTGCCGTAGTTGGTCTAAATAACTGCTTCCGTAAAATGTCATATGTCTGGATACATATACCCATAGGTCAGGCTTGGGGTTTCAAATACTGATAATTGGCCAAATTATGACTTGGTGTAAAGCATATAACCAATCAAAGGATATTTAATTGTCTATAAACAAAAAACCCCGCGAAGCGGGGTTTTTTTGCGGTTAATCTACTAGCGATATATTTACGGCTTTTTGCCCTCTATCTCCGTCTTCAACCTCAAATTCTACATTATCATTATCCTTGACATAAATGTCATCAGATAATCCACTTTGATGGAAAAAATAGTCTGTCCCATCATCACCTGTGATGAAACCATATCTTTTCGTTGTGTTGTAGAACTTAACTTTTCCTTTTTGCATTATTTCCTCACTGTTAATTGAATGTAATTATATTATAATAATGGGCAATAGAACCGATTAAAATAATGGCGAATATAATCTATTCACTGGTTGAAACACAATTTATTATTGAAAACATAATTTTACCCAGGGTAACAAGTTATTCAATTTTGTATACGGTGAAAATAATATGGCTCTAAAGAAAAAATACTTAACCAGAGTGTTAGAAAAATATTTTTATTAAATATTGCGCCGATTTTCCTTATTTAATCGCCTATCGTCATCCACAGGTACATTTTTTTTCCGACGATCTCCACCAGTACGACGTTCATTATCTTCTCTATTTGATCCACCATTGTTATTATTCATCTAATTGATTTCCTTTCATTTGTTTTTGATAATAGATTTTCCATTCTTATAAAAAACCAACCTCACTAGGTGACACCTTGGTCTCATTTTTATTTTCTTTAGCCATCCGGTTAATTATTTACTGAGTTTGTTTATCCGTTTTTCTGCCCGCTTTGCATCTTTTGATTCAGGGAATTCCTTAACAATGGTATTTAGGACTTCAATTGCCTTATCTTTCTGCTTCATTTTTTTCTCATAAATAGTCGCGCATTCCTTAAGGCTTTTTAACGCACCTTTTGTCCCTGGATAATTATCATTGACAGCCATGTATTGATGAATGGCCTGTTCATATTCCTTGCCCTTTTGGTACAACTTCGCAGAACGTTGAAGCGCTTCTGTGGCCTGCAATGTACTGTCAGGGTACTCAGTAGCTACTCGATTATAGGTACTGATAGCCTGTTCTTTCAATTTCAGCTTCGTGGCCTGAATTTCTCCGACCCGGAGCAAGCTAGGAACAGTATATTTAAAAGTGGGATACTTTTTAGCCAGCTTTTCATATTCCTTCACAGCAGTTGACCAGTCATTAAAGTTTTTATCAGCCATAGTCGCAATGCGGTGTTGGGCATGAGCCACATATTTATGCTTCGGAAATTTCTTTAAAAATCTGCGAAAACTAACTGTCGCGTCATTGTAATCATTAAATTTTTCCTGTTTAAGCATTGCAACCTGATATAATGCTGATGCATAATCCTTACTTGCTGGATACAAAGCCATCAACTTTTCATAGATCATAACAGCAGGATGAAAGGCATTATTTTCCTGCTCTATTTGCGCCAACCACATCAAAACCATACTACCACTAGATCGATTAGGATACAGTCGAAGATATTCCCAAGATTCCCGCTCAAAAATTGACTGTAACTTTTTATTTTTTAAGTCGTGAACAGCCCCAAGGAATTCATAATAACGGTTGTGCATTTTCCCTGTTTTTGGCGCGTCGGTTATCAGTAGTAAAAGTTTATCTCTATAGGATCCAAAATATTTTTCTTCTTCCAGAAAGGTATATCCATCATCCAATACTTTCTTGTATATGGAAGAACTTGGATAAAGGTAGACAAACTTCAGTAGACCTACCTGGGCTTCATCCCACATTTTCTCATTCTTATAGGATTCTATCAAAAACATCTGCACATGATCTGAGGATGCCTTGGGAAAATTGGATATAAGATATGAGTTGTACTCTTTAATCTTATAGGATGAAAGGCCTTTAGAAGACAACCCCAAACGCCCTAATAATTTACCACCTATTGGTTTTTCTTCATGTAACGCTTTAAGAAATTCAAAATGTGCATTTTGATTGGTTTTGGTAGCAGTAACCGTTTTCTTTTGTTTAGTGTTACGACTTTTTGTCTGTCTATTTTGTGATTGAATTGGAAATGCATCCGCAATAACAATTGTTGCGGTCAGAATAATGATAGGTATAATTATTAAACGCATTTCTATATCCCTCATTTCACCCTCCGTGAAGAGCAATATTACAACCCGTCAGTAATAAATGTCTATAAACAAAAAACCCCGCTGCTAGGCGGGGCTAATTGTTTACTTTATTAAAGAATTTATTTTAACAGCACCATCTTCTTAGTGCTAATGTATTCACCAGCTTGTATCTGGTATAGGTATATACCAGCACTTACTGGTTTACCATAGTCATTGGTAGCATCCCAGATAATGAATCTAAACCCTGCGTTTTGAGTCTGATTTACCATTGTCTTTACTACTCTTCCAAGCATATCATAGACCGTAATATTGACATGACTATTCTCTGGTAGATCATACCGCAGCGTTGTTTTTGGGTTGAACGGATTGGGATAGTTTTGGTGTAAAGCATACGTTTCAGGAAGGACTTCACTGGCAATTGTTAGTATGGGATCACACCCTGCACCATAAGCGCCAATATTACTACCGTTTTCTCCTGTCCCAATACATGGCGAGTTTTGGGCTAAATAGTAGTCACCATTGCTGGGATCGCAGAAAAGTGGCTCTGTATTGATATTTCCCTGTCCTGTCCACCCACCTATGACATCACTGTAAGATGCAGTCACTGAACCTGAGTTTATGTGAATTTCATCAGTCATGCTATTCCACAAAATACTATTTGTAAATGTTGGGTTAGAACCACTGCAATAAACCCCTGCACCACTAGCGGATGAATTGTTGTTCATGGTTACATGTTGCGCAATGACATCAGAAGAAGAAAAAACACCCATTCCCCCGCCTTTAAAAGTGCCTAAATTATCCGTTATTTCCACATTATCTAAAATTGGGCTGCTATTAAAGCAATGAATTCCACCGCCATCATTTCCAGCCGTATTTCCAGTAATAACTACATTTTGAATTGTGGGGCTGGAATTAAAACATTGAATTCCACCACCAAAATCAGCAACATTATTAGTAATAACCAGATTTTCAATACGCGGACTGGAATTATTCCCACAATGAATACCGCCGCCATTTCGGCCTTCACCATTCTTTATTGTGAAACCACTAATTACCGATGAAGAGTCCTCTCCATTTGAAAAAGTCACAACCGTAGAGTCCTGATTTCCGTCAATAATTGTCGAGTCTTGTCCCGCGCCAATCATAACAATATTTTTGCCGTTAAAGTTGATTTTCTCTACATAGGTACCGGCTGCAACAAAAACAGTGTCCCCAACAAAAGCGGCATTAATACCTTGTTGAATAGTGGCAAAATTTTCTGGTACATATAAACCTTGATTTATAACACCACAACCAATTCCAAATGCACCCATATTAGCACCATCTTCACCAGTACCAGCGGAAGATGAGTTTTCGGCCAAAGTATAGTCACCGCTGTCCGGATCACAGAACAATGGGTTAGAGACAATATTGCCTTGACCCCAGATGACGGTGCCGCCATTTGTTATAACACTATCCTGCCCATCTTGTATATTTGAATAAGAAACACTGACCGAGTTACTATCAGCAGTTAAATAAATCTCCTGTGGGGAATCATTCCATAATATTGAGTTCACCATTGTTAGGCTAGATCCATTTCCACAATAAATCCCGCCACCAAAAGTATCGGCAGAATTACCGGTTATGGTTACATTCGTAAAAAGAGGGTTAGCGTTTTCAATTCTTAGTCCTCCACCAATCCCTGTTACCGTACCCTGTGCTTCGTTACCACTGATCGTCACATTTGTAAAATGGCTATTTCCATCCCATATATACAAACCACCGCCACTACCATATCCCCCGGCGGCAATATTATAATCTATTATAGCATCAGATATATTCAAATTAGACCATGAGTGCGCTTCAATATATATTCCACCACCCGATTGTTCTCCATAGTTATCCCTTACAATAACACCAGATATATCAAGTGTATCAAAAGCTATCGCAGCTATCCCACCACCTCGTTGAGCACTGTTACCAATTATAATCAGGTCTGTTATGGCAGGATATCCATAAACAATTTTTATGCCACCACCATAATGAGGATAAATATCGTCTGCGTTAGGATCAATAACGCCATTTTGGATAGTAAAGCCGCTCAGCAAAAAACCAGATGAACTAAAAACATACCTTATATTGACTGCATGACCACTGCTGTCGCCATCGATGATGGTTGTTTCCCGGTCTTCACCGAGAACAGCTATATTCTTATCGATATATATATTCTCAACGTATGTGCCAGCCGCTACAGATACTGTGTCCCCAGTACTTGCTACATTGATCCCATATTGTATCTTGCTGAATTTGGCACTGGGTGAACCGTTAGCATAGGGTAGATCAGAGCTGGCATCTACATACCACACTGGGCCATTATAGCCTTCTATACCATTCTCATTTTCGTAAGCGCCCATATCTGGCAACGTACCAACGGGATTAGGCCGTGGGTTCCCTTCTATATCTGTTGAGGGAACGACATACCAGGTACTTTCAATTTGCAATGAATCAATCCCACCGCTGATTACCGGGGAAAGGTCAGACAAGTGATAATCACCGCTATCAGGATCCATAAATAAGGGATCAGCATCAATATTACCTGCACCCCAGTTGACAGTACTCTGGTCATTCATTATAATTGCATCCTGGCCACCCTGTACATCAGAATATTGAATATCCAATGAAGAATTGGTGCCCGCGAGTCGAATTGGGCCTGTGATCTCACCATTATGATCTCTATTATTGTAGAATATACAATTTGATACTGTGGCATTTGACGTTGAACTAATGCCTAAAGCGTCCCCACTGCCTGATTCATTATCAGTTAAGGTTGCATTGATTAGATAAAGATCCGTATTTGAATATATACCGAATGCTCCATAACCATAATGAGCTTCGTTATCCGTAGCCAATACATTCTCTATGGTCACATCTGATGAAAATCCAAACCACCCTGCACCCGAGTTTGCTCCTCCATAATTACCTCTAAATATCGAATTAGTCAGTAATATATCGGAATACCGGGTCTCGATCCCTCCTCCCTGATAATAGGCATAGTTATCTTCAAAGATCACATTATCTATACTTGATGAACTGTATCTAAGGCAGATACCGCCTCCACTAGGCTGTCCACCTGTAGTACCGGTAGAGTTCCCTGATACAATGAGATCGACCAGTGTTGGATCGGATCCATTCACATAGATACCACCGCCTACAGAGTTCAGACCATTGGTAATGGTAAAACCACTTAATACAGCGCTCGTATCTTCATCACTGGCAAAAGAAACCACGGTACCACTGCTGTCTCCATCGATGATAGTGGTTTCACGATTCTCACCCAAAACAGAAATATTCTTACCATTATAGTTAATATTCTCAACATAAGTACCAGCAGCGACAGATACTGTATCGCCGATACTGGCAATATTGATCCCCATCTGAATTGACGCAAATGGACTTACTGCAGTACCTGTTCCCTGTCCATCGGAACCGGTTGTATCCACATACCAGTTGGATAGATCGGTAGATCCACAAAGGACAGAAAAAGTTACGCCATCATCTATATTCCCATTTGCATAGGTCCAGTTTGCTGTAGCATAGTCAGGATCTAAGGTTTCTATACAATCAAGGGAATCATTATTGGTCGCGTTAAACGTTGTCAATGCATCGGTGATGCCATTTCTCATGTTCAAATAGGTTAACTGATTATTCTCGCAGTACAGGGTTGTTAAGGCTGTGTTCGCGCTCACATCCAGAGCAATGATATCATTGCTTGATGCCTTTAACGTTGTCAGGGCGGTATTATTATTTACATCCAGAGCTGTTAATTGATTAACCCATAGATCAAGGTGCTCAAGGGCTGTATTGGTGCTCACATCCAGAGCAGTCAATTCATTACCAGGGAATCTCAGATCAGTTAAGGCTGTATTAGCACTCACATCCAGGCTATCTAGTGAATTAAATCCAACCCACAGTGTGGTTAATTCTGTATTCTGGCTCACATCCAAAGCAGTCAATTGATTAGTGCCTGCATGCAAATAGGTCAATAATGTATTATTGCTTACATCCAAACTGGTCAATTGATTACCATAGCAGTTCAGTGTGGTCAAGGATGTATTAGCACTCACATCCAGACTGGTCAATTGATTACCATAGCACCACAATTGAGTTAAGGCTGTATTATTTCCCAGAACTAATTCAGTGAGATTGTTATTACGGCAACTTATGGACGTTATGGCTGTATTAGCACTCAAATCCAGACTGGTCAATCCATTCAAATGACAGATTAGGGATGTTAGGGACGTGTTGTTGCTTAGATCCAGACTGGTCAATTGACTCAATCCGATACTCAGACTAGTTAAAGCCGTATTATTGCTCAGATCTACTTCTCCAAGCGGATTAGTGCCGCAGGTTAGCTCATTTAAGGCTACAAAGGCTTCGATCCCGGTCAGATCACTGATTGATTTACTATATACATTTAGACTGGTCACACCACTGATGCTGTCTGTAACAACATAATTATCTAAAACATCATCATAGCCCAGGTCTATTAAGGCCTGCTCGAAATTGTCATCAGGAACATAGGTAAGAGAAACCGCCCAGGATGCGCCATTGATATCACCGTGGTTGGCGTTTCCTGAGTGGTCATAGAGTATCTCTCCTTCACCAGCATCAAATTTCCAAAGACCAACCAATCCATTTTCTTCTCCCGTCAAGCTACCATTCATATGAGATTGAATTTCATTACTAGTAACAACGGTGTTCCATATGGTCAGATCATCAATAATACCTTGAAAATAATTACTGTTATAAACACCACCATTTCTTCCAATTGATATTGGTTCATTAGTATCACTTAAATCATCTACAGGTAAAGTCTCACTTGCAACTTCATTCCCATCGATATATACCTTAATAAGTTTCGTTTCATAATTAAATGAAAATCCTATTGCATAGTCTTGATTTGACTCTAAAACAATATCCTCTATATCGATCCAAAAATTATTTGCATTCGATTCAAAATCAAGGTGAAGGTTTGATCCTTCATCAATCCCCATTCCCCAATCTTTAGTATTAGTATCATAATACTTAGTAACTATACCTGTTCGTTGTATATCGGTAGAATTAAACTTAACTAAAGAAGACATAAGGATACTATCAAGAGAATTAAAAATGTCTACGTCTGAAAAGCCATCATCACCATGTTTATCTTCAAGAATAGCAACTGGAATTGAAGTTACAGAAGAAAGACTAAAGAGAATAGAGCAATCTGAAATAGTTATAAAAAATATCGTAGGAGCTAAGATTCTCAGAGTTAGAGATCATGGAGATACTGCAAGAATAGAGATAGGGAGAGACGAACGTAAATTATTCTTCAACGAAAAAATTTTAGATAAGATTGACAACGAATTAAAAAAGGCAGGATATAGATTTGTATCATTTGAATTATCAGGATACAGCTCAGGGAATTTAAGTCAAAATAATAAATTATTACAAATAAAGGTGTAAATAATTTGCGTAGAATATTAGAAAAACTATCGAAAGGATTAATTTCAATTGAAGAAGCAGAATTATCGTTAAAATCTTTAACAATTAGTGAAGTAGAAGATATGGCTAAACTTGATATTAAAAGAGAAATTAGAATAGGAATTCCCGAAATAATTTTAGCTGAAGGAAAAAGCATAACCCAATTAGAAGCCATAACTAATAAAATGATAACAGATACAGGTAAAGCTATAATAAGTAGAATTGAATCAGAAAATTCGAATATAATTAAAAACAAATTTAAGGACTTTTTAATTGAAGAATATGTTTCTTCAAAAATATTAATCATCAAAAAGTCTTCAAAACAACCAACTAAAATTAAGGGGAAGGTAGGAATTTTATCAGCTGGAACTGCTGATATTCCCATAGCTGAAGAAGCAAGAATTATTCTTAATGAAATGGGATGTGAAGTAATCACAGAATATGATGTAGGAGTAGCGGGACTTCAAAGACTTTTCCCAGCAATTAATAAAATGGTGAACATGAAAGTAGATGTAATAATAGCGGTAGCAGGTAGAGAAGGAGCGCTCCCTACTGTGATTGCAGGATTAGTAGATATTCCAATAATTGGAGTTCCAACTTCGATGGGATATGGATTTGGAGAAAAAGGAACATCTGCGTTAATGTCAATGTTACAAAGCTGCTCTCTTGGAATAGCAACAGTAAATATAGATTCAGGTATTGCAGCCGGGATTTTAGCGATCATTATTATAAAAAGAATTCACCATTAAAATTAATTAAATTATTTTCTTTTATTTCTTTT
>ENA-UPTF01002134-UPTF01002134.1-marine-metagenome-genome-assembly--contig:-NODE-2134-length-11670-cov-2.073148_pt1 | contig 11670 bp, 10 predicted proteins | sample MGYA00238166_ERZ767019 | MGnify/ENA primary metagenome ERZ767019 (study PRJEB28930, sample SAMN06266391) | marine metagenome | isolation source: Sea water from 250 m depth | place: Atlantic Ocean... | reverse complement strand
GGAGGTGGTGCAGGATAAGCCTGAACATCTGGGCTAACATCTGGCGTCAAGAGAAGATTGTAGTCCGAATCACGTCTCGATGCGACAAATCCAGCTCTACGAATCGCTTCCTGAAGTTCGACTTCCAAACTATCTAAAATTTCCTCAGCAGTTCCGGGGCGGTCTTTCTTAGCCGACCACTGCCACTGATCCAAATAATCATCCGTGCCAGCTAACCCCTCTTTCATAGCGATGCGATCAATTTCAATTTGAAAACGCTCAGGTAACTGTCTTGATACAGCCCGACGGCCTTCATAAACCTTAATTTGGGCTGGTATATCTTTCCAATACAGAATCTGATATTGCACCATAAAACATAATCCTTTCTTAATCTAAATTAATCAGGTTTCTGTTTGTAACTCCCCTTTACGAAAGGCTCTTAAAAAGTTTTTGCAGTGGAGATCGTTACCTAAAAGAAGTTGTTCTGCCAACTCTACTGGTTTTGAACTGCGATCCATCATAATGATCTTCTGTAGATTACTCGCTACCGGGTCAATAATGCCACTGTCTGCACCTGCTTCCAGAGCCAAAAGTATAAAAACATTGTTAATTAATCGACGGCACGGTAGTCCAAAGGATACATTGCTCAGCCCCCCAGTTATATGAATATCTGAACCATACCTAGTTCGAAGCTGACGGATGGTTTCCAAAGAATGGTTACCAAACTGACCGTCCACCGAAATGGGAAATACCAAAATGTCTACGAAGATGTCCTTTAAGGCAATGCCCCTGGCCAAAGAAGCTTCTATCATTCGGGAAGTATTCTCAAGCCTTTCTTCTTCATTTTGCGGCATTCCTTTTTCACCAGCTGCAGTAATAATCACTTTAGTATCGTAGCGTTTTGCTAGATCTAAAGCATCTAGACGCTCTAAAGATGCAGAATTGAGAAGGTTCCGACCAGCGTCGCCTCGACAAGCCTCCAGTCCAGTTTCAATAATTTCTATATTAGAAGAATCTATAGAGACTGGAACTGAGCTCATACGCTGGATAGTCTCAACTAACCACCGCATCGCTGCCTTTTGCTCCTCTAATTTTAATGATACTTCATCAACATTCAAATCAAGGAAATGGACTCCTGCGGTCTGCTGTCTTTCCACAAGGTGAAGAAGATAATCATAGCCTTCTTTTGAATTTGAATTGCCTGCCATAGCGGATTGAACAGCGACCTTTACATGTTTAACCCACCCTTCCTCATAATCTTGGGTATCCTTGAGTTCTTCTGGAATTGATAAATAGCAGGTCTCTCCTTCCTTCCCAGGATAACAAACTGCCTCAGTACCATCCGGACGTGCCACTATACGCTTGCCTTTTCTCAGTAAAACTCTTGTGGTATGAATATTTTCACCAATCACCGTAAATTCAGGATTTTGCTTGTCTTCTTTCATGAATTATTTGTTCGTCCTTTCAAATCAGAGCTGATTCTCCCATTATTGCCATCAACCTTAGCATGATGATCGCGTCCTAAAAAGTTATTGGCCCAAGCACTGGTGCCCTTCAGAGCACCGTTACGAAAGATAACCCCTCTTTCTAACATATTTTCCTCTTCACCGTAGGCTTTAAGTCTTTCGTAAGCCAAAGACCAAATACACTCTTTCTGGCCAACCTCACATTTGCCTTGTCGGGTTCCACCACAAGGTCCGTTCCGCTGATTCTTAGCACATTGGGACTCTGGACACAGAAAAGCTATATCGGGAAGAGAGCAATCCCCACAATCCCGACAATCAAATCCCAATATCTTAAACCCATGCTCTACCTGGTGTAGGACTTTCTGAACACTATTTTTAGAACGTTCCACTCGCTCATAAAATTTCTGCGCAATCTGAAATCCTAAACGTTTTTTTTCAAAAACCCTATCATGGGCCATTCTATTTATTTTGTAGCTAAGAGGAACTCTTTTTCTAGATTCTTCCAACACCTCTGGACTTTTGGATGCAAGATATTTGTGATTTAATTCGTTGGAACTAAGAGTCGTTTCTCGGTTTGCTTCAAAGAAATAAAATTCACTTGGTTGAGAAAACTGAATCTCCTTAGCAAACTCTCTCCAATCTTCTGTACCATAACTTTTGGTAATAGATAAAACTTTCAGATAGTCGTCTGCCTTTAGATGCCCACCTATGTAGACACCTCTATAGCCTAGTCCCTTTGCAATGGCACACTGCTTAGCAGCCAATTCCAGAAAGAAAGCCTTTCCCTTATCTGGAGAATTGGCCTGCTGTTCAACTACAGTTAGGAGTTCATCCGTAACAACTACCCCCGGTATTGAGCCACTGTGAAAATAGCGAGCAGCTGGTCGACTCAAAACATAAACGTTGGCCAAAACCGGGACCTGAAGTCGGTAATGACCCATCACTCTCAATAGTTCATCTTGTTTTCGGGAATCATAACCGATCTGATTAATGATAAATCGGGCTCCAGATTTAACTTTAAGGGCAAGTTTAAAATACTGGGGCATCACTTCACTCTCAAGCTGCTTAAAATTTGTGACTACCGCCCCTAGGAAAAATTGAGTCGGTTCCATAGCTGTACCAACTTTATCATCTGATAGAAGTCCCTCATTCATTTTCGAATACATATCCAACAAGCCAACTGAATCAATGTCAAAAACACTTCCTGCCTGCCCCTGGTAACCCCCTGTAGGACAATCACCAGACAGCGCAAGAATATTTTTAAATCCCTCACTGGCTAGTTTCCAAGCCCGGCTTTGAAGAGCATTTCGGTTCCAATCTTTACAAGAAAGATGAATAATTACCTCTTGGCCTCTAGCTATCATGTCAGTCCCCAAAGTCTCCGGACTTAACATGGCATTCCCCCCGGGGTTGTCTGTAATACTCAAAGCGTGAATTTGGGAATCATCAGCCAGATTCCGAGCAAGATCTAACACTCGACGTCCACTGCGTTCAGTAATGAGTCCTCGAGAAGTAACTAATTCAACACAGTTAACGAAGGTATCCGTTTGCTCCAACAAAAAACGAAGAGGTTTTTTGTTCCAAACATCAGTACGATAAATTGATGCTGACTCCATTTCTTTCTTACCTTAAAGTTCAAAATTTGCCCGAGGCATCGGTTTGAATTGGCAACCTTCTACAAAAATCTCAAAGAAATCTGGCGTTGTTTCTAGCTCCACGTGTTCGATGTTTCTCACCAATTGTTCAATGGAATTCCGTCTCTCTTTAGATAACAACACAGCCTTCGCGCCTTGGATAGAAGCATTACCAACTTTAATAATTTTTTCTTCAGCAACAGGTGCGAGAAACCCAATTTCAATAGCGTTAGTAACATCCACATAGTTAGCAAAACCACCTGCCAAATAAAGTGTATTTATTTTGCTAGCATCAATCCCAAATTTTCGCATGACGATAAATTGACCACAGTAATTGGCTGCTTTAGCTTGAGCTAAATTACTAGCATCCTCACGAGAAAAAGTAATCCCATGTTCGGGAACCACACTAAGCTCATAGGCTTTGTTATCGAAGACTCCCTTTGGAGTCATCCTGTTTTCACGACGGAGTTCTGCCAGTAAATCTATAAGTCCAGACCCACAAATTCCCTGGGGTGTAACATCGCCAATAGTCTGGTATTCAATCCTGCCATCTACAGTTCTGACGGATTCAATAGCTCCTTCACAACCTGGCATTCCATGTTTGATGAGCCCTCCCTCAAAAGCAGGACCCGCAGGACAGGAGGCTGTCATCATACGCCCAGCATGACCTACTAAAACCTCGGTGTTTGTACCTACATCAACCAGCATAATCACTTCATTCTTTTGTTCCATATTAATAGCTATAAGGTCAGCAAGTGTATCTGCTCCTACATGACTAGCAATCAAAGGCATTCCAAAAATTCTGGCCTGCGGATGAACATGAACTCCTAGCTCCTTTGCTTCTACAATGAGCGACGTTGACTCTCGTTTTCCTTCTAACATTTCATTTTCAATCAAGGATTTATATGGTTTCTGACCAATGCTTTGGACATCTATATTGAAAAAAAGATCACGCATCGTCGAATTCCCGGCAACTACGACTTCATAGATTTCCTGGCGACGAAACCCTAACCGCTTACAGATTTCTCTTACTTCATGATTAAGACCCTTAATAATAGCTTGATGTAATTCTCCTTGAAACGGTCCACCATCATAGGAAATTCGATGCATTATGTCGCTTCCGCCAAATCGCTGAGGATTTTCAAAAGAAGCTATTGCTAGTGTATTTCCCTGCTCTAAATCCACCAACTCAATAACTACGGTAGTTGTGCCAAGATCTATAGCCAAACCTAATAATCGACCTCGATATTTGTCTAAAACCTGACCCTCATATAAAACCTTTTCTCCAGCCTTGATCACTAAAGGATCTATAGCCATCGATTGCAAAGGAATTGCCTCAGTTAGTATCTGGGGACGACGACGAAGGGGAGCAAAAGAAATGTTTTCAGAATTATTGCAGACGGTAGCCTGGCAGGCTAGACGATAATTTTCACTAAGGAAAGACTCATTAGAATTCAACGCAGAAATTGAATTCATCCCTTCTTTGACTTCGACAATGCACTCATGGCACGAACCTTCCCGACCACAGGAAGTAGGGAGTCGTACTTGAAATTCATCGGCATAGTCAAAAAGAGTCTTGCCGGCTTCAAGTTTAAGTTTGTGGCCATCCCAACTTATAGTACTCATCGAAGCCTGTTTGGGTTACCTATTCAAACAAAATAGTACAAGAAACAATCATAACTAGACTTCGTCTATTAATCTCAACAGGAGGTATTATTCTCCTCCTCTGTTTCCCAAGCACTACGATAATCTAGTTTGTCATCTCCTGCACACAATAGAGGATCCCCCACCTTTTGAGGTTTCCGTTGGTTCTGACAGCCAAATTTCGCGGTGCATTCATCCAAACGGTTCTTGTAGGGACATCTATAAGTAGAAAGATGATCGGCATGCACAACCATACCTGAAAACAATTCAGTAATTTTTTTTAACCGCTTTTGGTATTCATCTTTATCAATTTTTTGAATAGGCCTAGTCACTCAGGAGTTAACCTCCACCTCTAAAAGTGTTTTGGCTAATTGGACACAGGCTAAAGCATCTTTACCGTACCCGTCAGCTCCCATATCATCTGCAAATTCCTGAGTTACAGGAGCCCCACCAACCATAATCTTAATATCATCTCGAAGATCGGCATCAATAAAAGCTTCTATCGTTTTCCCCATATTTGGCATCGTCGTTGTTAAAAGAGCTGACATTCCCAAAATAGACGCCTCATTATCTTCAAATGCATCAATAAATTCATCTGGAGAGGTATCTACACCAAGGTCAATAACTACAAACCCAGAACCTCTTAGCATCATGATGCAAAGATTCTTTCCAATATCATGGAGATCACCTTTAACGGTACCCATTATGACCTTTCCAATAGGCTCTACCCCGGAAGCAGAAAGTATTGGTTCAATGTAAGCCATCCCTGCTTTCATGGCTCTAGCACAGGCTAGAACTTCCGGAACAAAAATAAAATTTTCTCTAAACTTAATTCCAACGATTCCCATTCCAGCAATCAACCCGTCATCCATGATTTCCAAAGCACCAATACCCTCATCCAGCGCTTTTTTGGTTAGCTGGTCAACAGTTTCGTTTTCTCCCTCAATCAGAGCAGCAGCAATTTTTTGCATGTTTGGTTTAGCATTGGAAAAAATGTTAATCGTTCGTTCTATTTCCTCAGGTCTATCAAGAAATTCCTCAATTTCTTGACGAATAAAATCATTATGAATATCTGCTATCTTAGCCATGTTCTCCTCTCAATTCCTTTAGCAAATGCTTACTAATTAGTCTTATGATCCTGATGCCATTCTTTTACTGCCAAAGGGATCTCTTTTAAATTCTCGATCGAAGTTTGCAATGGAATGGCACATTCTGGACCAACTAGATGAACACTTGCATCCATGTTCTTATTTACTTCTTGTCGCACCACTTCTGGACCTTTGGCAAAAAGAGTTTCCGGATTATTAATGTTTCCAACTAAGGAAATCCGATTTTGCATGATAGCCATTGACTCACTGGGATCATTCTTTGAATCGTAATGAAATGCAGCCATACCTGTTTGGGCAATGTATTCCATCCGGTCTTCCGTTTTCCCACAAATGTGAAGAATAATGGGAATACGGATTCTTTCAGCAAATTCAATGTGAAGGTCACGCAAATATCTATGGTAGTACTCACCACTGACTAAATCCCCTGTAGCATGATCAGGTAGGGTTATAGCATCAGCACCAGCTTCTACTTGTGCAATTCCAAATTGGATGGTGGCCTCCTTCATTCGGTCTAAACAGAGCTTGGTTTTACCAGGATCATCCAACGACATTAGTAGAAAGGGTTCAACCCCAAAACAGTGGTAACCCAGTGACCAAGGACCCATTGTTTTACCAATTATTGCTACCTCATCACCATATTCTCGCTTTAGAATCTTAATAGCTTCCAAGACACATCGGGTATCCCGATGTGTCAAAAAATCAGGTGGAACCTGGATGTCGTCAGGTTGTTCCCAAATCGGTTCTCGCATTTTGACTGTGGGCCAGTTATCTTTTTGTTCCCACTGAATTTTACAACCTAATGCAGAGGAATCTTGAATGATCGAGAAAACTGGCATTATCGAATCAAAACCTAGTTCGGTATATCCTGTGGCTGCAAGTCGAGCCATAAGTTCCGGCTGCTGGTTAGCTTCAGGAAAGGGAGCATCCACCAAATCCATTAATTCTACGGTAGCAACTGATGTTGGATTACAGACGGGGGTCCGGTCAACAGGCTTGCGATTTAGTGCAGCAAGAACTCGTTCTTTACCATTCATGGGGTCAACCGATTGAAACACCATCATCAAAGGTCCTTTCCTATTAGATTAATTCAGTACTAGTTATTCTGAGCACTAGGAGCAGATAACACCCCCCGAGTACTAGCATCTTCTTCAGCCCGGATAACCGCCCTAACATTCAGGGCCCTTATTAGTAGTAATCCCACAAGAGCATCATTTGATTGTTCTTGGGGGAACACCACCGAATCAGGGTGGCCATTAAATATGCTAGCACCACTAAGTTTAACTAACCCAGCAGCAATGGCTGAAATACGTCTAGCGGTTCGATCATTTTTTTCGTCTGTTCTTACCTTGTAGATACCTTTACCTAAACTAACCACATTAACCTGGCTTTGACACTTCTTGTCAAAAACATTAAGAGGGCGAATCTTAATTTCCGTATTCATCGGGCATTTGCAAGCTTCCAAAAAGACCCTTCTTGCCGCAAATTCCAGATCTATGCTTTTGGGAAAACGTGAAGATTGATACTCTCCAGGGACTTTCTCCATTCCCCCCAGCACAACCATAGCTTCGGCAATGAATTCTATGCGTTCATTTATACCCGGTTTATGACTATAACTATGAACTATCAACTCTAACCCAGGGCAACTATTCCTACGATATAGACTAATGGAAACATCGTGAAAGTGGGGATCCATTGAAACCAATTCAATTCTTCTACCCAGATTAATAGTCAATCCCATGACATCTCCCAAATTAATCTTAAATAATTACGTAACATCACTATCATTCTTTTTCAAAAACCCTCTCTTGTATGGAAATTCATCGGAAACAAATCTTCAAACTTTATTGACATAAATAGCCAGCTAATAGATACTGGAATAACTGACTGTTTGTCAGACAACCATATTAACAGGTTAAATCAATTTCTCCCTGTATGTAAAGCTTTTTCCGCAGGCATAGATCCATATTACTAAAGAGGGATGGACTAATGGATTCTGGGAATTCAAAACACTTAACAAAGGGATTAATAAACCAAAGAGACCAAAACAATGAATCTTTAGATGAAGTAAGCCCTATCAGAAGAACATCCCTAAGCGATAAAATCATCGAACAGATTATTGACTTAATCTCAAGGAAAGTTCTCAAGCCAGGTCAGCGACTTCCTTCCGAAAAAGATTTATGTAAACGATTTGGGGTTGGACGAACTTCAATCAGGGAAGCTCTTCGATCTTTGGCAGTCATGGGAATTCTTGATGGCAGGGTTGGTGAAGGAACTTTTGTATCTAAGAACAATCAAAGATATTTTGAACGAAACCTGCAGTGGGGTCTTTTATTAGATCGGAAAAAGGTGGAGGATCTGATTGAGATACGGTTAATGTTAGAAACTCAGACTGCCTTTTCTGCAGCTCAAAAAGCCAGTCAAACTAATCTAAAATCTATGCAGGAGACAATTCTAGGAATGAAAATGTGTGTTGACAAACCCAGCCAGTATCTAAAATTTGATCTAAAGTTTCATTTACTTGTGGCAGAGGCTACTCAAAACAGCATCCTTTATAATTTAGTAACTATGACTCGGAGCTATCTACAGGAGTGGATTAAGGAAAGCCTTGACGATCCTTCCACAGCCAAGGCACGCATTAGAGCTGATTCTTCAATCCAAGAACATCAGAAAATACTTGAAGCTATCATAATTCATAAACCTGAAAAAGCCCGCAAAACAATGAGAGATCATATTCTCTCTAGTAGCAAAGACCTTCATTATCACATCGAACAAAGGGAAGTAGTCTAAGGCAATTAATCTTTTAGAAACAGAGTGTTTTACTAAAAGTAGCCGACTCGTTCATTCTGTTTAGATAGGTACCTCTAGTAGTTATTAATCCTCGTTTGGTTAATTCTAATTTTTAAGATTAAAACTAAATAATATTCAGGGACTTTAGTCTTTTTACTTACCTTATCTAGACGATGTCAGATCGTAATGCCATTAATAATATAGATAGAACACCGAGTCTTTTTTAGGAAAAAGATGCTTAGTTCCAGCAAATATTTTGTTTGGTTCACTATTGTGTTGATTTTATTATATCCTCAGTATAGACTCATGAGCCTCAAGTGGGCGAAAGCCCACTTTTTTGTTGCCTTTGATTAAGTAAAGGAAGAACCGTTTGTTACCACTTGAGAAAATCAAAGCAATGATTAAAAAGGTGGTAAGAGCTGATGGTATAGAATTAGTTGATGTCGAACTCAAGGGCTCTCCAAGTCAACGTATTCTTAGGGTTTTTATTGATCGGGGGGGTGGAATTAACCATGACGATTGTGTTCGGATTAGTAATCAGCTTGGACCTTTATTAGATGTAGAAGATGCCCTGCAAGGGCGTTATACTTTGGAAGTATCTTCACCAGGCTTAACGAAGAGATTGCAAACAAAGGAAGAATTCGAACATTTCAAAGGTCGGCGTATTAAGGTTAGAACAACTGTAGATTTGGGTGGATCAAAGAACTTTCTAGGGAAATTGATTGTCACAAATGGAGATACCATTAAACTTTGTTTAGAAAACTCATCCTCTATAGTTATTCCTTTAAAAATTATTGCTAAAGCCCAATTAGATATTGAATTTTAGAATTAAAAGTGGGGTGTATTTATGAGCAACTTATTATATCAGCAAATCGAATTGCTCAGTAAGGAAAAGGGGATCGATCCCCAAGTTGTTATAGGTGCTGTAGAGGACGCTATTTTAGTAGCGACTCGGAAATACTATAATTCAACAGAAAATCTAACCGCATCATTTAATAAGGATACTGGACAAGTGGAGGTCTACGCTTTAAAAACAGTTATGGAGACAGTTGCCAACCCTTCATTTGAAATCTCACTAACTGAAGCTCTAATAATTGATCCGAGTGCTGGAATTGATGCTGAAATAAAAATTCAAAAGCCAACAGATGTTTTGGGTCGGATAGCCGCTCAAACTGCCAAACAAGTTATTCTGCAGAGAGTCCGGGAAGCAGAAAGGGAAAGCATCTTTGAAGAGTATACTCAGCGTATAGGAGAAGTAGTAACATCCCTGGTAAAACGGATAGAAGGATCCGATGTAATTGTCGACCTAGGAACGGCAGAAGGGAGACTCCCCAGAAGGGAACAATCACGCTTGGAAAATTTTGCTATGGGCGATCGGATTAGGGTTGTAATTGTTAAAGTTGAGAAAACTACTCGAGGACCTCAAGTGATAGTTTCTCGAATAGATCCTGCATTACTAACCAAGTTATTTGAAATGGAAGTACCTGAAATCTATGATGGGACTGTGATGATTAGGGAAGCTGCTAGAGATACTGGCGAACGTTCTAAAATCGCAGTGGTGTCTCGGGATAGTGATGTAGATCCTGTAGGGGCCTGTGTTGGAATGAAAGGATCCAGAGTACAAGGTGTTATCCGAGAACTCCATGGAGAAAAAATTGATATCATTCCCTATTCCGAAGATCCTATTACCTTTGTTACAAACGCATTGAGTCCTGCCAAAATAGATCGCGCTTTAATAATAGACCCTATGGAAAAACATCTGGAAGTTATTGTTGAGATGGATCAGCTTTCCTTGGCAATAGGCAAAAAGGGACAAAATGTTCGATTGGCAGCTAAACTTACGGGCTGGAAGATTGACATCAAGAGTGACGAAGAAAAACGGGCTGAGATTGAAGACCAAATAGCTCTACTCGAAGCTAAGACGCCTTTGTCTGAACTACCTGGTCTTTCAAAAGGAATTTTAGAAAAGCTAATTGAAAACTCTATTAAAACCATTGAGGAACTAGCTGACACTCCTATTGATGACCTAACAAAAATCGAAGGACTTGGCCCCAAGAGTGCTGAGAAAATTATTGCCTCCGTCAAGGAATATTATATTCAGTATGCCCAAGCGGCCGAGGCTAAAAGAGTTGCGGAAGCAGAACAACAAAAAACTCAGAATAGTTTTGTAAAAGATGAGGTTACTCAGGAAGAAACTATTTCTCTTCCTGAAGAAGATACTAGTTCAAAACCTTCTGGTAGCTCTGTTGATGTGACTGTCGAAGAAAATACAGAAGAAAAAGTTGAAGAAAATTGAAGTAGGGCGGAATGTTATTAAAGGGATTAAATGTATGACCCAATTAGTCATGCGGAGGAATTGTGGCAGAAAAGAAAAGGATTTTTAAGTTAGCAGAAGAGATTAAAGTAGAGGCTCAGGACATTATCGCCTACCTCAAGACTCAAAAATCAGGGCGTGTTTCTGCTGCGAGTTCTATTGACTCTGAAACTGTACAGGACATTAAAGATCATTTTTCCGGAAAAAAACAAAAACCTAAAAAAACGACTAAGCCTAAAATATCAAGTCCAGCTATTGAAACATCGGATAAGTCAAGTTCAAAAAATACTCCTACAACTGAAAATCTAGTATCCTCTGAATCAAAACCAGATGAGAAAATTCAGGCCTCTTTAGAAAAATCTGCCAAGGCTACTTCCATAACAACAGCGGAATCTGGCCCAGCATCTCCAGTAATTGATTCCAGTCAAGACTTAACTCCCCCACCAACCCAAGACTCTACCAACCATGAGCTAATGACCTCCGAAACTTCTTCGAATCAATTAGACAAAGATACGGAAAAAGAACCTGAATCAAAGCCTCCTCAAAAATCTAAAAAAGGGACTGACCTTGGGACTTCTAGCTCTCCGTTAGCTAATAAGGTCGCTGCTACAGAACAAACGACTCCAAGTGAAACTATCCGCCAACACCTTTCTAGGTCTGGACAGATTCATCCCCGACCTTTCCAGTTTCGCTCTAGACAGACCTCAACCGGCCACACCCCAGGTCCAGGATCTTCT
>ENA-UPTF01002132-UPTF01002132.1-marine-metagenome-genome-assembly--contig:-NODE-2132-length-11684-cov-2.976738_pt1 | contig 11684 bp, 19 predicted proteins | sample MGYA00238166_ERZ767019 | MGnify/ENA primary metagenome ERZ767019 (study PRJEB28930, sample SAMN06266391) | marine metagenome | isolation source: Sea water from 250 m depth | place: Atlantic Ocean... | reverse complement strand
TGCTATAGGCAATGCGTCCAGTACATGCTAGTGTTAGTTCCAGTCCTCCTCCCATAGCTACTCCATTAATCATAGCTAGGGAAGGAATATCTAGATCTTCAATCCTATTAAATAACAATTGACCCCTCTTTACTAGGACTTCAATCTCTTCGCGAGACACCCCATTAAATTCTTTTATATCAGCCCCAACTATGAATCCTTTCTTGGCACTTCTAAACACCACCCCCTCGCAAGACAGATCGTCTTCGATAGCAGTTACAATAGTTTCTAACTCATTTAAAGTCTTAGTGTCAAAAACATTATAACTTTTAGACTTGTTATTAAAAGCCACATACCATACGTTGTTGGTTACTTTTATATCAAAATTATCCAGGTCTTGTCCTTTTAGTTTTGTCATAGGATTACTTTACCCTCTCCTTCTAGTAAGTAACGAGGTCTTCCTCCAGTATCTACCTTCTGAATACCCATTGGAATATTAAAATGATCAAACAGGGTAGCACATACATCCAAAGGTCCACAAGGATTTTCCTTGGGAGTGTATGATTTATCTGCCTTTCCAATTGTTCTACCTAATTCATACTCACCACCAGCCATAAGCATGGGAGACATCGCAGGCCAGTGATCTCGACCACCACTACCGTTGAGTTTAGTTCTACCAAATTCTCCGGTGACCACGAGTAAAATCTTTTCATTTAATCCTTTTTCCCATACATCTTCTAAGAAAGCAGCAATAGCCTTATCTACAGGAGGAACTCTACCCTTAAGAGCATTAGATATATTACTATGCATATCCCATCCACCGTAATGCATTGTAACAAACTTTGTTCCATACTCAGCCAACCTGCGTGCCAGCAGCATTTGTTTACCAATAGAGGTATCTCCATATGCCGCCTTAGTTTTCTTTGATTCTTTATCTATATCAAATGCCAACTTAGCCGTACCCAATATAGTATCATAAGCCTGTAGTGTGTACTTATCTACTGAATTTGCTGACTGACTGACGATCTGACTGTGACGATCCAATTCTGCAAGCAGATCTCCCCTCGTTTTAAACCTATTAACAGCCACTCTAGGACTCAGGTTGTCTTTATTTGATGGGTTAAACGGCTTGTATGCGCCCCCTAGCCATGCAGGACCATCACCTGAGATGCCACCCTGCTGTACGTAGGTAGGAACTCCGGTGCTACTGTTCGATCCGTATATGGATGAGATGATAGAACCGAATGCAGGATACTTGGGTAGTGAGGTCTGTGCTCGTTCACCATTGTAATGACCGGTCATCATCCAGTGGGTAGCCTGACGATGAGACGAGTCACCATGCGTGAAGGAATTGACACTAACTAATTTATCTTTATGTTTAAATGTTTCCAACCAGTCAGCACCAAAGCAGAGGTTGGTATCAGAGTCGTACATGAGACCATTAACAGGTCTGAACTGGTCTGCTACATTGAAGTCAGTGGGAGCGTGGAAGGTCTCGAACTGTGTTGCTCCACCTCCAAGCCATAGCCATACTACTGTCTTATCTTTTAATGCTAGATCTTCTTCCGATCCTAGTACTAAATCAGACAATCCAAGGGTAGACATCCCTGTTCCAATACTCCCCATACGTAAGAAATCGCGACGGTTGAAGTAAAAATCTAACATTTTGACCACCTTTCTTAATTATGTTGTAATTTTGATTCGATTTGGGTCTAATTAGCTAATCAAATTGAATACTTAATATTAGGTGCTTAATTCCACCTGTTAGCGTGAAGCAATATGATACGCTTTGTTCTTGGTGTTATCTCCTCTTTTTTTGCTGTTTTTCCCGGTAAACATAACAAATTTATATATATACTAGTATACCAGATATGGTCTTTGAAATTGCTTGATATATAGAATTAACTAGCTTTGCTTAAAATAAGTAAAAAATATAAGCAAAACACATGCCTCTCCCCCTTTTTACCCTCATAAAACCTTCCAAAAGGGTGGTAGTTCAAGCTATACTTAATTATACACAGGGTTAAGTACAAGAGAACAGTAATGAATGAAAAAAAAGGAAGAAAGGCGGCAAAGTTTTAGAAATTTTAAGGCTTAAAAGTTTCAGACGCTTAAAGAAATCCCAGGTTTTACATAAGTTTTACTTGCATTCCATCTCGCCGGTAGTATAATATAAGTACAAGGTTGATATAATATTACTAAAGGGATTTGATAACATATGTTGATTACTCACTCCTTAATATGGTATGGAGCTTTAATCTATTTCATATATAACTTTAATACATTCACTTTAGCAGAGAAGTTAACTATAATATTAATAGTAAGTGGATTAAATTTACTAAATATCTTACAGACTCAGGAGAGTTAGAGATTTTTATAACTAAATTTATACATATTCAAGATCTCTATCTTTCTTTTGTACTTAAAAATAATCCCCCTATTGAGAGACCCAGGCAGCTCTCATTGCCATTGCCTGATTGGTAGTTGGGGATTTTAGTAGCCGCGCTCTTGAAGCTGCGGGGTTGGTTGGTGGGAACTTTTTTAAAACTCGGGTGCCAATGTTCAGAACAATTAGAATATTACTGGCAACTCCAGTATATTTATTTGCTTATTTAGTACTTATAGTAGCTCTCAGGCTATATCCCCCTGAGGTAAGGGAAGATGCACGTAAAAGTTTCTTATAAAACTCGCGTGCCGGGTTAACGAAAAACTCGCGTGCCCGAAACTCGCGTGCCCGGCGGGTTTGTGGTACAAAATACCTCCAGAGACACATAAGTGGAGGTATACTGTTGTGTCAATAAAAAAACCCCGCTTAAGCAGGGCTTGTATAGTACAGGATAATATGTTATAATCTTAAAGGCTTCTCAACCTTTGGGAATGGTTTCCCAATCTCAGGAATTGATTTTACTATTTCATTTCCTTGTACATGACAGAAGTAACTATAACTTATCTTATATGAATCTAATCCTGTCATACTATTCTTAGGTACATACGATGTCCAGATATCCACGCGCCAACGGTTATCATAGATGTTTAATGCATTAATTTGATAAAAATTCTTAGGCTTACCCATTTTCTTTAATACTAGATCCGCAATAAACTCGGGTGCCACGCCCATGGGCCTATCTACCTTCTTCTTCTGAACTGGTTTTTTCTTCTCAATCATTTGATGCATATTTACCTCTCTTGTACTTATTAGTGGAAACTCGCGTGCCTACTCCGAACCGGTTCGGGTTTAGTTTAAACTCGCGTGCCAGAACTCGCGTGCTCTGGTCGGGGGGGGGAGCCCTCTCTCAGGGAGAGAGAAAGGTGGTACACATTGTAGTATCTTTTATTCTATATTTTATCTCCTTTCATATGAAAGCATTATCTTATTATACACTATATATCGGCATTGTCAAGCACAAACTTTATATTCTTTTGGCATGATAATTGCACTGCATAATTTCCCTAAGTCTATATATAGTAACAACTTACGTCACGGCGGGCGCCCCCGGCGCGCCCTAAGTCCTTTGATAGCAAGAGCTTACGTCAATAAAAAAACCCCCACCCCACAGGGGGGTGAGGGCTACACAGGGAGAGAGACCTTACGCAGCCAGTTCAAGCGCCGTTTCTAGCGCATCTGCGCTCATTTGTTTATTTTGCCCAAACCACAACGAATCCATACGATTGGCATTGTTGCGGCCACGATCATAGTTTAGGTACTCTGTAACAGCATTATAAGCTGCCCAATATGTACCATTTACACCGGGCAGGTCATTGCCCTTGCCAGTGGTGAAAAGAGTTTCAACACTTTGTAGAATGTTTTTCGTGCGTGTTTTGATATCCTCATCAGATTTCTTTTCCACGCCGAAAACGACCTTGACATACTTCTCCAGATCTTTCGCGTTAATTTGACGTGATGCCAGGAAACGATACTGCTCAGCAGTGGCCTCGAATTCCTGGTTAGCTAAGTTCATCACGTCGCGTAATTTCTCCACGTTTTCCTTCACGAATTGATGGTGACGGACGCGAATCAACTTGGACGATTTACAACCGCGAGCCATAGCCTCAGTATTGGCACACACCACCCGAATGGGGGTGAATCCAAAATGCACAGCCAGCTTGCCGTCATGGCCGTTACTGAGTAGGGCGAACTTGCTGATCTCATCACCCTTGACGATCTCAGAATTGTCCAGGTTCAATTGACACAGAACCCACACGCGTTCGCCTTGACGCAACGAACCAGCCGTGTGCAGCTTCAGGTCACCGGAATCAACCAGCGGCTCAAAAATTTCAAACGCATCACGATTCTGCAATGGCGTCCAACGTGGGCCAACAACACCCAGAACACGGTTATCCGATTGGCGCACGGATGCCTGAGCTTTGACCTCACTGCCATCGCCACGGAAAAGTGGTTCCGTTTGAACTTCCCAATCCAGACCAGCCATCTTGAACGCATCCCAGAAAGTGGTGGCATCGTCGATCTCAGTGCCAAGGCCATGCCAAGGGGTAGCACCAGCAAAAACCATTTTCTCTACTTCGTGTGACATACTCTCTCTCCTGATCCAAAAAAACAAAAAACAAACAACACAAACAATTCTAACATATTACTCGTCAAAGTCAACCCCAAACATTTTATCAAAACATGGACCGCACGTTTTGGAAATGAGTAGTTCCCGCTGATCGGCGTTCAGGTATGGTAGCGCGTCCTGAATCAACGCGCCATCTTTCCACGCTTGCACATCCTCATAATTGAGATTGATCTGATGGGTTTTATCACAGTGTACGCATTGCAGATTCATTGTAGTGTTCATGATTCCCTTTCTGTTATGCCTTGATTATACTATAAGTATCGGCATTGTCAAGGATAATCTTTAAATTACTTTTGGCACAGGGTTTGCGAGGGCAATCGTCGTAAGTCCTTATGTGGTAAGGGTTTACGTCGAGCGGGGCGCCCCCGGCTCGCCCTAAGTCCTTTGGTAGTAAGGGTTTACCACCCCCACGCTAAAACCCCATGCTTATCATTCACATCCATGTCTACAAATCGAGCTTTGTTGATGTTAAGATGGGGAGCATAGTCAAAATAGAATGAATCGGCTCTATAGGGATTATACTTCACATATTCCCACGAGAATGACGGTGTGTAATCGGATTCGCGCGGGCTGCAAAGGTAGCCGCGCACAAACGCATGGACGTTTTTTTTCTGTTCAATTAAAACGCGCCGCCTGCCAGCTGGTTGCACTACGAATTCACAATCCTTTAATGTGATATAATCAGTATGGCATACCACGCGGGCACCTTGACGGACAGACCAGCAATCACTATTTAAATTTCTATATACGTCCACCTTTCTTTTCAGATCTACAATTTTAGACATTTGATCAAACCAATCCCGTCCCGATTTAATTTTCTTAATCATTTTAATACTTCTGCTGAAAACCATATGCTTAACATTACAACAATAATAAACAACGAACACACCCAGCCCATTACATCATAGAACACACGGCTTACCCCCTGCTATAAGAGTGCTTAACTTTATTACGTTTCAAAATTTTCAATGCCTCGGCGGCTTTGCTTCCTTTCGGCTGCACTCCGTGAACCAACAAAGCAAAGCTATTGTTCCGCCATTCTGGCACAGCGGCATGGCTGTCATCGTGATCAATCTCCAAACCCTTATTATACGCTTCGTCTTCAGAAAATACAACCACGGATTCCCGTAAGTTGTCACGGTCAATCATATCATCATCACGACCGCCACGGCTGGCAGTCAGAACAAAATTGTCAACATCACCTAACATATCTGCAAACTGATTCCAGTACTTTAGACTTTTCGTATAAGCATAAAACAACCGGTCAGGATGCGCCTTTGCCATGTGAATAGCTGCCAGAAAATACTCATCATTAAAAAAGTCACCGCCAACATGAAAACGCAAGATGCCACACTTTTTTGGCAAGTCTGCGCACAGTCGCTCAGTCATGGCGGTGAAACTTTTGAGACCCTTAAGCGTATCGTAATTGTGTTTACGCTTGGCATATACGTTAGGCAATAGAGCCTCTTGACTTGCAGAGAAACAACGAAATTCTGTATAGGGACCGTCTTTCAATTTTACCTTAGGATTACCCGATAAACTAATTTCTCCAGTTTCATGAACCTTCGACAAACAAGCTGACGCAAACGGACACGACCAACCCGACAACAAATCCAAAGAATAAACGTGACGTCCGTTCATCAACCAGCGCCCCAATTCAGGGACATCATACAACGCTTCCAACTTCGCATTCGCATTACTAAAACTCAGCATTTCTCTCTCTCCTGTGTTTGTGATACTCTAGTAGTATACTATATATATCGTCCCTGTCAACACAAAAACTTTAGAAAAAAAACAAATAGCCTAAGTCGTTGCTATCAAAGGGGTTGTGTCGCGCGGGGCGCCCCCGCTGTGCTCTAAGTCCTTATATACCAATAGTTTACGAAAAAACCCCACTTCCCCCGCGTCGATGCGTCTGATGGGAAAGTGGGGCAGAGAGAGAAGTAACAGGCACTAAGCTACTTTAATACACTCTTCTGGAAACGGTGATTCATACCATACAGGGAACTGGTCACTAATAGGGTCAAGATTACCATCATACATTTAATGCCCTTTCGATCTTATCCAAAGAAACCACTAGCTTCGCACCTTCTCTTTCTAAGCGGACACAGTAACCGTCACTATTTCTAGTAAATCCTTTAACATCATATTCCTTACCTTTGTACTTAATCGAATCACCAAGTCCTAACAGTTTCATATCATCTCCTAAAAAAAACATTTCTATTTGTGCTGTCGTCATGATACTAGATCCAAGCTCCAAATGAGAAGAGTAGTCACACCAATAATCGCCGCAGCAACTAAATCAGGTCCATACATACTTACATCACCCATTGAATATCTGTAGGATTATCTTCATGACCTTCAATTTTGTAGAGGCTATAAGATTTATAGTCTCCGGGTTCATGTTCAAGAGTAACGTACTTAGGAACTTCTGCTCGGGCTACCTTTCCTGCTCTAATTTTACCATGGTAGCGAAACGCCAGCGTATCTCCAATAGAAATTTCACGAAAATCCTTAACCTGCATACTCACTCTCCTTTGAAAAGAAACTCGAAACAACTCTCTTATTATACTTGTATTATCGGTGTTGTCAACCCTAAACTTTAGAAAAACTCGCGTGAAACTGGCGTGCAACTCGCGTGCCCGTTGTGAGAACTCGCGTGCAACTCGCGTGCGAGCCTCCTGGAAGCCGGTGCCCGTGCAGTGGCTCTAAACCCTAGCCCCATAGGGCTCCAGTCGGGACCGCCTCCCACCCCTAGCAGTCGGGGTCGAAGTCGTGCCATTCCTGCGCCTCATCGGGCTGGCGCTCATCGTTCCAATCAGCTTCGCTGTCCGCATCCCATCCGCCACCCGCATCGATGGTATCCCATCCGCAGCCGCCCGTGGGGTCGATTTCGTCCGCGTCAAAGTTGCTGTCCCAATCGCGCATTTCCAACTCTCCAATAAAAGTAACATTCAACCAACACCCTTAGTATACAGTATATATCGGCAATGTCAACGGTAATCTGAAAAGAATCTGAGAATAATCCAAAGTATTTCGGAATTGTCCTAAGTCGTTACTATCAAAGGGGTTACGTCACGGCGGGGGCACCCGCCTCGCCCTAAGTCGTTACCACATAAGGGGTTACGTCTTGATTACCATTTTCTTCGTAACAGTAGGATTTTGCCTCAAGTAGCGTATTGAATTCATAGGTGAAGTTACTCCACCTATCACCACAGCACGAACAGTCAACACCAAGCGAAACACCATCTAAGTATAAACCAGCTTCCTTTGCCTTGTCAAGTGCAGCTGGCTCATTTTCAGCTTCGACGATAATGAATTGTGCAGGGTCCATATATTGACCACCAGAATTGCTTTGACGATAAACATACACTCTAGAATTCACGGTCATAATATCCACCAAAGTAAATGATCCAAGCTAATCCACAGAACGCTATAAAGAGTAACAGATTTTCAGCCATTGCACAACCCCTGTAATTCTAAATTTGCTTGATCGTAAAAGTATTCCGCCATCGCCTCTTGTTCCTCTATGTATTCCTGATACTCAGCACATTCCTCGATCATACGTGATTGATCAAACTTACTCATTCTCGACATCCTATAATAGAGGGTCAGTCAGATGAATCTACATTATAGCTGATTCCACAATCATTGCAATAGTAGTTATGGTAGCAGTTACCACGCCGTGTAATAGTCATATTATATTTACGGGATTTGGTTATAGCGTATTCCTTAGGACCGAAGTAATCCTTAAGGCTATACTCACACCCACAATCTGCAGTATGCTTGGTATACTCTACCGGCATCGTTTCCCATCCGTTCATGGTTCCCAGATCTTTGCTCATGTCTTTTCCTTTCGTGTTTCCTATTATCTTATATCGTCAAGTTTACCATACAAACTTTAGCACGTCAAGAAAAAACTTAGAAAGTTTTAGGAATAGTCATAAGTCATTACTATCAAAGGACTTACGTCATGCAGGGTGCCCCCGCCGCGCCCTAAGTCGTTATGACGTAAGGGTTTGCGTACAGGGTATGTATTCGATCTCACGCCCCTCGGCTATAGCCTGCGCATACAATGCAGCCCGCGCCTCTCGCTCAGACCTTATAGATTCATGAGCTGTCTCATCTTGCTCAGCTTCCCCAGATTCCCACTGTGCCAATGTCTGGCCTTTGTAGGTGATGGTTTCCATAATCGCGCGGTCGAAGTTCTCTACCAGCATATCAAATTCCTCAAACATACCATTCTCCAAAAGTTAAACGAACATGTGTAATATAGCACACCCTACAACATAGCTCAATAGCACTAATGTAATTATTTTCATTCGGAACCCCATCGCGCACAATCGCGCGCTTTCTTTGTTTCATATTCGCTACGCTTCGCATCTAAGCTAGGCACGCGGTATACTGTCCACTCATCATCCCACACAACTTCGACATTGCCGAAGCGGGCGATATATTGATCAAGCTGGAATTGATTAGATAGGATGTGATATGCATCCGTGTTGCCTTCGACTCGGGTAGTTCTAGTGAGTTCGATTTGATTGACGTGCATTTGTTTTTCCTTTGTTCGTGTTGTGATACCCGATTGTAGCATATGGTCAGGGAATGTCAAGCGTAATTTTCCCACATTCTTTCGATATAGTTCTTTTGTCCTTTGCGATAGGCTATCCGCATCCCACCAAACCCAATACGCCCGATGCAGTATTGACCATCCTCATTGACCCACATTGAAATCCATAGTTTTCGGTTGTCCTCTACTCTGATTGTCTTTTCTTTGATGATCATTTGTTGTCCTTTCTATAAGTATTATCGGCTACACTAGTGACTAGTCTGGTCACTCGCTCGCATTCTTTCCAGAATTAATTGGGATTCTTTTTCGTCTTCCAGATCTTCTATCGCATCGTCAAGTTCCCATCTCGCGACGTTCACCAAAATCTCATGATCACCAATGCGGATGGTAATCCATGTGCGATCACCTACCATGTTAGCGTCGTGCTCGTCACTCGTCCAAACCGTTGCGTCGATCTTCTTCATGTCTCTCTCCTTCGGGTGATGTTCCTATTACTTATATCGTCATTTTACACGCTGCACTTTAGTATGTCAACGCTAATACGAAAAAAAACAGAAAGAATACGGAAATACTTTTGGCACAGGGTTTGCGAGGGTAATCGTCGTAAGTCCTTACTACCAAAGGAGTTATGTCACGCGGGGGGGACCACACTATCCCTAACCCCATACCCACACACAACTTAGGTAAAGAAGGGGGGTTTTTATAATCTGAGACGGGTTCCGGGGGAATGGCACAAAAATCGCAGGGGGTACAAACAAAATAAGTACCCCCCACGTCAAATGACCACTTTTATGACAACATAAGTTTTTCTACAATGTAACGTGCGGTAGCCACGTCTTCAATAGCCAAACCTGTTGCATCAAAGACAACCGTCATTAAACGGTCATCGTTGGTATAGTCCCAGCGGGCATGAGAAACTATTTCTCCTAACGAGAATAGTGTTGCCCTTCTATCAGCTTCTGAAAGATACTGAATTTCTCCAGAGTGAGAACATTGCTCCCATTCATCATATACAATCATACCTGCGTGTGAAAGCACCGATATATTCAGTTCTTGTTTACCAGCAGCATCTGCGCCGATAGCATTTACTAAACATCCAGGCATAAGCATATCATTATGCAAGAACCCCCTTCTTGAAGGTGTTAAGGTTGTAACAATATCTGAATCTTTCAAACTTGCCGCCAAATCATCAAAAACCTTTACTTGTACTATATCTTCAAATTGTTTAGCGAGCGCCGTTGATCTATTGTGATCTAAATCAAAAAGCCGCAATTCGTCAATATTACGTACATGTAATACGCCTTCAATTTGTTTAGGAGTCTGAGTGCCACATCCCACAAATGTAGCAATCTTACTTCCTCTTTTTGCTAAGTATCTGGTAGCAACACCAGTTACAGCAGCTGTCCTAATAGCAGTCAACTCCTCACCATCTAAGATAGCTAAGAGTTTGCCAGTAGGAATATCATTAATAAGTACCTTGGCAAATATTTGACATTTACCATTATTATCAAATTGAATACCCGCCCACTTAATACCTGCCGTCTGATTGACTACAGCTGGCATAGAACGGAAGTCTCCATTGGGAACGTCCATATATACCTTAGGAGGCATATATGTAACATCTAAATTGTCAAATAACTTTTCGATAATGTTGATGCATTCTGGAACCGTGATTAAATTCGCCACATCTTCATTACTAAGTGTTCTCATGAGTTTCCCCCCTGAGTTTACAGATACCACGACCACTTTGTTTAATTATACCAAGACGTTGCCTTGTTTTTCTCACTGCGTTAACTGATATGCTTCTTCCAGTACTTCTTGTTAGTCTATCAGCGATGTCGTTATCAGTTAGACGATGAGCATTCTCTACTATAAATCTTCGCTCGCTTTCCGTCCATTTTCTATTCATATCTATTCCTTTTCTGGTAGTATAGTCTCAGGTAAATCATGAAAGCTTATATCATCACTTTGACTGAAACTTCCACCACCTTTTCCACCCTTCTTACCTTTGCCGCCTTTTCCCTTTCCTTTTCCGTCACCTTTCTCCCCGTCGCCCTTTCCTTTACCCTTACCTTTCTTACCATTGTTACGTCCCATTACAGGTTGTCCATTTTTAATTTTCTTCAGGGCGTCTTCTCCCCTCTCGTGCCCTTCTCTAGTATATGGAGTACGGTAAGCTCTAGGTTCAGTAAAGTCTTGAACACCGAAGGATAATAAGTATTGTTTCCATCCTTCCACTTCTTTCTCTTGATTGCTTAATACAGTGGCCCATATATAAATATAGCCGTCTTCTTTTGTTTGTTTATCTGGTTCTTTGATAGTAATCCAGTGTACCAGGAATTTATCAGGAAGTCTATCATCAGAGGGCCATCCAGCAAAGTTTGGGATAGACATACCCACGGATAGACATACATGTAGTGTGAGCAATATAATAAATGCCTTAATCGCCCAGTGTCCCTTCGCCCCAATAATAAACCATAATACTAAAGCTGTAAGACTGAAGAATACTAATGGAATTGTCATGAGGAGTCTCCTGGTAGTGTTGGTCGAGGATTTCTCTT
>ENA-UPTF01002131-UPTF01002131.1-marine-metagenome-genome-assembly--contig:-NODE-2131-length-11692-cov-2.418597_pt1 | contig 11692 bp, 11 predicted proteins | sample MGYA00238166_ERZ767019 | MGnify/ENA primary metagenome ERZ767019 (study PRJEB28930, sample SAMN06266391) | marine metagenome | isolation source: Sea water from 250 m depth | place: Atlantic Ocean... | reverse complement strand
GTGGTCTATCAACTGACGCTTCGTCCACTGGCAATATTGATTGCCGCTCTTATTCAGATTTATCTCATCGAGTACACCTACGGTGATATTTCGCCGGAACTTGTCTGGGTTGCTTGGTCAGCTTTTCCGATTGCTATCGCCATTACCTTTCCGTTTTCAGGGTTGGTACGTCGCACCAACCAAACGAAACGAGCAGCGGGATCGTCGACAACAAGCAGTATGGAAGAAAGCTTGGACAGCATCACCGCTGTGCAGAGTCTGGGGGGGATGGAACGTGAAAAAGAACGCTTTGCCGTGCGAAGCGAAGAATCTTTTTTACGAGAACGGTACGCGATTGTCGTTTGGGCGATCGTTATTGCATTGGGCGGTGTCTTCTTGACCTCGCTGTTGATTTATTGGGGTCGCGGCGTTGCCCACGACGTGATCGGCGGTCTTCTGACCCCAGGTGATTTCTTCGCGCTCATCGGAATTCTGGTGGCCATATTTTATGCAGCGGGAGAGCTTGGCGATACGTGGATATTTGTGCAGGAACCTGCCGCCGCTCTCAGGCGCGTCTTTTTCTTCATCGATCAAGAGCGGGACGAGGATGCGCACGGGGACGAAGAGATTGGGACTTTGAGCGAAGGTGTTGCTTTCGAAAACCTCAGTTACCAATACCCAGATGGATCTACCGCACTGCAAGACATCGATCTTGAGCTGCCGACCAAATCGTTGATCGCCATCGTCGGTCCAACTGGGGCGGGTAAAACGAGTCTCGCGTACATGATCCCGGCGCTATTGAGACCGACGCATGGCAGAGTTCTACTTGATGGTGTCGATGTCAGGCACTTTGACCTGGATTCGCTTCGGCGCCAAGTCACTTACGTGTTTCAAGAACATCTGCTGTTGTCGGCAAGCATTCGGGACAATTTAGCCATCGCAAACCCCAGTGCCACCGAGAGCGAAATAATGGAGGCGCTGCGTACGGCGGGTTGCGCGGACTTTATCGCCTCAATGCCTAAGGGGATTGATACGGTGTTAGGCCGCTCAGGGGAAACCTTGTCCGTGGGCCAACAACAGCGCCTCAGTATCGCCCGCGGACTCATTCGAGATTCTCAAATTTTAATCTTGGATGAGCCGACGGCGGCCCTTGATCCGGTGGCGGAAAATCGTTTGGTTGATGCGTTAACGGAGGTATCAAAAAATCGATTGGTGATTGTCATAGCCCACCGTCTTTCGACGATACGGCGGTCCGATCGAATCGTCTTCATGGATCAGGGCAGCGTGACGGAAGTGGGCAGCCACGAAACGTTAATGGGCGATAGCGAAAGCCGATATCGACAGTACGTGATGTTGCAGGGCGGCGATCCTTCGGTGCCATGACACGAGTGCCACGGTTTCGTCTGGATACTCGATAAGGTTAGATGGCCCAGTGAAACAGATCGAGCTGCAAAATCGGAGCTTGGAATAGGATTAATGTATGCCGATCGTTGCCGGTGGGTCGCGAACGAACCACCGGCTTAAACCGTGGTAGGCGCGATTGGAATCGAACCAACGACCTTTGCCATGTCAAGGCAACGCTCTAACCAACTGAGCTACGCGCCTATGGATACCGGCCTCGTTCGACCGGTGGCAAACCCTAACGTGTGTTTCGTGATGAATCAACGAACTTGGCCCATCGTCTTATGTAGTCGACGATTTATGCTTTATCGACAAGCACTTAAGGTTGTTTTGTCGAACGTCGGGCCGTAAACTCGGCGCGCTTTTTTAGTCGGAAAAGTGAGTATCTTTTGATACTGTTTGGTCTGTGGGGAAGCTTGGGCGATCAGTTGTATCGGCTAAGATCAACGTAAGGAATTATATGGAGAGAATGTCCAATTAAAAAATCAGGAGTGAACGCGCAACGCGAACGCGCAGTGTTGAATGAAGATATTCAGGATACCCAACTGCGATTGATCGGCGCCGACGGCAGTCAGGTCGGTATTGTTAGTAGAGTAGACGCGCTTGATGAGGCGCAAAAGGCGGGGCTTGATCTGGTGTTAATCGCACCTGAGGCAGAGCCCCCAGTTGTAAAGGTGATGGATTATGGAAAACACCTTTTTGATCTAAAAAAGGCGAAAGCCGCTCAAAGAAAAAAGCAGAAGCAGATTCAGGTTAAGGAACAAAAGTTTCGGCCTGGAACTGAAGAGGCCGACTATCAGATCAAGTTGCGTAATCTGATACGCTTTTTGGAAGATGGGGACAAAGCGAAAGTCACCCTGCGTTTTCGAGGACGCGAAATGGCGCATCCCGAAATAGGAATGAAACTGATGGAGAGGGTAGAAGAGGACCTTGAGCCGATGGCCACGGTCGAAGCCACCCCAAAATTTGAAGGACGGCAGGTGACCATGGTGTTGGCGCCACGTAAAAAGAAAGGATAACAAGAAGACGCGGCGCGGTTGTTGTTAGCTCACAAATCGCGCAAACGTGCTAACGGGAGTTTCACTTGATGAGACTCGTAATGCGGTCAGGCATTAAGGAGCAGCTATGCCAAAAATGAAAACTAATCGAGGTGCGGCCAAGCGATTTCGCCGCACGGCCAAAGGCTTTAAGCATAAACGGACGGGTAAGAACCACATTTTTACGTCGAAGCCGCAAAAGCGGAAACGTCAGCTGCGAGGTTTCAATGAAGTCTCGCCAGCTGATAGGAAAAGCGTGGATCGGATGCTGCCTGGCAAGGCCCGCTAGGAGAGACTATGCCAAGAGTCAAAAGAGGCGTCGCGTCCAGAGCTCGCCGAAAAAAAGTACTGCGTCAAGCCAAGGGCTATTACGGCGCTCGAAGCCGAACATTCAAGGTTGCCAAACAGGCGGTTATTAAAGCGGGGCAGTACGCGTACCGAGATCGACGCCAGAAGAAACGACAATTCCGGGCACTTTGGATTATTCGCATCAACGCGGAAGCACGAGAGCATGGGCTTTCGTACAGTCGCTTCATTGCGGGTTTGAAAAAAGCTGCTATCGAGGTGGACCGGAAAGTCCTAGCCGATCTAGCGTTACACGAGAAAGCTGCATTTGGCGCGTTGGCAGATAAGGCAAAGGAAGCCCTTGCTGCATAACGAGAGTCGGGTGCTGCGACTTATCCTTTGTGGGGTCCGTTAACGCGTTTGCAAAGGGTTTTCATCAGAGCCGGTTCAATGAGTAATCCTTATGGACTTAGATGAAATTCGAGCAGAAGCTCTTGCCCGCATAGGAGCAAGCGAAGAGATTTCTACGCTCGACGAAACGCGTGTTTACTATCTCGGCAAAAACGGGGTTATAACAGCTCTCCTCCGCGGGTTAGGTGATGTCGAAACGGAAGCACGCCCGGCCGCCGGCGCTGCTATTAACGCAGCAAAGAACTTAATCCAGGAGACCATTAACCAACGGCGCACTGAACTTGAGACCGAGCAAATACAGAGCGATCTCACGAGCCAAACGTTGGATGTGTCCCTACCAGGTCGCAAAGGCTTCAACGGCAGCCTACACCCGGTGACGCAGACACTTGAACGAATCGAAGAGATCTTTGTTGGTGCGGGATACGATGTTGTGGACGGTCCCGAAATTGAGGACGAATACCACAATTTTGAAGCGCTCAACATTCCGAGGAATCATCCAGCGCGTGCGATGCACGACACCTTTTACCTAGAGAATGGATTAGTTCTACGAACCCATACTTCGCCGGTCCAAGTTCGGGTAATGGAAAACCGAAAGCCGCCAATTCGAGTTATCTGTCCTGGCCGCGTCTACCGCCGAGACTCCGACCTGACGCATAGCCCAATGTTCCATCAAGTCGAAGGTTTAGTGGTCGACAGAGGGATCAATTTTGGCGACCTAAAGGGCACGGTCACTGAGTTTATTGGTCGGTTCTTTGAAGAGGATTTGGAAGTTAGATTTCGGCCGTCGTACTTTCCTTTTACGGAACCTTCCGCCGAAGTTGACGTCATGGGACCGGATGGATGGCGCGAAGTTATGGGCTGCGGGATGGTTCATCCCAATGTGCTGTCGATGTCGGGGATCGATCCTGAAGAATATTCTGGTTTCGCGTTTGGTTTCGGTGGAGACCGCTTGGCAACGTTATTTTTTGATGTTCAGGATTTGCGAATGTTTTTTGACAACGACCTGCGTTTCCTGCGCCAGTTTGCCTAGGCGATCCAGTGAAATTTTCCGAAAAATGGCTGAGGACCTGGGTTGATCCGCAAATAGGCACCCAGGAATTGTGCGACCAACTTACTAGCGTGGGACTTGAGGTTGACGCTATAGAAAAATTGACGGGAGAGTTTAGCGGGGTCGTCATCGGCGAAATAGTCGAGCACAAGGCTCACCCGAACGCAGATCGACTGTCGATCTGTAACGTATTTGACGGGTCGGAAAAATATAGTGTGGTTTGCGGTGCCCCGAATGCCCGAGTGGGGCTTAAGACGGCGTTCGCAAAAGTTGGCTCGGAGCTTTCCGGGGGCCTAAAGATAAAACGCACGAAATTGAGGGGGATTCAGTCGGACGGGATGCTCTGCAGCGCGAAAGAATTAGGTATTAGCGACGATCATGACGGAATCATGGAGCTCTCGAACACCCTGACTCCTGGGTCGGAATTACGCGAAGCGCTGGGTTTGGACGATGTGGCGATCGAATTAGATCTCACGCCAAATCGCGGGGATTGTTTCAGTATTCGCGGCATCGCTCGGGAAGTGGCTGTTTGCAATCGGTTGTCGGTCAGCGAGCCTGTCGCGAGCGAAGTGCCGGTTTCAACGGAGACGGTTTTTCCCATCGAAATCCAAGCGCCCTCTGCTTGTCCGAAATATTTAGGGCGAGTCATTGAGGATGTCGATATCTCTCGGCCCGCACCGGCGTGGATGATCGAGCGGTTGGAACGCAGTGGTCTTCGCTCCATCGATCCAGTAGTCGACGTCACTAACTATATTTTGCTCGAACTCGGTCAACCTCTACACGCGTTTGACTTGGCATCGCTAGAAGATCGTATCGTGGTGCGCATGGCTACGCGGGACGAGCAATTGACGCTTCTCGATGGCAACTCGATTCAGTTAGACGAAGAGAGCTTGGTTATTGCTCATGGGGCAGGACCGCTCGCGATTGCAGGAGTGATGGGCGGTGCAAAGAGTGGGGTGACCGAAACCACGACTAGCGTATTTCTTGAGTGTGCATTTTTTTCGCCTCTCGCGATCATGGGGACTGGCCGCCGTTACGGCATTCAGACAGACGCTTCTCAGCGGTACGAGCGGGGGGTGGACAGCGAACTACAGAACGAGGCGATGGAGCGCGCTACCGCTTTACTCATTGAGATCGTTGGTGGTAACGCAGGCCCAGTGGTCGAGGTCGTTGACGAAGCCTCGCTGCCGGGAACGACCGAGCTAACCCTGCGCAACGAGAGGCTCGCCCACCTGATAGGCGCAAGAATTGGAGACGAAGAAATATTCGACATACTCGAGCGCCTGGGGCTGAAGCCAAGGACGGTAACCGAGGGCTGGCAAATTACGACGCCCAGCCACCGCTTCGATATTTCCATTGAGGAAGATTTAGTCGAAGAGGTTTGTCGCATACACGGATACGATGCTATCCCGACGCAGACGGCGCTCGCGGCGTTGCCCTTAAAACCGTCTCGACGTGACCGAGTCACGCCTGCCGATCTCCGTAAGCTGATGGTCCATTTAGGATACAACGAGGCAATCACATACAGTTTTATCAGTCCCGAGTGGCACGATGTATTCGCGCCGGATATTCAGCCGGCGGTATTAGAAAACCCAATGTCCAAAGAACAGTCTGTGATGAGAACGAGCTTGATTCCAGGTTTGGTAGATGCGTTGGTTGGGAATGTCGCTAGACAAAGTACTTCGATTCGGATGTTTGAATACGGACAATGTTTCAATGGCGGCGTTGATAACCTGGAGCAAGGGTTTCGTATTTCCGGGGTATTGTGGGGGTTGAAGGATCCTGAAAATTGGGCCCAACGGGCCGAGAACGTCGACTTTTTTGATATCAAAGGTGATGTTGAGCGTCTGGTCGAAGTGTGTGGTCGGACGGTTACGTTTGGTGCATCAACCCGGCCAGAGTTTCATCCGGGGCAAAGTGCGGACATCTTTATCGGCGATGATACGGTTGGGGCTGTCGGACGACTCAGTCCTGAACTCCAGAGAAAACTTGACGTGGCGGGGGACGTATTTGTTTTCGAGTGCGATGTCGAACCTTTGTTGGTGAAGCGGCAACGTCGGTATGACGAAGTTTCCCGATACCCCAGTATACGAAGGGACTTAGCACTGGTTGTGCGAGAAACGGTCAGCAGTAAATCTATCGAAGAACTAATTCGAGAAACTGTCGGTGATCTTCTTGTGGAGTTCAGGTTGTTTGACGTCTACAAAGGCAAAGGCATTGATTCTATTGATAAAAGCCTAGCAGTAGGGTTAATCTTCCAGGATGCCGCGAAGACTCTGACAGATACCGATGTCGACGTCTTGGTGGAGAAAGCCGTTGTTGCCTTAGAGCATGAAGTCGGAGCTCGGTTGCGATAGCACTTCCGACTATTCAGCGTTCTGGTCGCATTAGTCTTCGAAGTGTCGGAATGGGGATACGACGACCGGGGAAGACCGGGGGGAAGCTGATGGGTGCGCTGACGAAAGCACAGATGGCGGATCGTTTATTCGAAGAGTTGGGTTTGAATAAACGCGAAGCAAAAGAGCTAGTCGAATTATTCTTCGATGAGATTGTGATGGTGCTGGAGAGGAATGAGCAGGTGAAGATTTCCGGATTTGGAAATTTCGATCTGCGGCAAAAGCGCGAAAGACCGGGACGCAATCCGAAGACTGGCGAGGAAATACCGATTACTGCCCGTCGTGTCGTTACGTTTCACCCAGGGCAGAAATTAAAAGCTCGAGTTGAGGCCTATGCCGGACCAGAGTCAGACTAGCGATTTACCCCCCATTCCTGGGAAGCGATATTTCACGATCGGGGAAGTGAGCCGTTTGTGTGACGTTAAGCCCCATGTGCTGCGATATTGGGAACAGGAATTCACTCAACTCAAGCCAGTAAAACGTCGGGGTAATCGAAGGTATTACCAGCGGCAAGACGTCCTGACGATTCGACAGATTCGATCGCTGCTATACGATCAGGGGTTCACCATTGGGGGAGCGCGCCAGCGTCTTTCGAGTGGCGACGCGAAAGAAGACCAAACTCAGTTTCGGTTGTTGGTAAAGCAGATGATTTCTGAGTTGGAAGACGTACTCCAAAATTTGAAATCGTAGATATCTTTTCGAGCCGATCTGCCTTGTAAGTTGTTTGTGAATAGGTACTTGTAACTTAAACGTATGTGGGCCCATTGGACCATGGGCTTTTGAGGCTTTGAGATACCGCCCACGACCGGTAACACCTTTTCCAAGGTGTATACTCGTTTGCACGGGGCGTAGCGCAGTCTGGTAGCGCACTTGACTGGGGGTCAAGTGGTCGCAAGTTCAAATCTTGCCGTCCCGACCAAATATCTTTATCTCACCAACGCCGTGGTAGCTTTCGTTTTCAGTAAACGCCTCTAGGTAATAGTTTTGGGAGTAAAGTAACTCATGGTTGATTTAGATTCTTTCGACGAATCCACCATTCAGTGGGGACAATTGCCGGATATTGACCACGTGTGGCTGTCTATTTTGGGTGTGGACGACACCGCAAAAATAATAGACGTACTTTTCAAGTTTTCAGCCAATGAGCAGATCGTGCTTCACAGGCACGTTGCAGCATTTAACACGTTCGTAGTAAGAGGCGAACATCGGATATACAACCCTGATGGAGAGTTGACAGAGGTGAGGCCGGTGGGCACCTATAAGGCTGGGCTTCCAAATATCGAACCTCATCGGGAGGGTGGTGGAGATGAGGACGTCATCATTCTATTTAGTCTACGACCCTATGATAATGGTCCGATATATGAGGTGCTCGACGAAGATCACGAAATCCTGTCCACCATGACCTTTGATGATTTGAAAGCGATGTACGAGTCAACTTGATGGTTGACGACGACTTTTAAAAAGCAACGCGCGAGAAACCATTATCGCGACGAACATCTCGTTGCCTCCCGCCACTCAAACGATATAGAGAGCTTGGCTCGGGTATGTGGTTAGATAGTGCAAGTCGTGCCCTGGGGTAATTGCGATGGCTGCATTCGATGAACGCACTGGTCCACTTCAGAAATATCGAGTCATTGATCTAACCGCGATGATCTCAGGTCCTTACGGCACGCAATTACTTGCGGATCAGGGAGCCGATGTGATCAAGGTTGAGACAGAAACGGGCGACCTCATGCGTCACGCTTCTCCTGCTCGGAACGGCATGAGTGCTGCGTTTCTCCTGAACAATCGCAACAAACGTTCGGTCGTCTTGGATCTAAAATCCGAGGATGGTAAGAAAGCGCTCGATCGGCTGATCGCAGAAGCTGACGTGTTCGTGCAAAACTTTCGTCCCGATGCGATTGAACGCATGGGCTTTGGTGAAGAATACGTGCGGAGCATATGTTCCGACATTATCTATGTCTCAATAAGCGGTTTCGGTGAGAGTGGGCCCTATCGTCACAAGCGTGTGTATGACCCGATCATTCAGGCATTGTCGGGGCTCATGTACGCACAAGGGTTCGGCGAAACGCCTAGGATGATGCACACGCTGGTGCCCGACAAGCTGACCGCGATGACGGTTGCCCAAGCGATATGCGCAGCCTTGCTTGCACGAGAAACCACCGGCGAAGGGGATCATGTTCGACTCTCAATGCTCGATGCAACTGTCGCGTGGAACTTCCCCGATCTCATGTTGAACCAATGTCTCATGGGCGATGAGACGAGTGAGCCGATAACGACAGGAATCGACACCACCGCTTTTGCGACTCAGGATGGTCACCTTGTTTTCTTTATTGCTTCTGACATCGAATGGCAGGGCTTTGTCGCAGCAGCAGACCAGCCGGAACTCGCTCTAGACGAACGTTTCAAAACACTTGCCGATCGTATGCAACACCTGCCGGAAATGTACGGGATCATGAGAAACACAGTGGCCACGGGAACGACTCAGGAATGGCTAGACAGATTAGATGAGCACGAAGTTCCTTGCGCGCCAGTTAACTCTATCGAGGGGCTCCTGAAAGATCCCCAACTTACTCATAACCAACTGATTGAGGAGTATGAGCACCCGACGGCGGGACGCATCCGTTACGCTAGACCTGCAGCGCGATTCTCCGTACATCGCGCTGACGATCGAAACCCGGCACCCGAACTGGGCGAGCACAACGAGGAAATAATTTCGGAGACCGTGGAAGGAGCAATGGAGGAAACCAAATGACTTCTCAAACGATTCACGACAACCTTATCTAGATCGGATTGGACTCCTTTGCCCTTGTGCTATAGCCGCAGGACAGTACCTCTTCCACGTTCATGAAATAGAGCGACCGCCTATTTTGGTAGTTTTCATGTGAGCCGATCCCAAGACCCATGACGGCCCTGAGCGAGAGGGATGGGTGTTCTGATCAATCAGATTACCTCTTGGATTTCTATGTAGGGTCGACGCTCAGGTACCTTTGAAACCATGCCTACAGAGTTCAAGTGGAGGCACCACATATTTATATAAGTTTTTGATATTAAAACTTTATTTCATCTATAGTATTTTGGTTAGAAGGGCTGATTCGTGGAAGGGTCGAACTTTGCTGTACATGCCCATTGATAGTGCGGTGTCGTGCATCGGTCACGATTGGTGAATCGCAGTTGCTAACAGGTCACACGATCAAAAAGGAAGGATGAGAATGTCTGATTCGAAGGTTGATAACGGGGTCAATGTTGAAGCGCTGCTGGGCGCTAGAGATGCGCTATCAGACGCTCCAGAAGGCGCACAATTTTCTTGGCGTGCGACCTGCAAGTGGCAAAACGGGGTTCATAGCAAATCTACAGTCGAGGGCTTTCATGGTCTTGGTGATGAGCAAAAACACAAAACTGAGTTTAATTTTGACGCTGATCACCCGGAGGTGTTCGCCGCTGAGGACAATGGTGCAACGCCTGTCGAATATGTGCTGGTGGGTCTCGCTTCGTGTTTAACAGCGGGAATTGCCAGCGTTGCTCAGAACCGCGATATTCAATTGCGTTCGGTGGAAGCTAAGCTCGAAGGTTCGATGGATATTCTCGGTATCTTGGGAGCCGATCCTGATGTCCGGAATGGGTTTGAGGATATTAAAGTGACCTTCGACATTGACGCCGACGCGTCACAAGAGGACGTAGAAGCTCTTGTCGCGCAATCGCAAAAACGCTCCGCCGTTTTCGATATTCTCACCAATCCAACGAGTGTCAGTGTCGACGTAAATTCGTGATCCGTTGGTAGCTAATACATCCGTCCCCGTCGCTGTTATAGGCGCTGGGCACAGCGGGTTGTCTGCCAGTTATTGGTTGGGCCGACACGGCATTGAACATGTAGTGATCGAGCGAGGTCGTGTCGCCGAGTCGTGGCGCGAGGAGCGCTGGGATTCGTTGCGTCTTCTGACCCCGAATTGGCAGAATTCATTGCCGGGCTCCAGTTATGACGGAGATGACCCCGATGGTTTTATGACGATGGACGGCGTCATTAACAAAAGTGCCCTCCTCCTTTCAATCGCAACGATATCCGCTTTCTTTGGGATATTCATCATTGGCTTCGTCTGGCCCCTCGTGGCTTCGCTGTGGGTTATTGGCGTGGTAATGCTGATTTGGATCAACTGGACAAGGAACTGCAACCCCGTAGTCCTATCCACTTATGCCGTCATCCAAGGCCTTCTCGTGGGGTCTATCACTTTCATCTTCGAATACTTCTACCCCGGCATCGCCCTTCAAGCAGTGGCCGTTACATTCTGCATATTCGCAGGCATCCTGGGCCTGTACAAATCAGGATTGATTCCCTGGAATGAAAATATGCGAATCGCGGTTGCTGGCGCCACCCTTGGAGTATTTATTCTGTACATCACATCGTTCATCGGTATCTTCGCGGGCTTCCAGATTCCATACATCTTCAGCTCTGGTCCGGTGGGAATAATCTGGTCGCTGTTTGTGATTGCTTTATGCTCGTTTAACATCGTTTCAGACTTCGACTTCATTGAGAAAGGCGTTGAGTCGGGAGCGCCGAAGGAACTCGAATGGAGGGCCGCCTTCGGCTTGCTTGTATGCCTCCTTTGGCTCTACGTCGAGGTGCTCTATCTTCTAGCCAAGTTGCGTGAATGACAGGTCAACGCATGGATACCGAGATCATAGCCCAGCTGGCCGCCGCCGGTATAGCCCTCGGAATCATCGAGGGAATCAAACCGGGTCCGCTTCTGACCATGGTGATTAGGGAGTCCCTGTCCAAGGGATTGAAAGCCGGCATGTGGACGGCCGCGGCACCAATCTTCACCGACGGTCCGATGATAATCGCCAGCCTCCTACTCGCTGGTTGGATGGCCACACAACCCTCTATTCTATTCTCCATATCCCTTCTCGGGGCGTTATTTCTGACTAAGATGGGCTTGGAATGTTTCTCTTTGGAAGCACCCGATCCTGACAATACAGATATCGACGCCTCAGGATCCTTCAAACGCGGTATCGTAACCAATCTTCTGAATCCTCATGTGTACATGTTCTGGTTCCTCATCGGCGGGCCGTTGATGGCTTCAGCAGCTGAGCAGGAACCACTTGCCCCAATTCTCTACGCTATCTGCTTCCTGATCACCATC
>ENA-UPTF01002129-UPTF01002129.1-marine-metagenome-genome-assembly--contig:-NODE-2129-length-11703-cov-2.672028_pt1 | contig 11703 bp, 11 predicted proteins | sample MGYA00238166_ERZ767019 | MGnify/ENA primary metagenome ERZ767019 (study PRJEB28930, sample SAMN06266391) | marine metagenome | isolation source: Sea water from 250 m depth | place: Atlantic Ocean... | reverse complement strand
GTCTAGTTTCAGTTGCAATAACTTTCACATTTTTTCCACTTTCTTTTGTTGCCCTAATGACTCCCAAAGCGGTGCCATAAGCTACAGTTGCCAAAGCACCTGCGTTACAATGAGTCATTATGGTATCATTATTATCAAATAATTCTGCACCAAATTTACCCATTGTTTTATTTATTTCGATATCATTATCAGCCATTTTTTTAGCTGCTTCAATTACAAGATTTCTTATTTCATCCACAGAATTTCCTGACTGCGCAATTTTCATAATTTGTTCTAATCCCCAAGCGAGATTTACAGCAGTTGGTCTGGTTTCAAAAAGAATTTCTTTAGCTTTCTCAAGATCTATGATAAGACTATCTTTTGTTGTTGAATTACTTTGTAATGCAGCTAAAGCCAAACCAAAAGCGCCAGAAACACCTATTGCAGGTGCACCTCGAACAACTAAATTTCTTATTGCATCTGCTACTTGATTATAATTATCATATTCTACAAAAACAAGTTGGTTTGGCAGCTTTGTTTGATCAATCATAATCACTTTATTATTTTTCCACTCAACAGTCCTAATAGAATTATCAGTCTTGGGTTTTTCCAATAAAGGAAAAAAATCCATACCATATTTAAAATGAACCAAAAATGAATTATTATGTAGGATTGTAATCTATTTTAAAAAAATTAAAATTTTAATTTTTTTCATCCATTTCTATAAAATATTTTTGTAGATTTATATCCCAAATTTCAGTTTTAGAAATTATATCAAAAAATCGTTTAGAGCTTTGACCATCACCAAAATCAAACGAAGAATTTACTTTTTTACCTTCAATTTGTTCTATAGCGTTTAGAATTTCCTCCTCATTATTTCCTACATTTTTAATATTTTTATTAGTTGTTCTATTTTTTTGTCTACTACCTACATCTATAGTAGGTATACCATATATCCCGGCTTCAGTGATTCCCGCACTGGAATTTCCAATAATAAAATCTGCGTGTTTTAGTAATGTTAAAAAGTATTCAAATCTTAATGAAGGAAAAATTTTAAATTTATTATTGCTTTCTAGTTGCTGATATGCTTTTAAGATGATTTCTGAACCGGGATCGTTGTTAGGAAAGATTACAACATAATTCTTTTTAGAGTTTATTGCAGCTGTAATTAAAGAATTAATTTGTTTTTCTAAGCGTTCTAACTCTGTTGTAACAGGATGGAAGATTAAGATTGCATATTTCTCGAATGAAATTTCATAATAATTTCTTAATTCTTCTTTTGAAGGTAGATTCTTACTCATCATAATATCAATGTCAGCTGAGCCAATAGGAAAGATATGATCATTTTGTTCTCCCATTTGCACTAACCTTTTTTTTGCATTCTCATTTGAAACAAAGTGTAAGTGTGATAATTTGGTCACAGCGTGTCGAATTGATTCATCTATAGTACCTGTTTTTTCACCACCTTCAATATGTGCAACTATAATATTACGAAATGACCCAACAGTTGCACCCGCTAATGCTTCTACTCTATCTCCATGAATTACAATCATGTCTGGTGATAATTCATTAATATAATTACTCAAGCCGGTAATTGTGTTCGACAGAATAACATCTTGCCTAGATGTATCTGTTTGATTCATAAAAACAAATACGTTCTTGTATCCTCTTTTTTCAACCTCACGATAAGTAAAGCCATGTGTAGATAATGTATGCATTCCAGTAACAAAAATGTGACACTCGAACTGATTTGAATTATTCAAAACATCGATGAGAGGTCTTAGTTTTCCAAAATCTGCTCTTGTTCCAGTTAAAAAAACAATTTTCTTTTTAATTTTCAATCATCTCCATATTTTTTGTTTGTTGTTTTTCTTTTCTTTACTTTCTTTGCAAAAGACCTATTGATTTCATCAATTTGCCATAATGATTTTTCGTCAATTAAGGATAAATTAGGAATTACGCAATGACCGCCTATAAAACCTGGATACATTTTTGGTCTATTTCCAAGAAATTTATGAATTTCATCTGCAAAGGACCACATCTCATCATAATCTACATTATGTCGTTTTGCAATGATGTCACTTAATTGTGCATAATTTATCAGCCAACCGTAGTAAGAAGTGTCTACTAAGATTTTAGCTAATTCCAAAGTCAATGGATCTGACATCTTCTTTGTTTTTATACCACATTTTTTTAAAGTCAAGGAAAAAATTTGAGATGCCCATTTTTTATTTGGTGCATTTTTATCTAGAGCATAAAATTTAGTATATTTTTTTAAGTCTGATAACATTCTTCGATGAACTCCTCTTGTAGCACTGTATATTACAGGGATTTTAAAATTAGATTGTAGTTTTTCTGTCGTGTACGGACTAACGGTACTATGAATTACAATGCATTTTGGAGAAAACTGTTTGTATAGATTTTTTATATTAGATTGGAATTTTTTAGAAAAAGGAATACATACATGAAGAAAATTAGTGTCCAAATCCTCGTATTTGTCAAATTTCTTTTGATTCATTAATCTGGATCTAATATCATATCCTACCACAATATGATACTTGGAAAGTAATTTGAGAATCGGTAAACCAATCTCGCCTAAACCAACTACAACATCTTTTCCTTCTTTCATGTATTATCACTAAGCATTTTGATTAGTCCTTTTTTTAGGGTGAATTTTGGCAAATAATTCAATTCTTTTTTTGCTAAAGAAATTGATGTTTGGCTAAATCTCAAATCACCTTTTCTTGGTGACTTGTGAATAATTTTTAGATTTTTTCCATATACATCTAAAATGATTTTAGCCAATTCATTTACTGAATAAGAATGTCCACCACCAATATTGTATATCTTACCTCTTTTTCCTTTTAGTTTTTTTAGAGATTTTTTAATTCCCTGTATAAGATCATCGATGTATACATAATCTCTAGTGTTTTTTCCATCGCCAAAAATTTCTAATGGTTTATTCTTTGTAATGTTATTCATAAATTTTGTAATAACACCAGCATATGCATTTGATTGATTAGCGCCATATACATTAAAGAATCTAAGAGACACACTATTTAGATCATATATGTTTGAGAATGCTGTGATATAATTCTCCATTGCCAATTTTTCAGCTCCATACGGTGATACTGGGTTTGGAGTCGAATTTTCTTTGACAGGTAGTTTCTTTGGATTTCCATAGATTGCTGCTGAAGATGCACCAATAAAACCAGACACATTGGTTTCTACACAAGCTTTTAGCAAATTCATAGAACCAATAACATTAATTTTATGAGAAAGTTCGGGATGTTTTATTGATTCTAAAATATCAATCTTAGCAGCAAGATGAATTACAACGTCTATGTTTCGAAGAGACTTTTTCAAAAGTTTGAAATTATTTAAATCACCCTTGATGATTTTTGTCCCATCATTTACAATATCCTGAATTTCGTTTATGTTACTATTAGTAAAATTTTCAAAGATAGAAACTTCATGATTACTTTTTAATAGTGAGCGTACTAAATGCCGACCTATAAAACCAGCCCCTCCAGTCACAAAAATTTTCATGTTTATGCTTTTGTGTCAAAATTAACTTTAGATGAAATTCTGGATAGAACATAAAGAATGATAGCTGCCAAAAGTAAGAAGAATCCTATTGAAACTAAAAGTAAAGTAAATACTGTCATTCCAACAGGTAATCTGCCTGCATGATTATAGAAATCAATAACAGATAGACTACTTATGATTGAAGCAAAAAAGAAGATTAGTGATGGTATTCCAAAAGATGGTAAAGGCTTTGTTTCAATAATTAATTTAACAATAGTTAGAACAACTGTTAAACCATGACGTAAAGGATTTTGGGAAGAAGTTTCTATATTTTCAGGATATAATTCCTTTCGAGGAACCTCAATTATTTTTAGTTTAGAAACCGCAGCCTTTAGAAGAATTTCCGCAGACATTCCCATTCCTTCAGTTTCTAAGACAGGAACAATTTTTTTCAATGCATTAAGACTATAGGATCTTAGCCCACTTTCAGCATCCTGAATGTTATTTCCTGAAAAACAATTTACTATTTTTGTAATCAATTTAATACCGAATTTTCTATAAGGCTTTACATGATCATTTCTTTCGAGAAATCTAGAACCAATTACTATATCAGCACTATTGGATAAAATTGGATTTATCAGTTTAGGTAAATCTTGAGGATCATGTTGTAGATCAGCATCAAATGTTATAGTAACTTGGACTTTTCTTTTCAGAGCTTCTGCAAGACCAGATTTTATTGCTCCACCATAACCTAGATTAATTTTATGTGATAATATCTCAGCACCTGCCTCTCTTGCTACAGACTCGGAATTATCAGTAGAGCCGTCATCCACTACTAGAACTAAATCTGCAAATTCTTTGCATCTTTTGACTGCCTCAGATATGGTTGATTCAGCATTATAGGTAGGTATACAAACCATTATCCCAATCTGATCTTTTTTATTAGATTCTGTATGTTTTTCACTAAGCATATTCCATCACTTTAAGTTCTATATTTAAAATCATACAAAATTTCATAAATATATTGTTATGAAGTTATTAGTCAATTTTTGTGATCATATCTTCGATTATCATAGGATAACTGTGTAACTTTAAAATAGTTTTCAAATATCGCTAAATCATTGTTTGTAAAGTTTTTGGGTCAGGCAAGTACACTAATTGAAACTAAAACAAAAAGAATCCTAGTAGATCCATGGATTATTGGTCCTTGTAATGGAAATGCATGGTATACTTTGCGACACAAGGCTGCAACGAAAAAGAACATACCTACTGATGTTGATTGTATCTATATTTCTCATGAACATGAAGATCATTTTCAAAAAGAAACATTACAAGAATTTAACAAAAATACTCAAATCTACGTTTGCAAGTTTCCTACAGACAGATTTTACAATAAAATTATTGAACTAGGATTTAATAATGTCACGGAACTATCTCCATGGAAAGCTGAGACGTTAAGTGAAGACTTGACAATAACATCAATTAAAAATCAAGATTTGATGTTTGAGGATTCTGCATTATTAATTCAAAGTGGTGAAGGAACCGTTTTTTGTCAGACTGATTGTAAAATGGATTTTGAATCATTGAAAAAAGTTAGTGCTACAAAACCAGATATCGGATTTTTTATGTACTCAGTTGCAAATTGGTATCCAGACGCATACAATTATCCAAAAGACAAAAGAGATCAAATTGCTAAAAAGAGGAAATCTAATAAAATTAGTGGATTTGTAAACTATGTAGATATCATTAAACCAAAATATGCAATTGCATATGCTGGTGGACCTCTTTTTCCACACAAATCACAACTAAAATTGAATGATCCAATTAATGGTGTGTTTGGATGTCCTGATGAAGCAAAACATGCTTGGGATATTAGTGGAAAAACTGGAACAGATGTTTTAGTTATGGCAGCTGATGATGAAATAGGAATTGATGGACACCATGTTAAAAATGACGAACCAATATTATCCACAAATAAAATGGACATGTTAAATGAATTATCAATTGAAGTACAAGATGATCTGAATAAAAGACGGAAAGATGAAGGTGAGGCATCAGAGAAACTACCTTCAATGATAATTGATTATTTCAATAAGATTATCTCAGAAAATCCAATTGCAAGAAAATACATAGATATGAAAATTCAATTAATTGCAGAGGGCAAAAATGGTGGTGAATTTGTTTTTGATATGAGCAAACAAAATCAGTCAGGCAATTTTGCAACTGAAGGAAAAATAGATAATTGGAATTATTTTATGAAAATACCTGCACAGTTGGTACAAAAATCAATAAATGGTGAAATGTTGTGGGAGACATTATTTTTATCATGTAGGTGGCAGGGAGATAGAAACCCTGATCAGTGGAATGAACACTTTATCAATCTATTATATGATCCTGATCCTAATAGAATAACTAACATTTACAAAATGTATGAACAAACTCATTAGAAATGGAAATAAAAGTCAAGAAAGAAAAGCTAGAAGAAGGTAAACTAACTGAGATATTAGATAGGCCAAAAATTGTTGGATTTTTCAATGGAACTGAATATTTTGCATTCAGTGGAATTTGTCCCCATGCTAAATGGCCGTTAGAGTTGGGAACTGTTGATGATTGCACTTTAACGTGTGCCGGACACAGCTGGGGATTTAATATTGCAGATGGAAAGTGCAAAACAAACCCAGGAAGAGGTTTAAAATCATACACGGTGTTGGATGATGGTAAAGATCTGATTATTAGAGAGAAGGCCGAATAGCTGGACGAAGTGACTTTTTTGAATTTAATGAATTAAAGGCGTCTTCTAAACCTTGTTTTGTAAAATCAAATATTGGACCAACAATTTTTTGAAATGGATACTTATGCTTAGATTTTTGAACAAGTTCAATAGCCTTTTGTAAATAAACTGGATCATAATTATGCATTCCACTAATGTTAAGGCATTTAGTAATAATCTCAGAGCTATCTATTGTCAAATTACTATCAGGATAAATTGCTCCAAGTAAGATGTATGTACCGCCTATTCTCAAAAATTTTATTCCGTCTGAAATTACTTTTGGAGTCCCGGTTACTTCTATTACATAATCAGCACCACGTTCTTCAGTGATTCTCTTAATTTCTGTTGTGAGGTCTTTCTCCAAATTTGAATTAATTAGAAAATCTGCTCCGAATTCTTTAGATAAATCTAACCTATCCTGATCAATGTCTATTGCTATCACATTTTTTGCACCCATTTCTTTTGAAAATGCACAAGCGTATAGTCCCAAAGCACCACATCCCTGAATAACAACAAAGTCACATTGTGTAAAGTTAACAGCACCTAATCCACTTGTAATAGTTGCTCCTGCACACATTAATGGTACAACTTCTTCATCTGAAAGATCATTTGGAATTTTGAAAATACTACTACCACTAACGATTTTAATGAATTTTGCATATCCACCTGTAAGATGAGGAGATTCCTCACTACTAACATGACCATATTTGAATAGTTTTACACATTTTTGAGGTAGTTTTGCCGTCTTGCAATAATAACAATCACCACAACTTGCTGTCATAGACCAAGTTATGCTATCACCAACTGAGATTGTATTACCAAGAAAATCATGAGTTAATTTTTTCCCTAATTTTGTAATTTTGCCCACTGTTTCATGACCTAAAATACTCGGTGTTGGAAGAGTTCTCTGACCTAACCAAGTATGTACGTCTGAACCACAGACTGTTGATATTGAAATTTCCACAATGGCTTCATCGTCATTTATAACATCAGGTATTTCATAATTTTTTTCTTCTAAAGGTTGTCCTGCACCATTAAATACAATTGCGTTAGGATCATTTGTCACATCATTGAATTTTTTGAATTAAATAATAACTTTTAGTATAAATCATAGAAAATGATTAATTGATAGTGATGGATTGCTTAAATTATCATTCTCAATGAAGATGCTATACCAAAGTTCGAGATTAAATAAAAACATAATTTGACGCAGAAGTCTGTCGTTAATCTCAACATCTTTAGATGTTATGCTTCTATCTTTAGTTTTTAATATGCTAGAGAATAAATCCTTAACATAATTTCTATTAGAATTGAGAAAAGGCCTTTTCAGTGTTATTGACTTGTCTAAAATACATTCAGCTATAGGGATAAATTCCTTTGTAAAATAATCAAAATAAGGAATGCCCCAAGGGAATTTTTTTCTTTGTGCTATTTCTTGTGGGAGATATTTTTCAGCTAGTTTTTGAAGAATGTATTTTTTTCTAGTCTCACCATTATTGTTGATTTTTAAAGATGCCGGAATTGAGGCACAGAATTCGACTAAATTATAATCAAGAAATGGTTCTCTTAATTCTAAAGCATGTGCAGATCCTGCTCTATCAATTCTCCATGTTTGCGCACCAGGAATCTCTGTTTTCAATTCAAAAAGTAATACTTGATTTAATAAATCTGAATCTTTGTTAGAATCTACAATTTTTTTGAATGCATTTTCAGTTTTAGTTGAATCTGGAAAACTAGATAGAACTTGTGATGAAAAAATTTTTTCTTTTTCATCTGAATTATTAAAAAAACCTGATGGTAGATTGTTAATTTTTTGGATGGTCATTTCTGAATCATTGTCAGAATAGTCTAGATAGCGATTATAACCTCCAAATAATTCATCAGAACCTTCACCAGTATACGCTACGGTAACATGCTTCTTAACTTCTTCAGCAACAAGAAAATTTGAAAGAATTGATGGTCTTCCAAAAGGAAATTCCATATGCCAGAGTATTGTAGGTAAGGAATCTGTTAACTTTTTGAATGAAAGTTCTATTTCTTGATGGTTAGTATTACAATGCTCTGCAACAAGTTTTGCTTCTCTATATTCATCTAATTCATGACCAAATCCAGTTGTGAATGTTTTTACAGGTTCGTCAGTGATTTTGCTAAGCATTGCAACCATAATACTTGAATCAAGACCTCCGGAAAGTAAGGCTCCTATAGGTGCATCACTCTCTAATCGTAATTCAATAGATTTTTTGAGAAGTTTTTCTAATTTTGCAAGTATAACAACTTCGGAATCATTTTGGACATGCAATGACAAATCCCAATATGAAGAAATTGTAAATTTCTTCTCATTTGAAAAATATACTAGCTTATGACCTGGTAGAAGTTCATAAATATTCTTGAAAAGAGTTTGTCCATCTATGGTATATGCATAAGTAGCAAATTGAGATAATGCTTCATAGTTTAATTCTCTATGTATTTCTTCAAGTTGTAAAAGTGATTTTATTTCGGATGAAAAAAGCAATTCGCCTTTTGAAAAACAATAGAAGAGTGGTTTTACACCAAGTCTATCTCTTGCTAGGAATAGTTTTTTCTTCTTACTGTCCCAAATGGCAAATGAAAACATTCCAGTCATGTAATCTACGCAATTTTCACCATATTCTTCATAAGCATGAACTATAACTTCAGTATCAGAATTGGTATAGAATTTGTGATTATTTTCTAGGCTTTTACGCAATTCTCTAAAATTATAAATCTCACCATTTAGTACAACCCAAACCGAGGAATCTTCATTATGTTGAGGTTGTTTGGCATTATCACTAAGATCTAAAATTTTTAATCGTTCACAGCATAATGATATGTGTTCATCAAGAAAAAATCCTTCTTGTTCAGGTCCTCTATGCTGGATTTTCTCACCCATTTTTCTGATTAGATTGGAATCATTCCAACTTAGTCCGCAGATTCCACACATTAATAATCAACTCTATTCATGTTCTGATAAATTTTCTTTGCTTCTGCAAGTTCGTGTTCTTCATCAATATCCATCCAAGGTAAGTTGTTAGTTTCAACAAAATTAATTTTTTTATTTTTTTGTATCAAGGACTCAATAGCTGATGTATAATATGAATTGAGATTACCATTCTCTACTAATAATGAGATTTCATTGAAAAGGACTGGAATCATTGATTTTTTAAATTTTGCCATACCTATGAAGTTTCCATCAGCCAAATCTTCAGAGATATTCTTGTTTACTTCCACTATCAGATTATTTTCTATTCTAACTTTCATGGTTTCGCTACGTATATTTTTTTCAATAACTAAACAAATGTCACTATTATTTTGTATACATTTATCAAGAATCTCTTTATGAAATAAGAGATCACCATAAACGCAAATAAAATCATCATCAAGAGAATCTCTTGCAGTCCAAACTGAATATAGATTATTTGTATTGGCATATTCCGTATTGTGTAAAAATGTAAAATCATCATTTAGGTGTGAATGAATTAGTTCTGAGTTATATCCGGTTACAATAAAAATTCTATCAATTCCTGCATTCCTGAAATTTTTTATCTGATTGTTGATTATAGAGGTTCCACCAATATCAAGAAGACATTTAGGTTTGTCAATTCCAGCCATCCTAGTTCCACGACCAGCAGCCAGAATGAGTGCATCCATAGATACAATTCGTTAGTCAGTATTACTCTATTAAATGTGAGTGATAATTCATTTCAATCGTTACAATAATGGTAAGCTAGAATATTTCCAATGTGTGAAATAAATTATAAGATATTTTTAATTAATAAAGAATAATCGACTAGTTATAATGTTAACATCAGAAATCTTGCAAAAAGAATTGAAAGCCAAGCCAATATTGAAAGTTGGTGGTGCTTTTGATGCCATGTCAGCAAAATTAATTGAGATTAATGGGTTTGATGCTATCTGGGCAGGAAGTTTTGCAATTTCAGCTACTCATGCTCTACCTGATGCAAGTATTATGACAATGACTGAGTTCTTAGGTGTGGCAAGCAATATGGTTGAATCATGCAAGATTCCAGTTATCGCAGATTGTGACACAGGTTTTGGTGGACCAAGTAATATAAGCCACATGATAAAAAAATATGAAAATGCTGGTATCGCAGCTATTAGCATCGAGGATAAAATATTTCCGAAACAAAATAGTTTACTTGAAAATGGAAGACAGGAATTAATTTCCGAAAAAGAATTTGTTGCAAAAATTATTGCTGCGAGGGAAGCTAAACAGAATAAAGAATTTATGATAATTGCAAGAACTGAGGCATTGATTGCTGGTATGGGTATGAATGAGGCTCTTAAAAGAGCAAATGCATATGAAGATGCAGGAGCTGATGCAATTTTAATTCATTCAAAAAAAGATACCTCAAATGAAGTTTTTGAATTTTCAGATATGTGGAATGGAAATATTCCATTGGTAGTAGTTCCAACATCATACCCATCAGTTAATTTAGATGAATTAATTTCTCATAAAATTCGAATGGTGATTTATGCAAACCAATCACTTAGAGTTGCCCATGCAGCAATGTCACGAGTTTTACAAGAAATCAATAAAACAAAAAGTTTGACTGAAGTTAAAGAAAAAATGTCAACAATGGAACAAATCTTTGAATTACAAGAGATGTATAATATCAAAAAAGAAGAAGATGCCGTTGAGGAAGAATTAAAAAAATTAGGATATATCAATTGAATGCTCCAGATCAAAATTTAATTTTCAATTATTTTTATAAAAGAAATATTAGAGATTTTTTAGGTGTGCCTGATTCAACCTTAAAACAATTTATTGACTGTGCAATTAAAAAGAAAAAAATCATTATAACAACCAGAGAGGAAGAAGCAATTGGGATAGCCACAGGTATATCATTATCAGGATTTACCCCAATAGTTTTTATGCAGAATGCAGGTTTTGCAAATTGTCTTAGTACAATCACATCCCTTGTACAGATGTACAATATACCAATGATTTTTCTTATTGGATGGAGGGGATCTGACAAAAGTGATGCTCCAGAGCATATCAAAATTGGAGAAATCCAACCGGATCTACTATCGTCTTTAGGACTAAAATCCAAAATTGTTACTGAGAAAAACTGGAAAAGTTGTTGTGATTGGGCAATACAAACTATCAAGAAAAAACCATGTGCTCTAATTTTTAGGAGATTGTTAGATGAATAGACAAAATGCAATAAGATTGATTACTGAACAAGTCAAAGATGAGATTATTGTTTCTGCCAATGGATTTCTAAGTCGAGATTTATTCCATTTGTTTGACAAACAATCAAATTTTTACATGCTAGGATCAATGGGATTAGCATCATCAATTGGATTAGGGCTAGCAATTAAAAATACTAAAAAACGAATTTTTGTGTTTGATGGAGATGGAAATATTCTAATGAATTTGGGATCAT
>ENA-UPTF01002127-UPTF01002127.1-marine-metagenome-genome-assembly--contig:-NODE-2127-length-11714-cov-9.254619_pt1 | contig 11714 bp, 15 predicted proteins | sample MGYA00238166_ERZ767019 | MGnify/ENA primary metagenome ERZ767019 (study PRJEB28930, sample SAMN06266391) | marine metagenome | isolation source: Sea water from 250 m depth | place: Atlantic Ocean... | reverse complement strand
ATCTCAGTTACAAAAGGAACAATTGTTCTATGGAATAACGAAGATGAAGTTATGCATACGGTAACAAGTTCAGTTGATTTTGGTCAAACGTTTGATTCTGGAGTGATGGATCCTGGTAATACATTCCAAATAGACACATCAAGCCTTGCATTAGGCTCACACGAATACATGTGTGTTGTGCATCCTTGGATGGTCGGAAGCGTTGTTATAGATGAATAGTTATCTGATAATGTGAAAGAAATACTTCTAAACCAAAAACAAATAGATACACTGATACAACATTCTGAATCGTGTCGTCCATCTGAGTCATGTGCAATGCTGTTTGGCACACTTGGTGATCAGCAGTGGAATGTTAAAGAAGTTTTTCTGACGCGTAATGCCAGATTCAAATCAGCCTCTGAAACAAGTTTCATAATCGCACCAGAAGAATTGATACAAGGATATGAATTTGCTGAAAAAAAACACTTGGAACTTGTTGGGATATTTCATTCACACCCACAAACGGCTGCAGCACCATCAAACACGGATAAAAAATACATGAAAGTAAATGACGGTGTTCCATGGATTATTTTTTCTGGGATAAATACGGATCTTAGGGCATTCATGCTAGATGAAGATATGGAAGAAATTAAAATCAAAATTATAGAACGCCATTTTTTCCAATAATTATGATTTTTGAAATGTGATTTTTGCTCCCTCTTTGAAATTTTTAATGACTGACCTGCCTGTGTTAATAATTTTTCCAACTACATTAACACCAGAATATGGTTTTATCTCTCCTTTTTTACCGATTGGTGTTGGGCCAAAAAAAAGACATATCGCTCTTCCGTTTGGCCAATATGCAACATCATTAAGCTCAACTAGATCCTTTGCATTTTCTTCAGGTTGAGCAATTGGTGATTCATCAGTATAGATCTCTTCTCCCCATAGGTGAGCATTCACTGAGAATGGCAATGAATCAAGAATACTCTTACAAGTTTTAGGGGAACTAGTATCATCAAGTTCTATTGTTATGTTCTCGAATCCTGTAATTATAGCAACTATATTTTTTTTCATAGGAATTAATTGCTTAAATTAAATACTCCCTAATTTTATGCATTATTATGGCAATGGATATACATGTCTACGATACTTATGTTAAAGCCAAAGATGGTCATACTATGCACTTTGATGTGATAACAGACGTACAAGATCATGATAAAGCAATTGAATATGCTAAGCAGTGGCTTGAAACAATTGGTGAGGGAGATGCCAAAGTTACAGGTGAAGAATGTCAATTTTGTCACACACAAGGGGCTCCAGAACCAGTTGAAAATGAGATCAAAGAAAAGGGATATTTTATTCAAAAAATGGAAGGATGTCCATAAAACCCCTTTTACTTTAAATTTTTTTTAAACTTTATTGACTCCCTATTTTTACATAAACTGTGCAAGAAAAAACAGACTATTACCGCTTAACAATTGATGGTGAAAAGGGCACAGAGTGGATTTGTGGCTGTTTTGAGACTAGAGATGGTTTTTTCAAGTTTTGCGACGAACACAAAGATACGTTACATAAAACAATTATAGCACAAATTGACGAACTTGATACTACCAGAGTTGTAAAATAACTAAAATTCTAAAGTATAATTACCGCAAAGAAAACAGGAACAAAGACTATTGCAATTGTGTTAAGTAGTTTGATTACGGTGTTTAATGCTGGACCTGCAGTGTCCTTGTAAGGATCACCTATAATATCGCCTACAACTGAAACTTTATGCTCTTCAGTACCTTTTTCACCCTTCATCTCAATGAGTTTTTTGGCATTATCCCATGCACCACCAGTATTTGCCAAGTGATATGCAAGGCATATTCCAGTGACTACAGCTCCCATAAGTAGACCTGCAACTGCAGATGGTCCTAATAGTATACCAACTACAATTGGTGCAGCAACAGCGATTGATGCTGATTTCCAAAGTTCGCCTAACGAAGCAACAGTGGCTACGTCAACACATTTTGCATAATCAGGTTTTGATGTTCCAGCAAGTATTCCAGAATCATTCTTGAATTGTCTTCGTACTTCATCCACCATTCTCTTTGCAGCCCTTTCAACACCGCTAATTAATTGACCAGTTATAATGAATGGAATTAATCCTCCAACAAGTAGACCCACAATTACTGCAGGGTTTGAGAGACCATAATCAATAACCATTTCGCTGAAATAATGTGTGGCTTCAAATTGAAATGCCTGAATCATTGCTAATGCTGCTAATGCAGCACTTGCAATTGCAAAGCCCTTAGTCACTGCCTTTGTAGTATTTCCAACAGCATCAATTTCATCTGTGATTTTACGATTCTCTTCACCCATTCCAGTCATTTCTACAATTCCACCTGCATTATCTGCAATTGGACCAAACGCATCAATAGCAAGAACAATTCCTGCAAGACTTAACATTGCCATTGCAGTGAGTGATGTTCCAAATATTCCATAAAGTAATGCGTCTGATCCTTCAGGCGCTGCTGCAGAGCACATAGCAAATGATATGATGATGGCTGCAACTAATGCAATCATAAATGGTCCAGTTGATTGTAATCCCTTTATGATTCCCATAAGTGTGAGTGATGCATAACCCCACTTTGCAGATTCTGAAATTTCTCTAACTGGCTTGAACTTGTAATTTGTATAATAATCTGTGATCTTTTGAATGACGGGAACAAGAATCACACCTATCACAGTAGCGCCAAATAATGCATATGCAATTGGGCTTGTACCTAGAATTATGTATGTAAATACAAAGTTTAATGCAATTGCAATTGCCGCTGTGACATAAAATGAGATGTTGAGAGGTTTCATTACATCCGTAATCTTTCTTGTTCCAATTGTAGCAGTACCAATAATTGAAGCAATTAATCCAGATGCACCAATCAATATAGGATATGCAAAGTTTTCTGGTGAACCAATTAGTGCTGCAATTAGTAATGCTGCCAAAATAGTTACAATGTAAGATTCGTAAACATCAGAGCCCATTCCTGCCGCGTCACCAACATTATCACCTACGTTATCTGCAATTGTGGCAGGATTACGTGGATCATCTTCTGGAATATTGGCTTCAACTTTACCAACCAAGTCTGCGCCCATATCTGCGGCTTTTGTAAATATTCCTCCACCAATTCTTATGAATAATGCTATTAGACTTGCACCAATTCCAACACCAGCAATAGTAATTGGATTTGGGTATATCATGTACAATATAGCAGTAGCAACCAATGCCATAGCTGGAACTGCCAAGCCTACAGTTGCACCACCTCTAAATGCTATTGCAAATGTTTTGCCCAGACCAGAGCTTGTTGCATGAGCTGCTCTAACAGCAGCTTTTACAGTAACTTTAAGAGAGATAAAGCCTGCAACTGCAGATAGTGTTGCGCCTACTGCAAATGCAATTCCGTTTGAATCTCCTATAAAAAATCCAATAATTACAGACAAGCCTATTGCTATTGGAACAATAATTTTCATTTCACGCTTAAGAAACGCAGCAGCACCTTGACGTACAGCTTCAGAAATTTCAAGCATTTCTTTTGTGCCTGGTTTTTGTTTTGCAACCCATCCAGTATATATCGCAGCAACTGAGAATGAGGCGATTGCGGCAATAACCGGCAAGATAACCTCTAATGGTAAAGCTAACGAGTCTTGAAATGCCATCCTATAATTGAAAAACGAAATTGTCGTGAATATAAATCATCAAACACAAAAGAATTCACTTATTTTCTTTTTTGATATGCCGAGAATCTTTTTCCGCATAAACCTTGCCGAACCAATTTGTTAAACCTCTTTCCATGGCTAAGATATGGAAATCTTTGATGGATCAGTTCATGAACGATCGTATTTTCCAGAATCTTCTCATCAGAAATTTTCCTGACATTGATGAATATTAGGCTCTGGTTGTTATATGAAAGACCCAGATATTTGTATGCTGAAGTCCTAGCACCTTCAGTTATCTCTTTTGGCATATCCAGAACTTCACGTGTGGATAGAAGAATTTTTGGTTCAGGGATAGAAAAACGGCTAGCATAAATTCCAATCATTTCATAAATTCTTAGTCTAAGGTCAGGATCTAATTTCATGAGAACATATCTTCGGATTATGGTTTATCATACGATGTCAATTGTTATTTCGATCTGAGTTTAGGTTTACAGAGTAGGGTCAGAGTTTAGTAGTGTAATCATAATTCATACAGCCACCGTCTCATCATACCCCTAATTCATTACATCAAGTATTTTTTGAACCTTCGCCCGTATTTCAGGTGTGACGTGAACTATTACCAAGCCTTCATTAGGTTGACCATACATGACTACAGAATTTTCAGGTGCTGCGATACACACAGGTATAACAAGAAGGTCTTCTTCTCCATCTACAATTATTCTAATCGGTGGATCAGATGAAAATGCCTTTTGTATTGTTTGTATGCTTTCTTGTGTTATTTCACCGGGTGGGTTTTTACATGTAAGCACGGTGCTTATTTTATCATCTAAAGGAATGTCATATTGATTCCGTTTTTCAAGACCATCAATTATTTGAATTTGTGGTCTAATGCCTAAGTTGATGATATTTTCAGTTGTTTTATCGCCTACCGTAATTATAATGGATTTTGGATTAATTTTGGCTTGAATATTTTTATTATTTACATCTATGTCGTTGATTAAATCCCCCAACGGTATCTTAAGATCTTCACGAAGGTTTTCAGGAAGTTTCAAGAAATCCTAACTAGTTGTTGGTGCTTCTTCTTTCTGCATTTCCTCTTGTAGCTTTGCAGCAACAATACTACACTGCGCTGCAATATTTTTGGCGGTTGAAGTGAATGCTTCTGCACTTGGTGAATCTGGTTGTGTAAGCATGATTGGTTTACCTAAATCAGAGCCTTCCATAATTCCAGAATTAAGTGGTATCGCACCAAGGAAAGGAATGTTATGTTTTTCGCTAATTCTTTCTGCCCCACCACTTCCAAATATGTGATGTTTTTCATTACATTTTGAACATTCAAAGTAACTCATATTTTCAACAACCCCTAACATTGGAACATTAAGTTTATCAAACATTCCAATTGCCTTAACTGCTACACTACTTGCAACTTGTTGTGGAGTTGTAACTACAAGAATTCCTGTAATTGGAATTGTTTGTGCTAGAGTTAATGGTATATCACCAGTACCTGGTGGTAAATCAACTATTAGATAATCCAAGTCAGACCAATTGGTATCAATTAAAAACTGTTTTACAATTCCAGAGATGACTGGTCCCCTGTAAATTGCTGCTTGGTGTTCCTGTTCAGCAAAAAAACCGAAAGAAACAACCTTAATTCCATTTGATTCAGGTGGTTGTAATTTATTGTCTTCAACCTGCATTGGTGTCTTAGTCATTCCAAGCATTAATGGAATACTTGGACCGTAGATATCAGCATCTAACAATCCAACTTTAGCACCCGTCTTTGAAAGTGCCAATGCAAGATTTAATGATACAGTGGATTTACCAACTCCGCCTTTACCGCTTGCCACAGCAATAATATTTTTCACAGTAGACATTGCTTCATCAGCAGCTAAATCACGACCTTCCATAACTTTTGCAGTTACATTCATGTCAAAGTTCTTGATTTCATCAAGTTCCTTTATTGCATTACGTACATCTTGCTCTATCTCATCATTAAATGGGCATGCAGGTGTGGTAAGCTCAAGTGTGAACTTTAGATTCCCAGACTTTAGCTCTAAGTCTTTGATCATTCCCATTGAAACTATATCTTTTTTGAGATCAGGATCAATAACGGTTGTTAATTTGTTTAAAACATCATCAATGCCAACCATATGCGAAATTGACTCGAACTTTATTTAAAGATAGGCTGATTTAGCTTGGCTTAATTTCATAATTCCACTCTCATCTTCTCAAATTGCCATTTTGTATAGAAATACGTGAAAATTTACCCAAAGGTTCATAAATTGAAAATCGTCAATGATTTCGAAGTGTTTTCTATTTCTACCCTAGGTGATGTTGTTAGAATTCCACCTGATCTTTTTGGCACATCACTGAAAAAAGCAGCTATCAACATACTCAAGTCAAAATATGAAAGTATGGTAAATTCTAACCTTGGATACATAATCATGATACTAGATGCAAAAGTTGATCCAATGGGAAAAGTAATTGCTGGTAATGGTGGAACGTTTCATCGTGTTACATTTGATGCTTTAACATTTTATCCAAAATTACAAGAAATTGTCAATGGTGAAATTGTTGATATTACTGAATTTGGTGCTTTTGTTCGAATTGGTCCTACTGATGCATTATTACACTTATCACAAGTTATGGATGATTATCTCAAAAGTGATGTAGCATCAGGTATGATACTAGCTAATCAAAGTGGTAGAACTCTAAAGGTTGGATCAACCATAAGAACTAGAATAACTGCAGTTTCACTTGGTAAAGCTGCAACTATGGGTAAAATTGGAATCACATGTAGACAACCATTCCTTGGTGCACCTGATTGGATCAAAGAAGAATTAAAAAATAGTAATGCTTCAGAAGAAAAAGAAAACGTAGTAGAAGCAAAAGAAAAGAGCAAACCAAAAGAAAAAGAAAGTTCACAGGAGAAATAATATGGTTAGAGAAATGGCATGTAGAAAATGTAAATTTGTCACTGTTGGCAAAGTTTGTCCAGCATGCAAGTCTTCAGATCTCACACCTGACTGGCAGGGAGTAGTTCTGATTGTCAATCCAGAAGGATCTAGGATCGCCAGTACCTTGGGAATATCTGTAAAAGGAAAATATGCACTCAAGGTAACCTAAATTGGTTATTAATGTAAAAAAAGAATTACTAAGATTCCTAGCCGAAGATGCACACTCTTATGATATAACTAGTGCCTTATTACCAAATCAAAAAATTAATGCTCAAATAATTTCAAGAGATGATGGAATAATTGCTGGTATTAAATTTGCCAAAGATATTTTCAAATTAAAAGGAATACATTCTAAATCGTTTAAAAAAGATGGTTCCAAAGTGAGAGCAAACCAAAAAATTTTACAAATTTCAGGAAATTCGAGAGATATTTTATCGTGTGAAAGAACAGCCTTAAACCTACTATCAAGAATGAGTGGAATCGCTACACAAACAAATTTCTTGGTCACACAAATCAAAAAATTCAGTAAAAAAACAAAGCTTTACTCTACGAGAAAAACTGCCCCAGGCCTTAGATATTTTGACAAAGAGGCAGTAAGAATTGGAGGTGGATACAAACATAGACTATCACTAAATCACATGATAATGATTAAAGACAATCATCTTTTGTTATCTAACTCGATGGAAGATCTTATCAAAAAAGCACGAAGAAAACATAAACGTGTGGAGGTTGAAGTTGAAAATCAAAATGATTCTATACTTGCTGCAAAATGTGGTGCCACAGTAGTTATGTTGGATAATTTTTCGCCTACACAGATTAAAAAAACTATAGCTTCACTTGAAAGGAAAAAATTGCGTAATAAAGTACAGCTAGAAGCATCTGGTGGAATAAATGCCAAAAACATAACTGCATATGCAAAAACTGGTGTTGATATGATCTCTGTTGGTTCCATTACAAATTCTGTAAAAGGTTTAGACCTTAGCCTTGAAGTTTAGATTTTAGCTGATTGAAAGCATTCGTTCAATTGATAAACGAGCCTTATCAGCTATTTTTTTTGGTACATTAACTTCGTATTTTTCGTCATATAATGAGCGATACACTTTGTCTAGTGTAATCATCTTCATGTATTCACATTCCGCGTTTTCTGAAGCTGGAATGAATGTTTTTTCCGGATTTTGCTGTCTCATTCTGTATAATATGCCAGTTTCTGTTGCAACAACAAATTGCTTTGAATCTGATTTGGAAACATGATTCATCATTCCTTCAGTTGAAAGGATTTGAACTTGATGATTTTTGTAATTGCCAGCAGCCATGTCATACATCATTGGTGTAGTGCAACTGCATTCTGGATGGATGACAAATTCAGCATTTTTCAATTCATCTAGTTTTTTCTCTATATCATCAGGAGTGATTCCGGCATGAACATGGCATTCTCCCGCCCATATTTGCATATTCTTTCTGCCAGTCATCTTTGATACGTAAGAGCCCAAAAACATGTCAGGCAAAAACAGGATCTCCTTGTCCTTAGGAATTGCATTAACAACATTAACTGCGTTTGAAGAAGTACAGCAATAATCAAGCTCTGATTTTATTTCTGCAGTTGTGTTCACATAGCCAACCGTCATGGCATCTGGGTGTTCTTTTTTCCATTTTCTAAGCTGATCCACAGTTATAGAATCTGATAATGAACATCCAGCTTCTAGATCAGGAATCAAAACTCGTTTGCTAGGACTGATAATCGCAGCGGTTTCAGCCATAAAATGTACACCACAAAATAGAATTGTTTTTTGCTTCACCTTAGCCGCCTGCCTTGATAGACCAAGTGAATCCCCTACAAAATCAGCAACATCTTGAACTTCAGGGATCTGGTAGTTATGTGCAAGTATAACTACATCCTTTTCCTTCTTTAGCCTTAGGACTTCATCCTTTAACATAATCAAAAAATTGAACCAATGTTACAATTTAAAGGATAATGTTGTGACGTAAATTTGTCTTAAAAATCAGTCATACAGGCAAATTTTGCCATTACGTTCCTATCTCAAACCCTTTACTACAAATTTGTCTTAAAAGTTCTATAGCAGAAAGAGTAGCCAGTCTGCTTGTTTTTGGGTTTGTATCATCTGGAATATTTTCAACAGTTAGGGAAATCTTGCCAAACTTTCCTTGGGCATTAATTTGATGTGTATTTTTATTTGTATTAGGATCGGCAATAACTCTAACATTTGTATTCTTACTTCCTAAACCCACTAAACTAAGAAGTGCAGCTACGTTAACATTTTTAGGAAATAATGATACTGCGTCTTTAGCTACACCCTCAAAAAGAATTGTAGGTTCTGAAATTTTATCTGGGTTAATATCAGAATTATCAAAAAATGGTGCACCAATAAGTGATGCCGGATTTTTTGTCGTAACAAGTACAACTGATTCTAACTCATCTTTTACCGCCTTTAATGCATCAAGACCGGCTATTGCACCGGATGGAAGGTATACAGTCTTACCAAAGTCTTTACAGGCATCAGATATCACTTCAAAGACAGATTCGTCAAGTAAAGCGCCTGCTGACATTATCATCAAATCTTTTTTGTTCTGTAATATGCTGACGGCATCATTTCGCACGGCATCCTGTGATGCAGCCTCGACTACCAAATCAAGCGGGTTTGAAGAAAGTAAGTGAGAGTTGGCAACAACTTCAGGCTTTTGCTGAAGTTTTGAAACTAGATTGTCGGCCTGTGATCTTTTGGTATCATATACATGTGTAAGTGTGGCAGGAATTTTTCCTGAATCAATTGCAAGTGCTATCTGCGTTCCTATAGCCCCACATCCCAATAATCCAATTCTTTTCAAATCGATAAAATGCAATTATGATTATAATTAAACCATAGCCAATAGGCAATTATTTGTCATGAGATGGCATACAGTCGGCAATTCTTACAATATTTTAATACCCTAATCACGAATGATAGAAATGGAACTTGAAGTTGACAGTGACGAAAAGGCTGAAATTGCTAAAATCATCAGTAGTGCAGATAGCCCAGTAGGAATCGATGCAAAAAAAACCCACATAATCATTATTCATAAACTACTGGAAATTGAGAAGCGGTTAGCCAAGCTCGAACAAAAATAGGATTCAGGGATCAAGAGGATATAACTCCAATTAGATCTTAAGTCAGTAGGTTTTACACCCCAATATTCATATTCGATAAAACCAATTTTGCTATGTGCTAAATAGTGTTCTAAAGGATGCAATCAAAAAACGCGACGAAACTCTGTCGATTTTGAAGGGTCCAAAGTTTGACCAAATCATTAAACAGGCAAAAGCAAATTGGATAGATTTTTCACCTACAAAACAAGATGTCGTAGCTGCTGGTATTGATAGTAGTTTCAACAGTACAAAATTTCAAGGTGCAGAATTATGGGCGGTTACAGCAGTTTCTGTCAAATCAGATGGTGAGATTTTGGTTGATTTGCATGAACATGGTCTTGATTCTAATCCAGAGCTTGCGTCACTTGCAAGCAAGATGGAGATTCATGCATGTGAAGAATCAATCGATAAAGCTGATTTGGTATTAATGGACGGATCACTTTACTCTCAATTTTTAACAAGACAAAAATCATTAGCAAATTCACTTGTAAATATAATTACAAAAAATAATAATGTTGTATTTATCTCAAAAACTTCTAACACTAAAAAGCAATTTGAAGATTTAGAACCAATTGCTGGTGACATATTCTATTACAATCATGCAACAGCTTCACCTGGATTTAGTAAAATTCATGAGGATTCAAAATTTGGAAACGATATGATCATCTCATCAGTTTTCGCCAGATTGGCAGAATCATTGCCGTTGATCAAGATTGAGCTTTTAGGCTCTGGTTATACCAATGATGATTTTAAGTTAATTTTGAATAAAATTCTAAAAAATAGTATTGGTGGATATCCATACGCACTGAAACTTGCTCATAACAACTGTAAGATCTCAGGCAAAGATTTGACAAAGCTTGCTAGCATACATGGATTATCAAATGAAATTGGTTCGAGGGAGATTTTAGGATGACACTAGGATTTGTTATTGGTGAATCAAAGCCCACCATAGTAACTGGGCAAACATCTAGATCACTGCCAATAGGTGAATACGTTATCATAAATTCAAAGGAGGGAAAGATTGTTGGTCTGGTTGAAAAATCAGTTGTATCAAGTGCTGCACTGGGCGATGTTAGCAATTACGATGAGACATTAGAAAGTATTGAAGTTGCTGCGCTCAATAAACGTGATAAGAGCAATACTGCAATGATTAGGATTTTGGGATTTCTAGAATCACTGCAAAAAGGTAAGGCAATACTTCCTGCTATACCACCAACTCCAGGAACTGAAATTGTCAAGGCAACGAAGGATGATCTTGGGCAAATATTTGGACCGGAAAATAGTGAATGGATAAAGATTGGTGGGCTTCTGAGAAACCCTGAGATAGATTCACTGATTAATCTTAACAAGATTGTTTCACGCCATCTTGGAATTCTTGCAATGACAGGAATGGGAAAGAGTAACTTGGTAACACTACTTGCAAAACAAATTGCAAAACTTGATGGAACTGTGATTATCTTCGACTATCATAATGATTATTCTGGATTGGATTTTCCAAAAATGAACGTGATTGATGCTAAAATTAACCCTAGATTGCTAGAGGCAGATACACTTGCAGATGTGCTAGAAATTAGAGAGAGTGCTGATATACAGCAAAGGGTTCTACGACTTGCATTTACGCCAGAAGTAAAAGAATCTGCAAACTTCTGGGAAGCATTAGATTCTCAAGTTCAGTATATCGGTGCAAATCCTGACAGAAAGGAAGATAGACATTCTGCTGATAGAGTTCAAGATAAAATCGATGATGCTAGACATAGAGCATCTGAAATTTTAGATCCTGACATGTCAAATCCAGTAGGGCTTATCAAAGAAGGAAGGTTGAATATCCTAAACGTATCAGAGTTCACGGACAGACAGGCAAATGTTGCACTTGCTTACTATCTACAGGAACTTTTAGCAGATAGAAAGGCTGCTGTAAATGCAAAGGGTGGAAAAGT
>ENA-UPTF01002126-UPTF01002126.1-marine-metagenome-genome-assembly--contig:-NODE-2126-length-11716-cov-2.946989_pt1 | contig 11716 bp, 10 predicted proteins | sample MGYA00238166_ERZ767019 | MGnify/ENA primary metagenome ERZ767019 (study PRJEB28930, sample SAMN06266391) | marine metagenome | isolation source: Sea water from 250 m depth | place: Atlantic Ocean... | reverse complement strand
GAACGATCTCGAAGCTTCGTGGGAAGTTCTCGCGGAAGCCATCCAAACAACCATGCGTAAACACGGAATTAAAGAACCCTACGAGCGGTTAAAGCAATTGACGCGTGGGCGCCATTTCGACGAGACCGTCTACCACGATATATTGAGCCAACTCGATTTGCCCACGGAAGCGCTGACAGAGCTCGAGGCACTCGCACCGGCAACATACACCGGTCTCGCGTCAAGTCTAGCTATAGAAACAGTGTCTCGGATCATGAGTCGAAATTCGGCTAAAGCGGATGACGATTGAACGTAAGTGTCCACGAAGTCAGCTGGGAATGTCATCACAGTGAGTTACGAGAGATTAGACGCGCTGTGTTCATCGAGGAGCAAAATGTTCCCCAGGAACTCGAATGGGACGGGATGGATGAAACCAGCGTTCACTTTGTCGCAGAATCAAGCGATGGGGGAGTTATCGGAACTGCGCGCCTTATGCCTTCGGGACAAATTGGACGCATGGCGGTTTTGATCCCCTATCGCAACCACGGGATCGGCCGGAAACTGCTGGATTTTGCGATTCACCGCGCGGACCAACTCGGCGTTAAAAAGGTCTTTCTGCATGCACAGTCCCATGCATTGGAGTTCTACCGAAAAGCGGGATTTGTGGCGGAGGGGCCTGAGTTCGACGAGGCAGGAATTCCCCACCGCTCGATGACACGTACTATCTGAAACCCTCGAGCGTCCCTACCCGCCAAGTTTCCCCGACCACCTTAAGCCAGATGGTTGGCCAGCTCATGTAATCGGAACCCTGGCGAACCAACATTGAAATTACGTCGGCCAAGACGTCCGAGGAATCTAGTCCTGAACCACGAGGAGGTCCATGAATTCGTTGACCGGCGTTGCCTCTAGTGCGCCCTGATCCATACAGAGCAGTTCAATTTGGTTTGCACGAGACACCGAGAAACGGATGTTTAGGTTCCGACGAAATTTATCCTCGAGCAACGGAATACCTTCCCCACGTCGACGTCGGTGTCCTAAAGGGTATTCAACCGTCACTTTTTCGGTGGAGGTACCGTCGCGAAAGAAAACTTGAACAGCATTCGCAATGGACCGCTTTTCCGGTTGGTGATATTCGTCACTGAATCGAGGATCTTCTTCCACCACCATCGAGTTTCGTAAACGATCGAGACGGGAATCCGCTGCAACCCCATCCTCGTAATCTTCCGCGACCAAATCGCCCTTCAAAAGACCCACCGCCACCATGTATTGCAAACAATGATCCCGGTCGGCCGGATTGTTCAGGGCTCCAGTTTTACTAATGATCCGGATGGCGGATTCATGCGTCGTGAGCACGACCTTATCGATGTCGTGAAGACGCGAGGATACCTCTGGGTGCAACGCAACTGCCGCCTCAACCGCAGTCTGCGCATGAAACTCAGCTGGATAAGAAATCTTAAATAGAACGTTCTCCATAACGTAAGAGCCATACGGTCGCTGAAATCGAAACGGCGTACTTTGAAATGAAACATCGTAAAACCCCCATGTCGGCGCACTGAGCGCGCTCGGGTAGCCAATCTCACCCTTAAGAACCAGCATGGCCAAACGAACCGCCCGACTGGTCGCGTCTCCCGCGGCCCAAGACTTACGAGGCCCAGCGTTCGGGGCGTGTCGATACGTCCTCAGACTCGAGCCGTCAATAAACGCGTGGGAAAGTGCATCGACAACTTGATCGCGGGTCCCGCCCAGCATATCTGCAACCACCGCCGTGGAAGCAACCCGAACGAGAAGGACATGGTCCAGACCCACGCGGTTGAAGCTATTTTCCAGAGCTAAACAACCTTGAATCTCATGGGCTTTGACCATTGCATCAATGACGTCCTTCATGCGCAATGGTGCTCCACCCGACGCTAGAGCATTTCGACTCACGTAATCCGCAACCGCCAAAATAGCACCAAGGTTGTCGGATGGATGACCCCATTCGGCAGCCAGCCAAGTGTCATTAAAATCCAGCCATCGAATCATGCAACCGATATCCCAAGCAGCCTTCACGGGATCGAGCTCAAATGAGGTTCCAGGAACACGAGCGCCATTGGGAACTTCCGTACCGGGCACCAGGGGTCCCAAGTGCTTTAAGCACTCAGGGAACGTTTGCGCAAGAAACCCGCACCCGAGGGTATCCATCAAGCAGTTCCTTGCGGTTTCGCGAGCTTCCGGGCTATCGATCACGTAATCCTTTACGTAATCCGCAATTGCGACCAACTCTCTGTCAGGATCGGGTCGGACGTTGACTTCGGAATTTGCGCTCATACGAACCGCGGACGGACTCAACGATCGCCTATTAGAGGCAATGTTCTTGGCTCGGGACCAACGTAATCGGCACTGGGACGAATAATTCGATTATTTGAACGTTGTTCCATGACGTGAGCAGCCCACCCGGAGAGCCTAGAACACACGAAAATAGGGGTGAATAGTTTTGTCGGAATACCCATGAAGTGGTAGGCCGACGCGTGAAAAAAGTCGGCATTGGCAAAAAGCTCTTTCTCATCCCACATCACTTTCTCGACAGCGCAGGAAACGGCGTAATAACGCTCGTCCTCAACGACATCGGCGAGTTTCTCCGCCCATTCCTTTATCACCGTATTTCTTGGATCCGAGGTGCGATAAATGGCATGCCCAAAGCCCATAATGACCTCTTTACGTTCGAGCATTTCTCGAACACCGCGTTCCGCTTGTTCTGGCGTTTCGTATTGGTCAATAAGGGCCATCGCCGCTTCGTTCGCGCCACCGTGGAGGGGCCCTCGCAATGATCCAATCGCGCCGGTGATGCACGAATACATGTCGGATAACGTCGACGCGCAGACTCGCCCCGTGAACGTGGAAGCATTAAATTCATGCTCTGCGTAGAGAATCAAAGACACGTCCATGACGCGACAAAACGTCTCATTCGACGCATCCCCAAATAAGGTTTCGAGAAAATGCGCGGCAATTGAATCCGCGTCGGTTTCTACATCAATGCGCACGCCATCGTGACTAAAGCGATACCAATAATTAATTATCGACGGCAAGACGCCCAACAACCGATCAGCAACTTCATTCTGTTGCTCGAAATCGGTCTCCGGTTCAAGATTGCCTAGCATCGAACATCCGGTGCGCATCACATCCATTGGATGGGTATTCGAAGGGATCCGCTCGAGGACCTCCTTGAGCTCTTCAGGCAATCCGCGGAGCGTCTTCAATTTTTTACGGTAGGCATCGAGAGTCGCTTGATTCGGCAAATCGCCGTATAGGATCAAGTACGCAACCTCTTCAAATGTCGCATGCTCAGCAAGCTCCGAGATATCGTAACCGCGGTAGGTCAAACCTGTGCCCGTCTTCCCGACTGTGCAAAGCGCCGTCTCGCCCGCCGACTGACCTCGTAAGCCTGCGCCGCTAAGTTTCTTGTCCACCATCGTCCGTACCCCCACTAAATAACTCGTCGAGCTTTTGCTCAAATGCGTGATAGCCAAGGGTTTCGTATAGCTGATCGCGAGTCTGCATGGCTGCGACCACCTCCCGTTGAGTCCCTTTGGATCTAATTTCCTCGTAAACGCTCAATGCTGCAAGGCTCATTGCTCGAAATGCCGACAGCGGGTACAACGCCATGTGCACGCCAACCCGACGAAGCTCATCGACACTATACAAGGGCGTTGCGCCAAATTCCGTGAGGTTTGCAAGTACGGGAACGCCCACGAGATCCACAATTTCCCCATACATCGAAACGTCCGTCATCGCCTCCGCAAATATCGCATCGGCGCCTGCCTCCACGTACGCTTGCGTTCGATCTAACACTGCGTCGAAACCGTCAACGGCAAGCGCATCGGTACGCGCCATCACCATAAAGGACGGATCGGTTTTCGCATCGACCGCCGCTTTGATTCGATCGCACATCTCTTGTGCCGGGACGATCGCCTTATTCGGCCGGTGACCACAACGTTTCTGTGCGACTTGATCTTCAATGTGGACTGCGCCCACTCCAGCACTCTCCATTTCCCGTATCGTCCTCGCGATATTAAAAGCGCCGCCCCAACCCGTATCAATATCAACGAGCAAAGGGGTGTCGGTTGCAGCTGTAATTCGCACCGCATCGGTGATCACGTCCTGCATCGAGGTAATACCCAAATCGGGTAGGCCATACGACGCAGCTGCCACGCCGCCGCCGGAAAGGTACAAACACCGAAATCCGACTTGCTCCGCCATCAAAGCCGCGTACGCATTAATCGCACCAACAATCTGTAGTGGTTGCTCCTGGGTAAGCGCGTCCCGAAATCTCTTGCCCGCAGTCGACACAGCCTGGACCTCCTCAGTCACTGAACTTACTCAGGCCGTCTTTCAGCTCAGCGTACGTCGATACCGTCTCAATTGCTGGAAAGCGATCCGATATCGAAGCCGGAGCATTGAAGAAAAAGCCTTTATCTGCCTGTTTCAGCATACCAATGTCGTTAAAAGAATCACCCGCGGCCAACACCCGTAGATTTAACGATTGCAGCGATCGAACCGCTTCTGTCTTGGGGTCATTCTGGCGCAATTGATACCCAACGATACGATCTTCAACGATGGTCATTCGGTGACACAGAAGAAATGGATTGCTTAGTTTCTTCATCAACGGCAAGGCGAGCTCATAAAACGTGTCGGAAAGGATCGCCAACTGAAAACGACCGCGCATCTCGTCCAGGAATGAAACAGCTCCGTCCAAAGGCTCGATCTTCTCAATTGCTTCGCGAATAGTGCTGAAATTAACGCTATGTTGTTTCAGCGCCGACAAACGACGAATCATCAGTTCATCGTAATCAACCACGTCTCGAGTGGTAAGCAATAACTCTTCTATCTCGGTTACCTCGGCAATCACTTCCCATATCTCGGGAATGAGAACACCTTCTAGATCAAGACATAGTACGTTCAATGAGACGTCTCCAAGGGGGCGCGTATCTTACGGGAGCATAGGCCACACGCCTAGAGGACACGATTATAAGACCCGTCACCCAACGACGGGGTGTAAGCATATGAAGAAGAATTATTTTTTTGGCAAAGAGGCTGCTGTTACATTCGCGTACAAATCACATCGACGCGTTCACGCCGGCAGGAAGCCAATGGTATCGATCAGCAAAAACCTAATAGAGGGCCACCTGGAAGTTTCGGCCATGGAGGTTCTCGCGGAATCATTTCAACGCTATGGGCCTAATCAGATTTCGATTTCGTTTAGTGGCGCCGAGGACGTCGTCTTGATTGAAATGGCGAGTCAGTTGGTTGGGAATAAGGTATCGGTTTTCAGTATCGATACCGGGAGACTGCATCCCGAGACCTATCGTTACATTGACCAAGTTCGGGAACATTACGGTATTTCGATCGATATGTTGTCTCCCGACTCAATCAAACTAGGGCAGCTCGTAAAAGAAAAAGGGCTCTTTAGTTTTTATCAAGACGGTCATCACGAATGCTGCTCCATTCGTAAAATAGAACCGTTAAAGAGAAAGCTACGGTGCCTGGACGCGTGGATCACAGGGCAGCGCCGGGATCAAAACGTTACACGAACTGAACTTCCACAAGAACAACAAGACGTCGCCTTTTCGACACCCAATCACCCCATCACTAAATTCAATCCGTTGGCGTCGTGGACCTCCACTGACGTCTGGCAATACATTCAAACGAAACACGTTCCCTACAACCCCCTTCATGACCAGGGCTTTGCGTCAATCGGCTGCGAACCCTGTACCCGCCCCGTATCACGCTTCCAGCATGAAAGAGAAGGACGTTGGTGGTGGGAAGACGAACAAGACAAAGAGTGTGGTCTACACGCACAAAACGTTGATGTGCGACCCATAAAAGTCATCGAAAGACACCCACAGACCTAAGGTCGAATCAGGTTTTCAACGGGTCCCAGAACACACTTCACGAAAGCAGCGGCCGCCAACCCGGAACTCCACTTAATCCGGCCTCAATAAAAGTCACTTCACGGGAAGTGGAATATGGCTGAACTGCACCTCCCGCTCATGCCTGCTGGTAGTGGAAAAGGCGTCGTTCACCACATCGGGGGTCAAATGGGGGGCAAATCGTTCGATGAAATCGAGCATGAACTTACGCAAAAAAGTGCCTTTGCGGCAGCCAATATGTGTAACGCTATCTGAAAATAAATGACTGGCGTCTCGCGACACCAGATCCGCGTCATCGTCCCGATCAAAAGCCATCGAAGCAATGATTCCGACCCCAAATCCTAGACGGACATAGGTTTTGATCACGTCCGTGTCGGTCGCCGTAAAAACGACATTGGGTACATGACCGCCGGCTTCAAAGGCGTCGTCGAGCCCGGATCTACCGGTAAATCCAAAAACGTAGGTCACGAGCGGCTCTGCCGCTACGTCTTCAAGCGTCAGGGCCTCTTTTTCGGCCAAATGATGTCCCTCCGGGACAACAATAGAGCGGTTCCATTTGTAACACGGCATCATCACAAGATCCGTGAAATGTTCCATTGCTTCCGTAGCAATAGCGAAGTCAACTTCCCCGTTTGCGGCCAATTCCGCGATCTGATGAGGCGTACCTTGTTGTATGTGTAGAACAACGTCCGGATACTCTTCTCGAAATGATCGTATGACCTCGGGCAACGCATAGCGCGCTTGCGTGTGGGTGGTCGCGATGGAAAGACTTCCCTGACGCTCGTCGCTATAGTCTTCGGCCACTCGCTTGACATTTTCGACCTTCTGCAGAATTTCTCCGGCAACGGCAACGATTTGTTCTCCGGCCGGCGTGATTCTGGTTAAGTGCTTGCCGCTGCGTTCAAAGACCTCGACGCCCAATTCGTCTTCGAGAAGACGGATCTGCTTACTGATTCCGGGTTGCGACGTATACAGACTTTGGGCGGTAGCCGATACATTCAGGTCGTGGTGCGCAACTTCCCAGATATACCGGAATTGCTGAAGTTTCATCAGCCCTCTTCTTTATAACCACAATGGATATATTAGATACTCTTTATTTCCAATCGAAATATCAAGTGGTTTCGTTAGTAATCCCGTGCGGCACGTGACCCGACGGCACGGCACTACTCGCTAAATCACAATTGTCTATCTGATCGTCAAAGAACACGTCGGCGCCAAATGCCCGAAGAAAATCAGTTTTTTCGCGCCCGCCAAGAAACAGGCTTTCATCCAAACGAACGTCCCACGCGCGCAAGGTCTTGATGACCCGCTCGTGAGCCGGGGCGGCACGAGCTGTGACCAGCGCGGTCCGAATCGGGCAGGTCGTCTCGTCAAACTCACCCTGCAATCGGTGGAGACCTTTAAGGAACGGCTTAAAGGGACCTCCGGCTAGAGGTTCATCGGCCGCTGATACTTCGCTTTCCGAAAAAGCTCCCAATCCATCATTCCTATACACGCGTTCGGCCTCGTCGGAAAACAATACAGCGTCACCATCAAAAGCTATCCGGAGGTCCTCGTGGTGGATGCTCGACGACACACCTCCAATGAGGGTGGCGGCCGCTAGATCGTTGTCGATTGCATCACGCACGTCCTGCGAATGCGTCGAAAGAAACAGGTCGCAATTGAACGCACGTACATACCGGTAGGGGCTAAAACCCCCACTAAAAGCGGCACGAGTGATTTCCAACTCGTGAGAACGAATCGAATTAAATATCCGCAGGCCCGTATCGGCTGAATTTCTAGAAAGCAGGATTACTTCCACACGGGGGTAAATAGTTAAGCTGTTGATATTCAAAAGTTTTTTAACAAATTGGTAGGCATCCCCCGGGTCCAATACTTCATCCTCGCGTTGAATTTGGTAACGTCGATATGCTTCCAGACCGTGCTCTTCGAACACCAAATTACTTTCATCTAGGTCGAAAAGTGCTCGGGAGGATATGGCAACGGTTAAAAACGATTCAGGCATCTAAGTCCGGGATCAATCCGCTTTCGAGTCGATCAATCATATCTTTCAACTTTAGTTTTCGCTTTTTTAGCCTTTGAATTCTCATTGTGTTGCGATGACGTGTATCAATCAGGTAATCGATTACATCGTCGAGATCGCGATGCTCTGACTTAAGCTCTTCTAGCCAACGATTGGTCTCTTCCTTGTCCACTTCCAACTATATGACTACGACCCTTGACGCGTTACGTGTCATCATAGCCGAGTAACAAAAATCACTCGACCACTTGGATTGTCCGGTCTGGAAATCAATGCCAAAACCGCCATCAATCAAGACCTCTGTACACAACTTTCTTGTTCAGGCCCGCGACCAGGCCGTGTCGAAAACAAGTTCGGCCCGTCTGATCTTCGCGATGGATGCCACGGCGAGTCGCGAGCCGTCATGGGACATAGCAACAAGCCTACATGCCGAACTTTTCAATGTCGCAAGTAAAACGCGCCTTGACGTTCAGTTGGTGTATTACCGCGGCTTAGACGATTTTTTCGTGTCCTCGTGGAACAAAGAACCAGGGAGCCTCTTACACGAAATGCAGAACGTTCGTTGTCGGGGTGGTCGGACGCAAATCCTCAGAGTCCTTCAGCATGCGCGCCGACAGATTTCCAAGGAAAAAATAGAAGCCGTCGTATTCGTGGGCGACTGCTGCGAAGAATCTCCCACGGAACTTTACGCCTGTGCAGGGGAGCTCGGCCTTTTTCGATTGCCTCTATTCGTTTTTCAAGAAGGTCTTGATCCGCACGCGCAACAAGTGTTCCAACAGATAGCGAGACGTTCTCGCGGTGCCTATGCTCGCTTTTCTCCTGGATCGGCAAAAGAACTCGCCGCCCTGTTGGGAGCCGTGGTCGCGTACGCGACCGAGGGTCAAGACGCGATCTCTCAACTCACCACGGTAGAAGGGCGCCATCTGCTTAGACAGATAAAGCCATGACCCTACTAGTGGTCGTGGCCATCCTCGCGACGATCGCATTCGTGTTTTTAATGCAGTCGTTATGGGTGGGCAAACAACCGAAAAACCTATCTACCAAGATTCTAGCGTCTGCCACGACACTCTTAATCGCCCTCGCCATATTGGCCGGATCCGGCAGGATGCATTGGATTGCAGCGACCGGCGCCGCAATTCTTCCGTTTCTTCGCCGCGGTTTCTCTCTCCTTCGTTACCTACCCTACCTTGCACGTCTAATGTCCATGTGGTCGACCGCTCAACCTGGCGCCAATGCTTCTGGCCCGCAACAAACCGAAACAAGTACGCGGGAGCTCAAGATGAGTTTGGATCACCAGTCGGGCGAAATATACGGCGAGGTGCTCTCAGGTCGCCATGAGGGACGCGCGCTCGCGGATTTATCTGCCGGCGAAATCAAAGAACTCTACCTCACCCTCCGGGATACCGAGTCACGCCGACTTCTAGAAGCTTATGCCGCTCGATACCACCCAGATGTATTGGGAGCCGCCTCCGGGGACTCCAACGGCGTCTCGGGAGAGATGACGCGAGAAAGAGCACTCAAGGTTCTGGGGCTCTCTGGTAACGCAACCCAAGACGAGATCGTGGTGGCCCATCGGCGATTGATACAACGCATGCACCCCGATCGCGGGGGCTCAAGCTATCTCGCCGCTGAACTCAACGCCGCAAAAAAATTCTTGATCGAAGAGTAAAGCCCGGTTCATCCCTCGCAAACGTTGGGTAAGTTCAGCCTACCTAACTCTTTTTTAGGGCCGTCCGTGTGGACGTCCGTGTAGAATTCTTCTTGTGCGCAACCCTCTGATTCCTCTAGACCCAGAACTTCTTTCTGCCCTGCAAGAAGATCAGGTCGTTACAGCCAGCGAGCGCCAAGTCCGCGAACTCAAATACGCTTTCGACCACCACCAGAAAGGCCTGGGTCTAACAACCTGGCCAATGACTAATGTGATGTCGATGAGCCATTGGCTTCAACAAACCCACGCTACAACGTTTCGAAAGAACGCACCCGGCGGTCTCCAAACGGTTTTGTCGCCGCCAAACCTGTTGCTGGCTGCAAAGCGCACCGCGCCGGACAGCAACGTTGAGGCACACACTTCGCTTTTTCTTGATGCGTGGCACCAATATTGGCTTTGGCAGATCCAATCCAACGACCTGGACACGACGGACAATGGCAGACTTTTCCACCGTTGGATCGACGCCCTCACCAAATTCCTCAACCAGCACCACGCAATCTCTGAGACGCAACTGTATGGGTTCCTAGAGGACGCCGCGCTAGCAGGAGACTTGGTACCAACATCCGTGCACACATTCGGACTGCTTGATCGGACGCCGGCGCAGGAAACCCTGTTCAATGCTCTGATCAAATCCGGATTCCGGATACAGCACCACTCAACGACCGAAAATCACGCGCTCGACGTTACGCTGACAAGCTTTGAAACATCCCACCACGAACGCGCCGCGTTCGCCGTCTGGTCACGCGAGATTCTGTCCGCGCAACCCGAAGCTCGAATAGGCATCGTGGTCAAAGAATTGGCCGGAGAATACAATGCTATCCGTCGCCAATTCGAAGCCGCCTTCCCTGACGTCGGTGAAATAGTCCAAATCGCAAACATTGGGAGCGGACTACCATTAAGTGACGAACCAGTATGTCGAGATGGTCTCGATCTACTCCTTTGGACCATTCAACCGTTAAATTTCCGCGTCGTAGATCAGCTTCAGCGTTCAGAATACCTACCCTCGGTCAAGACCGCCCAAGGACTCGCGTCGTGGCTACCCCACCGATTAGACCTTACCGAATTTGCTCATCGCTTGAGACTCCCATGGGGCGAGCAGATCGTTGCGTTGATCGAGTCGCCAACGAGGAGTTCGCCCCGGACATGGGCTGAGAAGGCAAAGTCCGTCCTCGATATCGCGGGATGGCCCGGGGAAGAACCCGATTCAAACGACTTTCAAGCCGCGCAAGCTTTATCGGAAATCATTGACACGGTCTCATCAAGCACACCATTTGGTGACCTAACCTGGTCGGACGCGGTAAGAACCATTTGCTTCCTTGCCGAACACCAGCGCTTCGCCGTGCAATCGCCACCAGCACACATTCAAGTGTTAAGCCGAGGAGAATCGGCTGAACTCAGATTTGACGCGCTGTGGGTCGCCAACGCCAGCGACACCAGCTGGCCCGGGCCGACCCGTCCCAATCCTTTCATCCCCATATCAACCCAGCGGGCCGCCGACATCCCTTCCGCTTGTCCCGAGGAATGGCTTCGCAAAGCCGAGGAAAAAACCCACTCATGGCTGTCGACTGCGCCGCACATTGTATTTAGCTATTCACGGTCTGAAGGAGACGCAATCTGTGCTCCGAGCAGCTTGATCCCAGTTCGCAAAGAATCCGCCTTAAACCAAATTCTTCGAACACCAACTCTTGCCGCCCATGGACATATCTGGGCACAACAGCAATCAGGCCATGCCGTCGAAACGCTGAAAGACGAGACAGGAACAACTATTCCAACAGATCGGCTAACCTACGGTGGTAGCTCGGTATTGCGCGATCAGTCTGTTTGTCCCTTTAAGGCTTGGGCGCAGCATCGACTCATGCTCTCCGACCCGCGCAACCCACATCGATTTCCTGATGTTTTGGATCGAGGTTCCTTGATACACGACGTTTTACATGCGGCCCTTGACTCATGCGAAAGCCAAGAAGATATCAACGCAATCGATCCCGCATTGCTTCGTGACATCGTTGATCGCGCGCTGGCGAAATTCAGACCCAACCTTTCAGAGGCAGTACTCAGAAAGGTTGGGTCTGAATTTCGCCAGCGCGCGATCAACGATGTCACGAA
>ENA-UPTF01002125-UPTF01002125.1-marine-metagenome-genome-assembly--contig:-NODE-2125-length-11727-cov-3.501459_pt1 | contig 11727 bp, 12 predicted proteins | sample MGYA00238166_ERZ767019 | MGnify/ENA primary metagenome ERZ767019 (study PRJEB28930, sample SAMN06266391) | marine metagenome | isolation source: Sea water from 250 m depth | place: Atlantic Ocean... | reverse complement strand
CGTTTTGAGGTAGCTCGGCGGCACCGGCTATGAATACGACCGGACTCTCGGATGTGTAGATAGCCGGGAGAGCGGAGATAGCGTTCGAGAATCCGGGGCCGCCGGTAAACATTCCGGCCGCTGGACGGCCGGTGATTCTAGCGTAGCCGTCCGCCATATGCAGGGCTGCTCCTTCATGCCGGGTATCAATGAATTCGATTCCCTCGTCGGCGGCGGCATCCACCAAAGGCAATATTGTGTCACCTACTATAGTGAAGACCTTCTCGATGCCTTCGAGCTTGAGACACCGTACGAATAGATGGGCTCCTGTCAGCTTTGCCATGCTACCTCCAGGGGTTTTAATTCTTGGATTGATACCTCTTGGGCCGTCCCAAACTGACCTACAGAGCTTACTTTGCAAGCTCCCATCAGGCAAGAGTGGGTGCATATAATAGGAAACACTTATTTAAGGACATGAAAAATAGGGAAGATTCATTGCCTACCTTATACGTAGTTGGGACTCCAATCGGAAATCTCGAGGATCTAACACTTCGAGCAGCGCGGGTTTTGTCTGAGGTCAGCTTGGTTGCGGCTGAAGATACACGCGTAACTCGCCGATTGTTGAGTCATCTAGATATCCATCCCCGCATCACCAGCTTTCATCAGCACAACTGGCAAGGCAAGCTGGAAGGAGTATTGGCCGAGCTCGCCGATGGGGACGTTGCATTGGTAACCGACGCTGGTATGCCAGGTATAAGTGATCCAGGGAGTGAACTTGTGAATGCAGCTGCACAATTGGGGTTCAAGGTTGAGGTCGTGCCAGGACCTTCTGCTGTGACGGCGGCATTGGCATTATCTGGTTTTCCTGGTGACGGATTCCTTTTCTTGGGCTTTCTACCTAGACGCAGAAAGGACCGCCAGGAGGCATTACAACACGCAGCAGTTTCAATGGTGCCATTGGTTGCGTTCGAATCTCCTCATCGGATGCGTGCGACTCTGGCTGATCTGGCGAAAATTTTAGGAGACCGACAGTTAGCTGTTTGCCGGGAGATGACCAAGATACATGAAGAAGTCTTTCGTGGCACAGCATCGGAGGCCTTGGAGTATTTCGCGTCACCTAGAGGAGAGGTGGTATTTGTCGTCGAGGGCAGCACTGTACAAAACGATGTTCGGCCACAGGCAATTGATCCTGAGGGGCAATCTTATGACCTAAGTTCAAGATTGGCCAGTTTGCGTAGCGATGGTGTCAGAGCGAAAGATGCCGTAGCCCAGGTTGCAGAGATCACGGGCCTTCCTAAGAATACGGTGTACCAGGTTTGGATAGACCTGGCACGAGAGGCCAAATAGGCGATTATAATAATATTGTCAGGCATATATGTTAAATTATGATATGAGTTGCGATATTGTGCCCTAATTGGCAGCTAATATCGGGAGCTATAGGAAATTTCTTCTGAACCTTCTTTCGGAACTCGTGATCCTAGTCGGCTAAACAGCATCTTCTACGGCTGGTGGCTGGTTGGGATCAGCGGGTTCGTTATGGTCATATCTACCGTCCCGTTGTTCCATGCCATGAGCGTTTGGGCTGTAGCTTTGGAACGTGAATTTGCTTGGAACCGAACTCAGCTGGGGTTTGCTCTAACATTTACCAGAATCGAAGGTGGGTTGATGGGCCCACTCGAAGGGTATCTAACCGACAAAGTGGGTACCCGGAGAATGGTGTTCATCGGGATGATCATCCTCGGCGGTGCGTTCATTTTCTTCGCTCAGGTCCAGAACCTATGGATGTTCTATGTGGCCTATATATTTATGGCTTTAGGACAAGGGCTCGGAAGCTGGATCCCCCTGATGACTATGATCAACCGATGGTTCCACCGGCAACGCGCGATGGCTTTGGGTTGGTCAAACATGGGAAGCCGGTTAGGGGCGCTTTTGTTGGTCCCGCTCATCGCTTGGTGTATAGATCCCGACCAAGACCGTTTAGGTTGGCGCATGACTGCCACAATCTTAGGTGTGGTTATGATTGTTGTAGCGGGTCCTATCTCCCGGTTGATCCATAACCAGCCACAAGATATCGGGCTATTGCCCGATGGCGATAAACCCGTTCCTCAGGCTGAAGTCAGTGCCGACGATTCGCCGAAAGCTGTCTCAGATGAAGTTGATTTCACTGCATCGGAGGCTTTACGCACCCCGGCTTTTTGGCTGATAGCCTTTGGCCACGGTTTCACCTCGATGGTGATTTTAGCTGTCATGGCCCACTTAGGACTACTGATGGTTGATAAGGGATATCAGGTACAGGACGCCGCTTTCGTGGTGTCTGTCTACACTGCAGTTGCAATGGTTTTTCAACTAGTGGGTGGTTATGTGGGTGGAAAAATCCCTATCAGGCTGGCTTTAGCATTTTTCACTGCCCTACAGGCAATGGGCGTGGTGGTTTTGGTTTATGCAGATAGTTTGCCATCAATTTACGCATTTGCCGTCTTGTTTGGGGCCGGGTTCGGTGGTCGGAATCCACTGACGGTCGCGATTCGGGGCGAATATTTCGGCTCAGCATCTTTTGGTAAGATTCTAGGGTTTTCCACTGTCCCGATGAATCTGTTGCTTCTCATTGCGGCCCCATTGGTCGGCTGGATGCGTGACATACAGGGTGATTATACAGACGGCTTTCTAGTTATGGTGTTGACTAATCTGGCAGGTGCGGCCTGTTTTCTTTTGGCCAAACGCCCCAAGATAAAATGGCGCCCTAATCTAACTTAGTGGACTAGCGCGCCGTTTTATTTGTCTAGTTTACGATCTAGTGAGCTTAAGACTCTTGGATTTCTATGCTCGCGATTATAACTGGGTCGGTCGGTCGGTTGCTTGCCCCTTGAGGTACCTTAGATATCGCATTCGCCACATCTTGGCCGGATGCCACTTTTCCAAAGATGGTGTGGGCATTGTTGAGATGAGGAGTTGGTGCAACGGTTATGAAGAACTGGCTTCCGTTTGTTCCTGGACCTGCATTGGCCATTGCTAGGATGCCTGGCCCATCGAAAACCAGTGATGGATCGAACTCATCTTGGAACCTGTAGCCTGGCCCCCCCGTTCCGGTGCCGTCGGGATCTCCGCCTTGAATCATGAAGTCTGGTATGACTCTGTGGAATATGACGTCGTTGTAAAAGCCGTCTCTGGCTAAGAACACAAAGTTGTTCACTGTCACTGGGGCCTGGGACGGGAACAGATCGATATTTATGTCGCCGTGGTTAGTCTTAAATGTAGCCGAGTATGACTTGGTCTCATCGATCGTCATTGCTGGCGGCGCAGAATAAGATTTGGGCATCGATTTCCTCCGATGATTAAGGCAAATTTCCGCTTCGGATTGTAACACTTGAAGTTGAGGCGGACATCTGCTGAAATTCTACGAAAGCCCGATACGATACGGGCCTGTTCTATATAAATGCAGTTGGTACTGCGTCAGGTTCTGTTGACTAGGCACGATTGTGAGTTTTAGTTTCGGTCCAGGCTACGATTTTTGGGAGGGCGGCGTCGACCTCTCTTTGGTCTATAGAACGGGCTATGTCTGCTGCCTGGTACCGTATTAACATTATGGGAAGGCGGTTTTTGATCTTGTCTAAGATCCAGGCGCGGGAGTCTCCTTCCGCAGTGAAATTAAGCAGCAGACGTTCGTTTTTCTTTAGCGAAGCGTTTCGGTAATGGTAATGGGGCGCGAGGCGAAAGCAGTCGAAACGTAAAAATTCCTTGTCGGGCCCTTTCCATTTGTCACCATACACGTGGATACAGACGCCCCCCTTGGCTCCTTCATGCAGGGCTCGATATTCCAGACCGAATGCGACGGCTCCAGCTTGGATCAGTTCTTCGGAGCCACCTGTTTACCACCCATTTGCGCATGCATTGTTTGTTGTGTCATGTCGCTTCTCCTTAGTGATCTGGGTTCGGCGAATATATCCAGATTTAATTGTCTCAAATGGTTATAACAACGAAAGGAGAGGTGCTTCTTCAGATATAATCGATAAGGGAGATTGAATGAGTTATAGGCCCTCTATAAATCATCATCCATATTGATGCCGGCAGATAGCGTCTAAACTAAGATCCGCAGCAGTGAAGAGGAATAATTTGGAAATACTTGAGCACATGGGGGCAGACGGGCATGAGCAGTTAGTGGTCGTTTCCGACGCAGGTTCAGGCCTGAAAGCTATCATAGCCATTCATGACACCACGCTGGGCCCAGCGTGCGGCGGAACAAGAATCTGGCCTTACATATCTGAGCAGGAAGCGGTTTGGGACGCTCTCCGTCTGTCTCGAGCCATGACCTATAAATCGGCTGCCGCTGATTTGCCATTGGGAGGAGGTAAAGGAGTGATAATTGCCGATTCTCATAACGATAAAACTGAAGCTTTGATTCGGGCGTATGGGCGGTTCGTGGATACCTTAGGCGGGAGATACTTGACTACAACTGATGTAGGGACTACCAGTCGGGATATGGAATATATCAAGCAGGAGACAGACTACGTTGTCGGTTTACCAACAACTGCAGGTGGTAGTGGCGACACGTCTATTATGACTGGACTCGGGCTTTACATGGGGATGAAGGCTTGTGCGAAGGAAGTGTGGGGATCTGATTCCCTGACGGGCAAGACGGTGGCGATGCAAGGATTCGGGAAAGTAGCTTCTCATACAGCTCATCATTTGATGAAAGAGGACGCAAAATTGGTGGTTACAGACGTCTTTGAAGGTGCACTGGACCGTGCACATGACCTGGGTTTAACGGTGGTTAAATCTGATGATATTTATGATGTGGAGTGCGATATATTTGCTCCATGCGCTTTGGGTGGGGTGATAAATCCAAACACCATCCCAAGGTTGAAGTGCAACATTGTAGCTGGTGGCGCAAATAATCAACTTTTGGCTGAGAGCGATGGCGAAGAACTGCACCGATTAGGTATCGTGTACGGCCCGGATTACGTCTTGAATAGCGGCGGCATAATTAACGTTGAGTCTGAGATAACTGGAGAATACAGTTCAGAGCGGGCTAGGGAAAAAACCGAGCGCATTTATGAGATTATGGGCCGAGTAATCTCAGTCTCCAAGACTGAAGAGATAACGACCGCAGAGGCGGCAGATCGGCTTGCAGAAGACCGACTCAAGTCTGTTCGCGAGATACGCCAAATCTATCGCTCGAGTTAAGTAACTTTTAATCACAAAGAACGGCACCCCGATCGGGGTGCCGTTCTTTGTGATTAGGCAGCCGGAATAAGCGTTACCTGGCTACAGAGTCACCTTGGAAGCCTCCATCTCTGTGAGCACCGTCACAGAAAGGCTTGTTTTGTGACAAACCGCATCGGCAGAAGCTTACAATCTCTCCATCGGGGACGCCGTATGCTTTGCCGTCTTTATCAGTGATAGTTATGGGTCCGGTGAACCGCAACGGACCATTCTCGCGGACTTCAATTTTTACGTCTGCCATTGGATATTCCCCCTCATTTACCTCATTTAATAGAGTTTGATGCCGCCGAGAAGACCGTTCTGGCCTTGCACGGCTCGCCTGGAGTTTATTATTATTTGGCGGCGGACTCAGCCTGGAATCCACCATCGCGATGTCCAGAGTCGCAGAACGGCTTGTCGTTGGATAGACCGCACCGGCACAAGGTTACCCATTGTCCCTCGGGAATCGTATAATCCTTGCCGTCTTTGTCAGTGATTGTTATTGGACCAGTGACGCGGAGACCCGCGTTCTCTCGTATCTCGATATTTACGCCTGCCATCTGTGTCCCTCCTTATTTCTACAATGCTGGATAGACTGATATTCCAAAGCCGTCTATCTCGAATGGAAAATCAGTCTGACACCCTGTATTAGGGGTGTCAAGCTGGCCGTTTCAATACCGCATCTCCCTCCGAATCAAGCAGAAGTTGATTTTGTGGTTTTAGGTTCGTAATGAGTGTCAGGGTCAATCGGTTTTCGTTCTCCTCTTATTACTGCCAAGATGATTCCAATTAAAAGTATTCCTGTCATCATCCAAAATGCCCATTTCAGCCCTGCCACAAAAGCGTCTGCTACATCAGGGTTTACGGCATCTAAACTCGGTTCGACGCCTCGCATACCCATGGTAGCGACGACTACGGTAGTGGCGATGGCGATACTGGTGACGTTAGCCGAGTTTCGTACCAGTTGGGTCAGGGCCGAGACTACGCCGTATTGAGAGCGGTCAACTGCACTCAGGATAGAACTGTTGTTAGGGGAATTGAATAACGCAGTCCCAGCACTTTGGGCCATCAGGAGTATCACGATCAACAGCTTGGGTGAAAATGCTGTGAGGGAGACTGCCATGATGATCCATGCTACCGCAGATAGAGTAAGGCCCCCAACAGTCAGTCCTCGCCAGCCGAACCGGTCTGATAATCGACCACTGATCGGCCCGAGTAAGACCATGCACATAGCGGGTGGTATGAGCAATAGGCCGACCTCTCTAGGTGATAACTCTAATACCCGCTGGAGATAGAAGGGCATCATAAACCGGGATGCCGAGCTTCCCAAAAACGATAGCCACCCTGCTGCTACTCCCAAACTTACCAGTTTCTGTTTAAAGAGGCGCATGTCTAGCATTGGGGTTGGGAACCGAAGTTCCCACCAGACAAACAGTATGCTTGCGATGACCGTTGCAGCTGCACCAAACACTATTATGCCTGATGCCCATCCTGTGCGGTCTCCATTACCCACAACCAATAAGAATCCCAATAGAGCAAGGCCTGATAATACCGCCCCTCCCCAGTCGAATCTTTGTTTGATCTCGCCCGGCTCAGGAGAGGGGGGGGTGCCCAGTGGAAGGACAACCATCGAAATTACGATGGTGAAGATTCCTATGGGTACATTGGCGAAGAAGACAGAACGCCAATCAAATGCGCTGACCAGCAAACCTCCGATGGCCGGCCCGGCGATTGCGCCTGCACCGACGACACTTAAGTGGGTACCTAGTGCTTTGCCTCGCTCTGTACCAGGAAACGCTGCGATGGTCATGGCGACTCCAGCACTCTGCACCATGGCGGAACCCACGCCCTGGAAGACCTTGGCAGCTATCAGCGATTTTAAGTCTGGGGACACCCCAGCCAGCGCTGCCGTAATTGTGAAAATGATCATCCCACCGACGTATACCTGCTTGCGACCTATGATGTCTCCGAGACGCCCCATCGGTAGGATCAGGACACTAATGGCCAGTGCGTAGCCCACTACAATCCATTGCACGGTTGGCAGATCAGAACTGAAATGGCTCTCGATGTTGGGCAGTGCTACCAAGACGCTGCCATGGTCTACGACTGACAGGAATGTACCTATAGCGATGGTGCTAAATACCCACCACTTGTAGTTGTCGCTGGTTCTGATGGCAGAGATCACTTTCCTAGCCTACACCTAGAAGACCCTTCCGATCGATCAGTAGCGATCATTTGGCTTGTCTAACCCTGGGTAGAATGAGATAGGATATCGAACCCAACACCAAGCCAGCCAAACCAACTGCTGTTAGTGCTACTACTACACTTGTGAGGTCGACTAGGAAACCGACAGCTAGACTCGACATGAACACGAATCCCTGGCTGTACATATGCAGGCTGGTGACGCGACTACGCAGATGATCGGGTACCAATGACTGGATCAACGTGCTCGATGACGTCCTGAACGTGGCCTGGGCCAAGGACATAAGTCCGATCAATACTGCGGCGAGGATTAACCATTGAGAGTGGGCAAATAGAAGGACCGCGAGAGATGCAAGTAATATCGATCCGAGGCAGATCAACCCACGTCGTGAGCCAAATCCCACCGATGCAATGGTTACGGCTGACACGAGTCCGCCTAATCCGGTTACGGCTAACAGCACACCGCCAATATCAGCACTCCTGTTTAGTACTTCTACAGTGAAAACCGGTAGCACGAACCAAGCTGGGTGTAACAGTACGTTTGGAATCAGACCTAGGAGAACCAAATTCCAGATTACTCTTTCTTCTTTCCTAACGTATCTTATACCTTCCATGAAGTTGGCTAGCGGAGACCCATTGGATTGTGCCTGGCGCGGCTGGGTGTAAGGCGTTTTCATTGGCAAGAAGGCAAGCACCGTGGCGGCGTATAGACTAGCTTCTATGGCGAAATTCCAAGAAAACCCAATGGTTGTTATCAACACCCCACCGATGAACGGTCCAATCATTCTGGTCCCAGTTATAGTCAAAGTGTTAGATGCATAGGCATTCACGAGGGCTTCTCGGGGGACGGTGTTTGCCACCAATGTTTGGCGCATCGTCAGAGTTGTTGACCAACAAACGCCTGAAATTATCACGTAGATGTAGGCGTGCCACCATTCAACATGACCTGAACTTACTATCAAAGCGAAGATTAAAGCGGCCATGGCCATGAAGGATTGGACAACGATCACCAATTTCCGGCGGTCTACACGGTCGCCGAGAACACCTGCCCACGGCCCTACGATCAGTGTCGGCAGAGTCGTCATTCCGCCCACCGTAACCACTAACAGACCAGACGAGGCTAAAGAATCAGTTAGGTCTCGGACAAGCCAGCCCACAGACAGGAGTTGTAGCCATTGGGCCGTATTGGCAAAGAAATTACCGATCCAAAGAAAACGAAAGTCACGATAAGCCCGCCATGAATCTAATGTTTGCAGTCGACGGGTGCGTTGTTGGACGCTGTGGTCTTGTTGTTGTTTAGTGATGGTGTTGCTCTTGACGCTTCATATTTGCTACAGTTAAATTCAATTTAACCTCTTGCTAAGGGGTGCTAGACGTCATTTAGGATTCAACCAAGGAGGTCGCTCTATGCCTTTGTACGAGTATATCTGTACTACTTGTGACCACAAATTTGAGCAATTGCAGCCCATGAACTCCGCAGGAGCTGACTGCCCTAACTGTGAACAACCAGCCAAACGTGCGATTTCAGTTTTCGCTTCAATAACCAAAGGTGGCGCTGAGATGCCTACGTCTATGAGCCCATTACCTCCCCTTGGCGGCGGTGGCTGTTGTGGCGGCGGCTGTGGCTGTGGCCCATAGGTCACAGCTAAGTAATAAATCTCGGATTGGGATGACACAAGGGCAAGTAATTCTTGCCCTTGTTTTTTATTCGAGGCCGTCGGCCATCATTTCTAAATGCTGGACCTATCTTACCCTAGGCTCTCATGATCCTGCTAAGAGTTATTTGCGAGTTAGTGGATCGTCGGTAGACCAGATAGCTGCTTCCAGCTACTGTTAATATCAAAGCTGTAACAATTACTCGAATCATTACCCATACGGTGGCGTCGAACCAGAATCCTTGCGGGAAGATGTGGACTAAGTAGTCGGTCCGGGGGTCCAATCGCCAGAAATCGTTGGCGAAACTCAGTTGGTGAAATTTCAAAAACAGGCTGTCGAAACCCACCAATGCTGAGATACCAAATATCACCAGCAATATCAGCGTAAGTGCCCCGCCCCAACTTATTCGTTTGGCCAGATTGGGAACAAACCTTCCTCTCTGTAAACAAAACCCTATAACAGTCATGGTCCCAAGGTATAGAGCGGAGGCTACAGCTAATATATAGACGCCTCGTACAAGTTGCTTCACGTCTTTCATGTGCAAGATTTCTCGGTCGTTGAATAGTTTATGTTCCTGGCCGAATATGTGGGTTTTTACGTCTAGGGGCTCGTCGGTCGAATTTATATAGTGGCGAATCTCGATTCCTACTTGGCGCAGGTCAGCGTCGGTTATTCCTGACGTGTGGGATATGGAATATTTCTCGAACCCGTCGTTGTATACGCCCGGATCGTTAAAAGCCCAAGTGATGCTAGCACTGATCAGGAACAACGGAATTGCGATTATGAAAAGCGCCCAGATGAACCAGCTAACTTGGCGCATTCGTCTTCGTTCTTATGGCTGTTTTGCGCATAAACATAGTGCCTTCGGGGCGAACTTAACTTAGCATTGGCTAGCTTGTGAAGCAACTGGAGCCAGAACTATAATCTTTCTATGCCGTCACACGAGGAACCATTCTCAGACCGACAACTGGAGAGTTTCCAGACCTTGGTGGACATCGTGGCCCGCTTGCGTGCGCCTGGTGGATGTCCTTGGGATCGAGAGCAGACCCATGACTCGCTGAAACGGCATCTCATTGAGGAGTCGTATGAGGTGATCGAGGCCATTGATCAAGGAAACCCAGCTATCCTATCTGAGGAACTGGGAGACGTGCTTGCGCAGATAGCGTTCCATTCGGATATCGCCAAAGAAACAGGCGATTTTAAGATCGATGAAGTGCTGCATAAGATTAATAGCAAATTGGTCCGTCGACACCCTCACGTATTTTCTGACTGGCAGGTTACAGACGCTAGGGAGGTGGAGCGAAACTGGGAGCAGATCAAAGCCCAGGAACGTACCGAAAAAGGGGAAATTAAGTCTCCGGTCCAGGGAATTCCATCGGATTTACCAGCCTTGGCGTACGCCCAGTTGATGCAGGACAGAGTCGGCAAAGCCGGGTTCGAGTGGGACGACATATCGGGTGTGCTTGATAAGCTGCTCGAGGAAGTTGCTGAGTTCAGGGCTGCCGTAACTGTCGAAGAGAGAGAGCATGAGCTCGGTGACCTGCTGTTTTCGATGGTCAATTTGACCCGCTGGGCTGGGGCACACGCAGAAGACGTTCTGCGCAAAGCCAACCAACGTTTCAGTAAGCGCTATCTTGGAATGGAGAAGCTCGCCTCTGATCGTGGCCAGGATTTCGAAGTTCTTTCCTTGGACGAGAAAGAACTTCTCTGGCAAGAAGCCAAGCGTTTGACGGGCTAGTTTCCGTCTTTGAAACCGAAGTCACCACCTCCGATGTGCCCTGGTTCCAGATAGTAGATCCCGCCGGCCATTACTCTTTCCAATCCTGCGATGAGCGTCTGACCTGGAGTTTTCTGCAAGAGTCCGGAGCGACCTAGTAGTCGTTGTCCCAGACTTCGACCAGGGCGGATCCACCGCGGAATGGGTTTGCACCGCGCTACTTTAGCTAGCCCTTCTAAAGCATCTTTAAAATCGCCTATTTCGTCAACCAGTCCCACGCTCTTGCCTCGTTGGGCGGTCATGACTTCGCCTGTCGCCAGAGTCCTAACTACCGTATCGTCTAGAGAACGCCCGCTTGCGACCACGGCCACGAAGTTATCGAATATCTCGTTGATCAGTGCTTGGAACTTTTCTGATTCCCGTTCGGTGGGACTGCGCCAGAAGCCAGTCATGTCTTTGAATTCACCGCTCTTGTATACGGAAAAATCTATACCTACCTTTGATAGGATTTGCTCAAGCACCGGGCGAAGGTAGATGACGCCGATTGACCCGACTAGGGCTGTCGGTAGGGCGTATATCTTGCTCGCTGCGCAGGCCAAGTAGTACCCGCCTGATGCTCCCATTCCTCTGATGTAGGCGTAAACGGGTTTGGACTCTGCGACCCGTCGGATGGATCGATAGAGGACCTCTGAACCGGTAGCAGAGCCTCCTGGGGAGTCTATGTCCAGCAACATGGCGCGCAGGCTCGGGTTGGTGGACACGGAATCGATCAGGCGTGCGAATTCGGGAATCTTGACCTGGTTGCCAATGACTCCGTGGGCTTCGACTACGGCAACGCCCGTGCGTCGACTGATCCTGATCGGCATGGCGGCTATCTCCCGGCTTTATCAATAGTAGAATCAGCTTAATTGTAGCGAGTCTGAGCGGCAGACTCGAGTCATGGCTCGGTAATAGTAATGGGAACGATGCAGACG
>ENA-UPTF01002124-UPTF01002124.1-marine-metagenome-genome-assembly--contig:-NODE-2124-length-11727-cov-3.564120_pt1 | contig 11727 bp, 12 predicted proteins | sample MGYA00238166_ERZ767019 | MGnify/ENA primary metagenome ERZ767019 (study PRJEB28930, sample SAMN06266391) | marine metagenome | isolation source: Sea water from 250 m depth | place: Atlantic Ocean... | reverse complement strand
CAGTTTTTTCTTAGCACCAGATATGGTTAATCCCTCTTCATAAAGTAAAAACCTAATCTTTTGAACTAATAATATATCCTCTTTTTGATAAACACGCCTGCTGCCCTTTCTAGTTGATGGCTTTAATAAATTAAATTCTTTTTCCCAGAATCTAAGGGTATGGGGTTTAACCTTACATAAGTCTGAAACTTCACTAATTGAAAAGTACTTCTTGTCTGGTATAGAAGATGAATTATTCACCCTGAATAGTAGCTAGTCTCTTTCTTAACTTTTGACCTGCTTTAAAAGTTACTACTTTCCTAGCAGATATTAGAAAAGGTTCCCCAGTTTTTGGGTTTCTACCCGGTCTTTCATTTTTATTAAGAATTTTAAAGTTTCCAAATCCTGAAATCTTTACTTCATCATCATTCGCTAAAGAGTTTTTTATTTCTTCAAAGAATGTTTCAACTATTTCTTTCGATTCAACTTTATTGAGTCCTATGTTTTCATGGAGATGATTTACTAAATCTGATTTTGTAATAGTTTTACTCATTAACTTCTTAATTTAGCATTAAACTTTTTAGAAAGAAATGCTACTAATTTTTCAACGATTTCATCGATCTCTTTATCTTTAAGTGTTCTATTTGATGCTTGCCAACCTAGGGCATAGGTTAAGCTCATTTTACCTGAAGGTATTCCTTTTCCCTTGTAGACATCGAAAAGTTTGATCTCTTTTAATTTGTCCCCTGCCTTAGAAATTATTGAATCAGTAATCATTGAACTGGCAATACCTTCATCAACAATAAAAGATAAATCTCTTTGTGCAAAGGGAAAACGAGAAAATTTCTCAAATTTTACATTTCTCTTCATTGAAGTTGCATTTATTGAAGTTTCAAAAAAAATAACTTCCTGCTTAATATCAAATTTATCTAGTAATTTAGGATTAACTGAACCTATATAGCCCATTACTGATTCTCTCTTAAGCAAAAGTGCTGTTTTACCCGGATGTAAATAAGGAATCTCAGCTTTCTTAAAATAATATTTAGTTGAATCGTTTAGAACATTTTCTAGATCTCCCTTTAAATCAAAAAAATCCATAGGTTCATTTAAACCAGACCAGTTATCTTTATCTTTAGTTCCTGAAATCAAACCACCGATCAATTCTTTTTGATTGATCTTGTGATTTTTACCCTTCTGGAAAACTGTACCAATTTCAAAAATTTTTTGGTTTTCATTTCCTTGATTAAGGTTATAAGACAATGTATCTAATAGACCTGGTAGTAGACTTGGTCTCATGATATTCATATTCTCTGAAATAGGATTATTAACAAAAATTAACTGTGCCTTTTTGGGCTCCACTAGTTCTGCAAGCGACTCATCTATAAAAGAGTAGGTAATAACTTCGGTGTATCCCATAAATTTAAAAGAATTTCTAACGGAGCTATGTAAAGAATCGACAGGATTGTTAATTTTTTTACTTAAAGAGCTTTGCGGAAGATTGTTATAGCCTACTAATCTAGCTATCTCTTCGATTAAATCAGCTTCAATTTTTAAATCAAATCTCCAGGATGGAACCTTCACTTTAATAGCATCACCAGTTGATTGAGAATTAACTAAACCAAGGCTCTTGAGATTTCTCCTAATAAAGGGCTTTGAAAACTCAGTTCCTAAAATCTTATTAACATTCTTGAAGTTAAGAGATATGTCTTTATTCTTAGGTATGGCAGATCTTTTGTTGAACTCTTGTACTGGAGAAAATTCTCCCCCTATTGATTCATGTATTAATAAACTAGCTCTTTGAATTGCCAAAGTCTGTAATCTAAAGTCAACACCACGCTCAAACCTCATTGATGCGTCTGTCTGAAGTGAAAATTTTCTTGCTCGACCTCTAATAGCTTCTGGCTTAAAAAAAGCACTTTCAAGATAAACAGAAAGTGTTTTACTAGATATTGCTGTTTCTAATCCTCCCATAATTCCTGCTAGTGCAACTGGTTCACTTCTATCTGCTATAACAAGACAATTTTTATCAAGTTTAAGTTTATTTTCATCTAAAAGAGTTATTCTTTCCTCTTCTTTAGCAAATCTCACTTCTAGGTTCCCTTCAATTTTATTGGCATCAAATGCATGAAGAGGTTGCCCTAACTCTAGTAACACATAGTTGGTAATATCCACTATGGGATCAATTACCTTAATGCCGCTTAACTTTAATCTTTCTCTTACCAAAGGAGAGGTTTTCTTCTTTAGGTTTACTCCAGTTAAATACCTGCCTACATAACGGGGAGCTTCATCGCAGACAGTAACTTTTATAGGACTTTTGACAGAACTATTTACTTTTTTGATCTTGGGTAATTTAACAGTTAAGTTGTTGAGCGCTGCTATCTCTCTAGCTACTCCCAATAAGCTATAACAGTCTCCTCGATTAGGCGTAAGGTCAAGTTTAATAACGGCGTCTTTCCCTGTTAGCTTAGAGTGATAATTTTTGTAATTATCTACCTCTAATCCCAGCATGGTTAACTGATCGCAGAGTTCTTCATCAGAAATGTTTAAGTCAACAAATTCTTTTAGCCAGTTCCTACTGAATTGCATTAGTTTTACCTAAACTGTTTCAAAAATCTTATATCGTTTTCAAAAAAAGATCTTAAATCAGGAATGTTATATTTAAGCATTGCCATTCTTTCGGGGCCTAGCCCAAAAGCAAAGCCAGAGTATTTCTTGGAATTAATACCAGACATCTCTAACACATTTGGATGCACCATTCCGCATCCTAAAATTTCTAGCCACCCCTTTTTCCATTTTATATCCACTTCTGCCGATGGCTCTGTAAAAGGAAAATAAGAAGGCCTAAATCTGAGCTCAGTTTCCTTTCCAAAAAAATTATTAATAAAATCCTTTAACATCCCTTTTAAAACAGCAAATGAGGCATTTTCTTCAAGCACAAGGCCTTCAATTTGGTGAAACATGGGGGTGTGAGTTAAATCAGAATCCTTTCTATAAACCCTGCCAGGACAAATAATTCGAATGGGAGGATCTTGCTTTTCCATGGTTCTAATCTGTACTGGAGAAGTGTGAGTTCTTAGCAGAACTCCATTATCTAAATAAAATGTATCATGCATATCCTTAGCTGGATGATCTTCGGGAATATTAAGGGCTTCAAAATTGTAGTATTCGCTTTCAGCTTCTGGACCAGAGCGGATATCAAAACCCATTGATACAAAGAAATTTGATATTTCAATTATTGTTGAGGTAACAGGATGAAGGGTTCCGAACTCCCTTATCCGACCGGGTAAAGTGACGTCTAAAGAATCTTTCTTTAACTCTTCAGAAAAAATTCTTTCTTTCAGGTGACTACGTCTTGACTGAAAAATAGATTCAAGGCTGCTTTTTAATTCATTAAGAGCCTTTCCTGACTTTTTTCTTTTTTCTTGTGGTAACTTACCTAAGTTCTTAAGGAGTAAATTGATTTCCCCATTTTTTCCCAATAAATCAGTATAGCTACTTTCTAAAGTCCTTAAATTCTTTGCCTTTTGAAGCTTAGACTTAGATTTCTTTGATAAAGAAGATATATTCAACTCATGGTCTCCAAGGGATAGCCATTATTATAGAGAATATATCTCTATGTAGGAGACTATGTGGTAAAAATATTATGCCGCTAAATTAGATTTGGCTTGTTCAGCAAGAAGAGAAAAGCCTTCTTTATCATTAACTGCTATATCAGCAAGTAATTTTCTATCAAGCTCTATATTAGCTTTTTTAAGACCTGCTATAAGTTTGCTGTAAGAAATATCATTTTCCCTAGCTGCAGCGTTTATTCTTACTATCCATAAAGATCTAAAAACTCTCTTTTTCTGCCTTCTGTCCCTATAAGCATATTGACCTGCTCTCATAACAGCCTGTTTAGCTACCTTATAAGTCCTACTCCTGGCTCCTCGATAACCTTTAGCTTGTTTAAGGATTTTCTTATGGCGCTTCTTTGATTGCACGCCTCTTTTTACTCTTGCCATTTTTTTTAATTAATTATTCTTCTTTAACATACGAGAAACTTTCTTTTTGTCTCCCTCCGATATAGGAACCGTACCCCTAAGTTGTCTTTTATTTTTGGTTGTTCTTTTTGTAAGGATATGACTTTTGTTAGACCTTTTTCTTTTAAGGCCACTTCCGGTTTTCTTGAACCTTTTACTTGCTCCACTATGTATCTTTAATTTAGTCATTTCTATTTATTTCTTGTTTGGACCCATCATCATCACTAATTGCCTTCCTTCAAGAGTAGGAAATTGTTCCACATTAGCCATATCTTCTAAATCTTTTTCAACCCTTTTTAATAGTTTCATGCCTATATTTTGATGTGCCATTTCTCTTCCTCTGAACCTTAAAGTTACTTTAGCTTTGTTTCCATCTTCCAAAAAACTCTTAATTTTATTAACTTTGATTTGATAATCATTCTCCTCTGTTACCGGCCTAAATTTAATTTCTTTGATTTGAATTCTCTTTTGTTTCTTTCTAGAAGCAGATTTCTGTTTTTTTGAATCAAAAATATGCTTTCCATGATCCATTAACTTGCAAACCATCGGATCGCCCTCCTTAGCCATCTGCACTAAATCTAGAGATGATTCTTTAGCTTTGCTTAAAGCTTCTTCTAAGGAAAGAATTCCAACCTGTTCTCCTTGGATGCCTATAAGGCGAACTTTATTGGCTCTTATTTCATCATTAATAGGTAACCTTTTTGCAGCTTTATCTGAGTTTCTTCTTATAGCTATTAGTTTCTCCTTTATTAATTCTTTTCTTTAATATCCTTGGATACCATGCTTGAAAATTCTTTAACAGACATAGAACCCAGATCCTTAGCACCCCTTACTCGTACAGAAACTGAATTTTTTTCCAGTTCTTTATCCCCTACTATTAATAAATAAGGGACCTTATTCAAAGAGTGGTCGCGAATTTTATAAGTGATCTTCTCATTCCTCAAGTCACTTTTAACTCTAAATCCATTTTTTTTAAGAGAATCTCTTACTTCTTTACTATAAACAGCCTGCTTATCTGTGATATTCAGTACAACTGCTTGAACAGGAGACAACCAAACAGGCAGGGCACCTGCATAGTGTTCTATTAAAATACCAATAAATCTTTCGAATGAACCCAGTGTAGCTCTGTGCAGCATAATGGGAGTTTTTCTGTTGCCTTCTTCGTTTACATACTTGGCTCCTAGTCTTTCAGGCATAGAGAAATCAACTTGTATAGTCCCACACTGCCAAACTCTATTTAGAGAATCCCTTAAATGAAAATCAACCTTCGGTCCATAAAAAGCTCCTTCCCCTTCAAGCCTCTCCCATTTCAAATCTTTACTATTCAAAACTTCTTCAAGGGCTAATTCAGATTCATCCCAAACCTTATCATTTCCAACTCTCATTTCAGGCCGAGTTGCCATTCTTACTCCAATATCTTCAAAACCAAAATCCCTGTAAACATCAAAAACCATATCAATGAAGTTACTTATTTCTGTTGCCAATTGGTCATGAGTACAAAAAATGTGAGCATCATCTTGAGTAAAACTTCTCACTCTCATTAGTCCATGTAAAGTTCCGGAAGGCTCATCTCTAGTGCAAGAACCAAATTCACACAGTCTAAGAGGCAAGTCTCTGTAACTTTTTAATCCTTGATTAAAAATTTGAACATGGCCAGGGCAATTCATAGGCTTCACAGCATATTCTCGTGATTCAGATTCAGTCCTAAACATCCCTTGATCAAACTTTTCAGTATGCCCTGATTTCTCCCACAAACTAATATCTAAAATCGAAGGGGTATGTATTTCTTGGTATCCTCTCTGGAGTTGTTGCTCTCTTAAATAATTCTCAATTTGAGTAAATATAGTCTTTCCATTAGGATGCCAAAAGGGCATTCCTGGAGCTTCTTCTTGAAAATGAAATAATTCAAGATTTCTTCCCAGTTTCCTGTGATCTCTTTTTTCGGCTTCTTCTAATCTGTTAAGGTGCACATCAAGCTCCTTCTTAGTTTTCCAGGCTGTTCCATATATTCTTTGCAACATTTCATTATTGGAATCACCTTTCCAATAGGCGCCTGAAATTCTGGTAAGCTTAAAAGCTCTTAAATGCTTAGTGTTAGTGACATGTGGACCTCTGCACATATCGACATATTCTTCATGGTGATATAAAGCTATTGTTTCTCCAGCCGGTATTTCATCAATAATTTTAAGTTTGTAGGTCTCTCCTCTAGATTTAAAAACTTCTTTAGCTTTTTCTCTATTCACTACTTCTCTTACAACTTGATATTCCTTTTTTGCTAACTTCACCATTCTTTTTTCTATGGATTCTAAATCTTTATCGCTCAAAGATTTATCTAAAAGAATGTCGTAATAAAACCCTTCATCTATTACTGGACCAATAGCCAATTTAACTTTGGGAAAAAGCTGCTTCAAGGCATGGGCTAATAAGTGTGCGCAAGAATGTCTTATAATTTCTAGACCTTCAGCATCCTCAGCTGTGAGGATTTGAACTTTACAGTCTTCGGTTATTTCTTCAGAAGCATCAACTAAAATATCATCTAGTTTTCCAGCTACGACAGCCTTTCCTAGACCTGGTCCAATTTCTTTAGCCAGATCTTCGACCGTTATCGAATCCTTAATTCTTTTCTTTGTTTTATCTGGTAGGGTAATCTGCGGCATATTCAGTGGTGACCCTAACTAAAGGCCACTTGTTATTAACATTCTATTTTCGTTTGGCTTTCCATGCAAGAAACCTCTAAGGAGAAAGCAATGTTTTCTGCCATTTATTTGACTCTAGAATAAAAAGTTCCCTTCTGTGAAGCCTGTTTGCTTCATTTTTCCAAAATTCTATCCTATTAGGAATTAACTTGTAGCCTCCCCATCTAGATGGCCTTTTTAAATTGCTTCCTGAAGACCTTTTCTCTAAATCTTTTGCTTCTTTCACAAGATTTTCATAATCTCTTATCTCTTTACTCTGTATGGAAACAGTGGCAGATATTTGTGACCCCTTAGGTCGCGACTGAAAATATTCATCTGACTCTTGGTCAGAGGTTTTAATACAAACTCCTTCAATTCTTATTTGTTTATCTGTTTTAGCCCACCAAAAATTTAAAGCTGCTTTAGAGTTTTTGTTCAACATTTGCCCTTTATGACTTTCATAATCTGTATAAAAAACCATGCCTTCATCTGAAATAGATTTAAGTAAGACCATCCTTGAAGAAGGTTGACCAAAATCATCCGCTGTCGATAAATTCATGGCATGCGGCAAAGGTACTTCTAACTTTAAAGCCTCTTCTATCCATTCATTTATCCTAACCAGAGGTTCATGAGAAAGATTTGAGCTCTCAAAGGGCTTCATGGATTATTTTCTAGAAATCCAGTAATCAAGGCTAAAGTACTTTCCTCCTCCTGAAAGAAGAAGGATTACTAACATAATGGAATAAGTGACTGCCATTTCAATACCATTAGATTCTAGTGCCCATCCGTTTTGCCAATGTACCAGAAAAATTGCACTTGCCATGACGATAAGCAAAGGAATTGCAGCCCATCGAACAAAGAGTCCTATCAAAAGAAGGTAAGCTCCACCAATTTCTGTAACTATCACCACCCAACTGAATATTTCAGGGAAGATTAACCCTAATGAACCTAACCACTCTGTAAATTGATCAAAAGTATTTAATTTATCTGTACCTGCAGACCAAAAAATATAAAAAAGGTACAGTCTTATAGATAAAAAGCCTATAAAATCAAGGTTTTTTAAATTTTTAAGAAATCTATCAAAACTAAGTAATATTCTCATTAAGGATTAAATTTTTTGGACTATTATACTGCCAACCGAGTATCCTGCCCCAAAAGAACATATAACCCCTATGTCATTCATGTTTAAATCATCTTGGTATTTATGAAAAGCAATTATTGATCCAGCTGAACTTGTATTGGCGTATTCGTCGAGAACAATTGGCATTTCTTCAGCTCCAGGATCTCTTCCTAATAATTTTTTAGCTATGAGCTGATTCATACTTAAATTAGCTTGGTGCAGCCAAAGACGTGAAACTGCATCAATAGGTATGTTATTTTTTTGTAAATGATCTTCTATTAAAGAGGTTACTATGGGTATGACCTGCTTAAATACCTTTTTTCCTTCTTGAATAAATAATTTATCAGGAGAATTTAAATCGCTATTCTCAGCTTGATTTAAAAAGCCAAAGTTATTTCTAATATTATTAGAAAAAACTGTTTTTAGTTTTGAGTCTATAATTTTATAGCCTTCTTTATGAGATCCTACATCTTGTTCTAAAAGAAGAGCTGTACAAACATCTCCAAAGATGAAATGACCATCCCTATCTTTAAAATTTAAATGTCCACTACATATTTCAGGGCTAACTACCAAAACACTTCTTGCTAATCCAGCACTTATGTCACTAACAGCATTTTGGATTCCGAACGTTGATGAAGAACAAGCAACGTTCATGTCGTATGCATAGCCCTCTATTCCCAGTAAATCTTGTATTTCGATGGCTACTGCTGGGTAAGCCCTTTGTATGTTTGCACAAGCACAAATAATAGCATCTACATCTTCTACCTTCTTGTTAGCATTTTCTAAAGCCTGTAAACAAGCAGAAACAGCTATCTCTGCCTGGATTGAAGGTTGCTCATTAGATCTTTCTGCTAACAAGGGCCTCATCCTTTCAGGATCAAGAATGCCTTCTTTGTCCAAAACGTAACGACTTTCTATCCCAGAAACTTTTTTAATGAAATCCTCGTTAGAGTGGGTTAAAGCTTCTATAGTGCCTTTTGAGATATCTTCTTTATACCTTTCATTATAAGAGTCAGCGTACTGGTTGTAGCTCTCAACTAACTCTTTATTATTTATACTCTGTTCAGGGGTATAAATTCCGGTTCCACTAATCACTACAGACATAACAATTTTCTATAAAATCAAGAATAAACGTAATGGAAAAAGGGAATGAAAACAACCATTATTGGTTTCTCTTTTTTTCTATGGCTTCATAAGCTTCTTGTATCTCAATAAATTTTTCTTTGGCTCTTTCCATCAATTCTTCTGGCAAGCCTTTAGATATTAAAGCATCAGGATGGAATTCTTTGCGCTTTTGTCTGTAAATTCTTTTGATTTCTTTAAATTCCATATCCTCAGAAACTCCTAGAACACTATAAGGACTTAAATCTGAATTAAAGGACTGGGACTTTAAATTTTCAAAAATATTTGGATCAATATCAAAAATATGAACTGTATCTCTTAATAACGCTTCTTCTTTCTCATGAAGTACTCCATCTGCCATGGCTAATTCAAAAAGTAATTCATAAAAAACTAGTAAGGCGTTTTTATTGTTTCTGAGAAGAGCAGAAAGCTGTTGGGCATAATCTTCATAAGTATTGTTATCTTCTTTAGCGTGATTAAAAATATCTATAGCAAACTTTCTCTGATCAGAATCAAACTTAAACCTTTCCTTAATAAATCTATCAACAGCTTGAATTTCTTCTTTACTGACTATTCCATCAGCTTTAGCCAATTTAGCTAGGCAGGCAAAAAGTGCTGTAAAGAAAGCTACTTGATGTTGTTGGTTAGTACTGAAACTGCTTCTTTTTCCTCTTGAACCAAAACGAGATCCTATGACGCCTCCTAGCAAAGCACCTATAGGCCCACCTAACGTAAACCCTATCATGGCTCCTATGGCTGAATTCCAGAAAGACATTTATATATTTATTTCTAACTATTGTTTAAATTTTCGAATAATATGATACTGTTAATCACAATTAATTATAGAATTATAGAAGAGAATTATGCCACTTCCAGTTGTTGACTATCTTAAATTACCTGAAGACGGTGATCCTTATTTAGAGGGTCATAAATGTAGTAGCTGCAATTCTATCTTTATTGGGGAAAGGAGTGTTTGCTCAAGTTGCTCTTCAAGAGATACGATGGAAAAAATAACTCTAGGCAATAAAGGCAAGCTTTATTCATACTCTATAGTTTTTAGGTCTTTTCCTGGTATAGATGTTCCGTATATTTCTGCAATCGTAGATTTGGATGATGGGGGTACGCTTAAGGGTAATCTTATTGACTGTGACCCTGATCCAGAAAAAATAAAATTTGATATGCCAGTTGAGGTTGTTTTTGATGATGCTTTGGGACGAAAAGATGCTGAAGGAAATTCCTATATCAGCTACTTTTTTAAACCTGTAAATTAGGAGAAAGAAATGAGTGATGTATATATTTTAGGCGTGGATATGATTAAGTTTGGGAGATTCCCAGACAGAACGGTACCAAGTCTTGGCGCTGAAGCGGCTTTATTGGCTTTGGATGATGCCGGTCTTACCATAAAAGATATGGAGGCTTTGTATTGTGGGAATTTAGGTCAGTCTAGCGGTATGGTAGGCCAGAGAATTCTTCAAGAGATAGGCCAGACAGGTATGCCAGTAGTTAATTGTGCAAATGCTTGTGCAACTGGCGCCACAGCATTTAGAGAAGCTTGGACTTCCATTAAGGCTGGTCTTTATGATGTAGTCCTTGCTGTAGGCGTAGAACAAATGGGTAAGGGGCTGCTAGGAGGTACAGGAGCTGGCAAGGGTATCCCCAAAGAAGGATTGCTTGGCTCGGGCACTATGCCAGCTGTATTTGCAGAAGCAGGAATGGAGCATGCAAGAAAATATGGAACTACTTTTGAGCAATTTGCAAAGATTTCAGTGAAGAATCATCATCATTCAACTATGAACCCTAAAGCAATGTATCAAATTGAAACTCCTTTAGAAGACGTAATGAATGCTGAAATGATTTCTTATCCAAATTCTAAATTGATGTGTTCGGTAAACGTGGATGGTTCTGCCGCAGCAGTTCTAGTGTCTGAAAAGAAAGCAAAAGAACTCGGCATGGAAAGAGTTGTAAAAGTAAAAGCATCAGTACTTTCTAGCGACCCTTATCAAGAAAGAGATCTCGTTATGCCTGATGTTAATACTTGTACAAGAAAAGCTGCTAAAGAAGCTTATGAGATGGCAGGGGTGGGTCCAGAAGATATTGATCTTGTAGAACTACATGATTGTTTTGCTACTGCTGAAATGCTTCACTACGAAAATCTTGGTCTTTGTAAGGATGGTGATGCCGGCAGAATGATAGATGAAGGTGAAGTAGCTCTAGGAGGAAGGGTACCTGTAAATGTTTCGGGAGGTCTTCTCTCTAAAGGCCACCCTTTGGGAGCTACAGGTATAGCAAATATATATGAAGTATCTACTCATCTAAGGGGCGAAGCAGGTGAAAGGCAAGTTGAAGGAGCTAAGTTAGGTTTAACTCACGTAATAGGCTTGGGAAGTGCTTGCGGAATCCATATTTTAGAAAAAGTAAACTAAAATAAAAAAAATAGCATGATTTTGGGTGTTGTAAGCGACACACATAATCGCCTCTCTAATGTTGAAAAAATTATCGATATATTTAATGAAAAGAATGTTGATAAAGTTATTCACACTGGAGATATAACTCAGGCAAAAACTCTCAGTAGATTCTCTAGGCTAAACTGCCCACTTATTGGAGTTTATGGCAACAATGACCTGGAAGAAAAAGGCTTAAAGGACATTGCAAAACGAAATGGGTTTAATTTTCAGAATCCTCCTTTCTTTTTAACAATAAGTAATAAGAAGATAGCTATATTTCATGTACCTGAAGACATTAAAAATTTCTTAAAAAAAGAATCATCTGTTCAATTAATTATTCATGGGCATACTCATAGATACAGGAATGA
>ENA-UPTF01002122-UPTF01002122.1-marine-metagenome-genome-assembly--contig:-NODE-2122-length-11731-cov-4.714776_pt1 | contig 11731 bp, 4 predicted proteins | sample MGYA00238166_ERZ767019 | MGnify/ENA primary metagenome ERZ767019 (study PRJEB28930, sample SAMN06266391) | marine metagenome | isolation source: Sea water from 250 m depth | place: Atlantic Ocean | study... | reverse complement strand
TATGCGGATATTATCGTTGCGAGTAATGATCCTGATGATCCGGAAGTGGTAGTATCGGCGCATTTGAGTGTTACAGGATCTGCTGATATCTGGGTAGATCCGGACACGGCGGATTTTGGAGAAATATATGTGAATTATGCCGGCCCAGGGGATTATGGCGGTACACTGGAATTAACGCTGGGCAATGATGGATCAGATTCTCTAAATGTAAGTAGTATTACGGTAGATAATACTGCCTTCACACTTTCACAATTTTCTGCAAGTATTGATTATGACGAAAGGGTAATACTGGATGTAACATTTATGACCACAGATATAGGTACGGACAGTGGTACCATTACAATAGTGTCTAATGATCCGGATCAAGGGACTTTCACTATTCCTGTATATGCAAATGCTGTTGAGCCACCGGTAATAGCGGTATCACCGGATTTAGTAACGGCTGATTTAAATGTAGGCGATACCCTGGATCAGGCGGTTACAGTAACCAATAGTGGAGCGAGTGATCTTATTTATGAAATTGATCTATATGAACAGTCGCAGCAACAACGCCGTAGACCAGAGACTAGTCAAGTTAGTTCTCGAAAGAACCCGATACCATTTAAAGGAAATTTTGACGTTTTGGAAACTGAAACACGTCAAAAGTATCGTAAATCTTTACAGAAATTAAATAATACTGTAAGCAATCTTGACTCAGAAACTGCTGATGATGCAAGACATTCCAGGGATGCAAGTCGTTCGTGGCAATTATTATACACTGATTCAGATGAAGATGTGCTTACTATTGATGTTCAAAACGTATACGGGGATATAAATGAAGAAGAATTATTAATAAAATGGGATAGTTATGTTGGGTGGACTAACTCATCTGGAATTGCAACCATGTTTATTTATATTGATGCTGACCAGAACCCAAATACCGGTAGACCAATGTCGGATATGATTCCTTGGTGGAACATTGGTGCAGAAGGGATGATTGTAAGATATCATGATAATTGGGCTAAATTAGTGCATTATGCATATGACCCATTCTATGGTGAATGGGTTGGATATGATGTTGATACTTTGACAACTAATAGTGTAGAACCATATGGTAATGAGGTAATTCTTGGTACAGCTGCCATCTATTTTGATGGAACATATACAACGTATAATGTTGATGGCATAAATTTTGGTATAATTGTAGATAATTTAAGCGAGACAAATGTGGACATAGTACCAGATTGGCCCACTCCCGGTATTAGTTTTGATTTTTCACCAGGATGGCTATCCGTCGATTTGCAAACTGGGGTAATTCCAGCGGGAAGTAGTCAAGATATTACAGCTATTTTTAATGGAACCGGAATGTTAGGGGGTGATTATTTTTCTGATATCGTCTTTTATAGCAATGATCCATTAGCCCCGGAGTATTCAATCTCAGCGCAGATGAGTTTAACTGGAATACCGGATATTTATGTTCCATATGATACTGTGAACTTTGGTATTTCCTATTTGGACTATTCAAATGAAGCATTCTTGAAACTTGAAAATACTGGAACTGATATGTTGGAAATTCAAAATATCACTTCCGATAGTGAAAACCTTACGGTTGATGTAACGACTCTGGAAATACATCCCTTAGAAATTGATTCAGTTGAACTGTCTTTTCTTGGTACTGATTTGGGTGATTTCACTGCTAATGTAACCATTACTTCCAATGACCCTGATGAACCCACTCTTACAGTACCTGTAACTTCCACAGTTGTTATTGCGCCCGATATTAGCACTACACCAGAAGGATTTGATCTAACGTTAGAATCAGGAGAGAATATTTCGGAAACACTTACCATTGCCAATGGAGGCGGAAGTGATTTGGATTTTTATATCGAGTTTGAACATACCAATCGCGATCTTACAAATGCATTTGAAATAATAATCGTAACCGATGATTATCCAGGTGAAACTTCATGGAATTTATCAACCAGTACAGGTGAAACTATTGATGGGATAGCAGCTGGTGATTTAACTTTAGCAGGAGCGACCTATTCATGGGAGATTGAACTGCAATCCAGCAGTGATTATGTTTTCACGATCTATGATGCCTGGGGAGATGGCATTTGTTGTAGTTATGGTTCTGGATCGTATAATCTATATTTAAATGAAAGTTTAATAGCAAGCGGTGGGCAATTCGGTGGTTCTGAGACTGTAACATTCTCAACCGGTTCTGGATGGATAAGCATAGAACCTTTGTCGGGAATAGTGGCAGCAGATGGATCAACTGATATTACACTCACTGTAGACGCCTCAGCAATATCGACAGGTAATTATAATGCCTTTATTTACGTCATGAGTAATGATCCTGATGACGGGAGTGTATTTATCCCATTAGGTTTAACTGTTACAGGGATGGGCTCTCAAGATGAAGCTTTACTTCCAAAAGAGTTTGCTCTTCATCAAAATTATCCTAATCCGTTCAATCCAAAGACAAGAGTTCGATATGATTTACCCGATAATGAAAACGTTACAATCATTATCTATGATCTGCTAGGCAGGCAGGTTAAACAGCTTGTTGACAGTTATCAAGAGGCAGGTTTCAAATCTATTATCTGGGATGCAACGAATGATTTTGGAAATCCTGCCGCTGCTGGTGTTTATCTGTATAAGATTCAGGCTGGTGATTTTATTCAAACCAAGAAGATGGTGCTGTTGAAATAATTCTACCCCTTCTACAACAAAAAACCCTGCCAAATAGCGGGGTTTTTTGTCTGTGCAATGATAAGCAGGCAATAAATGGAAAATGTATTTGATGATTTATCTGGTATGGCAATAAATGTTGACAAGATATAAGCAACAATAATTTTTCCAATAAAGGTCTGAAGATCATGATATGATAAAAGCATGTATCATTACATTCATTTTACTTAATACCGCATATACTCAGGTAACGTCATCATTACAAGCCTGGGATAATATTTTGCAAACTCCCGAACTAGTAAATTATTTCCGAGGCATTTTCAATCACCTTGGTATTACCGTGGAGAACCTACCGCATGAGACCGGATCAATCAATTGAATATCAACGAGAAATATTTGCTGCAATGCAGAAGAATACTTTTTGGGCCTGGTGGAAATTTGCAAGTTATAATAAGAAGTGGAGAAAGGCCTGCTCGGTGACCCGTAAATTCTAAAATAATGGATTTTATTTAAAAACCTGCCTTATAATAACTTGATATATTTTTTAACATGAAAAAAGCTGCACCATATGATTATTTTTATACTAAAGTCATGGATCTATCGGTTTGGATATACACAAACATTCTGCGCTTTGGAAAATATGAAAACGAAAGCATCATCAAGTTTGCCGCTGCCGATGAAAAAAGTAATGTTCTTGATTATGGTTGTAATACGGGCAGGCATGCTTTAATTGTAAAGCAGGCCTATGGATATAATGTAATGGGTGCGGATATTAATCCTGCGGCCATATCAGTAACGCAAAGAAAGGGAATTCCAGCGGAACTGATTACCCCGGAATTTTTTGAGAAGTACAAATTCTCATTTGATATCATAATAAATTCACATGTTTTGGAACATGTGGACGACCCCAAAGATTTTTTGGTAAATATCCGAGGATTGTTAAAGGAAGATGGTACTTTTGTGATTGCAATACCGCAGGAGAGAATTCGAGGTGACATCAGTCCCTTGCAAATCCTATATTTTCTTAGCAGACTGAAATTTGAAAACCCGCACAAGCACAAATTCTCCAAAGACCAATTATTCACCCTGTTGGAAGATGCAGGGTTTGTTCCCGAAGAACACATTTTTTGCAATTTTATACCACCATTCCTGACCAAGGATAGGATATTCATCACATCCAGAAGTCTCGTTGTAAAATGTACTAAAAACTAAGTGATTGTATTATTGTGGTTTTTGTAAATCAAACCAATTGTTTCTCGTCACTAAATAACCTAAATTAATTTTAGAAAAATATCGTTGAAAAATGATCACTAGGGGAGGTAATAAATGAAAAGAATAGTTCTTATTTTAACAATTGTTTCCAGCAGTATTTTCGCCGAAGGAATTACAGATTTATGGTTGCAAATGGGCTATGATCCGGAACAACCAGTGGGTGAAGCATATATTAATAATATGGATAGTCGTTATTATTCCATTTATCGCGAAGATTTTCTATATGCTAGAAGCGCTGAGGAGGATACGTCAGAAAATCTGTGGTGGACTACATTTATGGTTAATTTTGATGGATGGGAGGCTCCCGCAACAACCATGTATGATACTTGGACAGAGGAATGTCCCGGTGAAGATGATTGGGGTTGTTCAAATAATGGCACAATTCATGAGAATACCTGGGCGACAGACTGGGATATTCAAGGTTTTGTTAAAGAGCTAGATGGATACGAACTGGATACACTCTATTTAATGGGACATGCAGCAAGTCAGCTCAGTATTTTGGCAATACATTACGTACCGGATGGCTCAAATGGCAAAAGCACCATATTACAATTTGTTTTACGTAATGATGGAACTACTGCATTGAATCACTGTGATGCTTACCTTGTTTCTGATATAGATGCCGGCGGTGCTTGGTGGCCTGACCCCGAATTCACTGATTGGGAAGATGGTTGGGATGCCCTGGAATGGAATAACTCAGGTTTAGATACATCAACACGAATGGTATACCAATATTTTCACCCAGCTATGTTGGACACCAATGAAGATGGTAGTTCAGATTATCCTAATGCTGAACCCTACATGTATGTTGGCACCGCAAAGGTAGCAGGTGGTCCTGACGATGAGGATTGGTGGAGTGCTGGAGTTGGGGATAACTGGTTGGATTTGGCAGTTGATGATGGCATTTTTTTGGAAATTGATAGTGATGACTATGAATACGATGGTTATTATGAAGCGGACTCAACCATGGATGACCTTTGGTCCTATCTTGCTATAGGATGTGTAGATCTAGATCCTGGTGATGAAACAGAAGTAGTTTTTGCCATGGTTGCTGCTGAAACAGAAGCTGAATTATCAGCTGCAGCTGCAGCTGCAAGGTCTGCTTGGGGAGGAACTGGGGCTAGTATTGATGAAGGGTCATCTAGTTTACCGAAAAAGTTTACTCTACATCAGAATTATCCCAATCCTTTTAATCCCAGTACAGCGATTACATTTGATCTAAAGCAGCGGGAAAAGATTAATCTTGATATTTATGATATGAATGGTAATCATATTGCGAATCTTGTAAATAATACATTTACCCCTGGTACACATACAGTACGCTGGCAAGGTTTGACAACTGAGGGAGAAATTGTACCCTCTGGTGTTTATTTGTACCGGCTATCTGCTGGTAACAAGAGTCAGACCCGCAAAATGCTTTTCATAAAATAGGTACGGTATCTTTTATCATTAGGAAGCTCCGGTGGTCACCTCGGAGCTTCCTAATTTTGCGATCGCTATAATTAATCAGGTGACAGTAATTTATAAGCATAGTATGAAATCCTGGTATACACTCCTGCTTATCGTTATTACTGGTGGTTCCGTCTTTGCTGGTACAACAGGTAAGTTAAGCGGAACTGTATTTAGCCAGGATTCCAATGAACCGCTGGCTGGGGTGAACATATTAATAGTTGGAACTCCCCTAGGAACAATTACATCTACCTACGGTGATTTCATGATCCTAAATGTACCTCCTGGCACCTATACTTTACGTTTCTCATACATTGGTTATGAGACAGTAAATCTTACCGGAAATATTGTTCGTTCTGATCAAACAACATCCATTGACATAATACTTCAAAGTACGGTATTAGAAGGATCAGAAGTAACTGTGCTTGCAGAAAAACCCTTAGTAAATAAGAACATTACCTCTTCCTTACACTCGGTAACAAGTGAAGAAATGGCCTATATGCCCGTATCAAATGTTAACGATATTATGTCAACTGTCAGCGGAGTAGTTGTGCAGGATGGGAATTTGCATATACGTGGTGGCCGAGACAACGAAGTGGCTTATATGGTTGATGGCGTACTTGCACATGATCCACTGATGGGATCCCCTGGCCAGCTGCTTTCACCCAGTTCTATTGAAGAAATGGTTGTCATTACTGGTACATACAATGCTGAATACGGGAACGCTATGTCCGCGATTGTTAATCTGGTATCAAAATCAGGGGACAATAACCATGTAGGTCGTTTACGAGTATTTACAGGTCACCCCGGCGTTATTGATAAAGACAAGTTTGGTTATGATCCGAATAAACGTGACGCTACCGAAGGTTCCCGTGCTCACATTGAAGAAGAATATTACGAAGATGAAAATGGAAATAATACCTATGATGCTGGTGAATTTTATCAAGATTGGAATGGCAATGGCGAGTGGGATAATGATGAGGAATTATTGGATGAGATGCAATCCAGCACGAAACATAGTTTTGGTGATTTGAAACGTCTTGATATTTCACTTTCGGGTCCCCTAATGAAAAACAGGTTGTTTTATGCTGTAAACATGGATGGCTATACTGACCAGGCTGGCTGCCATTCGCATTTAATAATTCGAGTAGTATTAATAATGTACCATTAGGATCATTTTTTGGGAAAATAACTTATCAGGCTCCATCTGGATTTAAATTATTTGTTTCTGGAAGATCATCCTCACGGAACTGGAAAAACTATGATCACCTTTGGAAATATAAACCCTTCCGCCAGGCAGAATTTGATGAAAAGACAGACCAATATACATTTTCACTTTCATATCAATTTTCACCAACAACATTTATGGACGTGTCAATTTCTAATTACCGCAACAGTTTCTTTTCTGGTGCTGATCAAAAATGGATATTTGGGCATGAAGGCCCCTATTATGGTGAGTTGGAAAACTTCGGTGCTAGCTATGATGACCCGGAAGAGTTTGCCGTTGGTGGGTATCAGCCTTCCTGGATCAATTCAATAACTGAACGCCTTATAGTAAAAACTAGTATTACTAGTCAGATAGGTAATCACCATCTTTTTAAATCTGGAATTACTTATATACAGAATGAACTTGAACGAATTAGCCATGAGGGTATGGTAGATGAGTTTGGTTGGAATTTCATGGCCGGGGAGTGGATCGATCAAAACTATCATTATTCACCCCAAGAAATATCAGGGTATATACAAGATAAACTTGAATTTGATAATTTTGTTTTAAATGTTGGTTTGCGACTAGACTGGTTTAATCCAGAGGCTAATTATTGGGAAAAATCCCGTGACGTGATCCGTTTTGAATGGAATCAAACGCTAAATGACTCAGCCATACAGGCTGCCACAAAGTGGCAAATTAGTCCCCGGCTGGGTTTTTCACATCCAATCACTGATAAATCGATATTGCATTTTGCCTACGGTCATTTTTTTCAAATTCCAGACTATCGAACCTTATACTGGAATGTAAGCAATCGTTTCGAATCTATAAGCGGGGATACAATACCGGAAGCACCACAGGTTTATACCGTAAATAATCCCTCTGTCGGAAATCCAGATTTAAATCCGCAAAAGACAATATCCATGGAAATTGGCTGGGAACAGCAAATTGGACATGTAACGCGACTTGATGTAACTGTTTTCCACAAGGATATCCAAAACTTGGTTGCCAGCCGTATTGTGCCAGCTACACCCAATCCATTTACACAATTTATCAATGCTGATTACGCTAATGTTCGCGGTATGGAAGTTAATCTGGACCATGAGTTCAATAAATATGCGCAATTTAGTCTCAATTACACTATATCCAGGGCGGAAGGGAATAGTTCTGATCTATTTGCTGGTTTTTATGATGTGTTCAATACACCGCCATTAGTTTTACCGAAACGCACCTTAATATTAGAGTGGGATCAGCTTCATACATTAAGCTATACGCTTTCATTGAATACTCAGAAGGTGGGCGGAACACTTTTTAATAACTGGCACCTTTCCTTGATTGGCTCTTACGGTAGCGGCCTGCCGTATACACCTGAAAACACGCAGGGTACTCGTATTGGTGAAATCAATAGTGAACGTATGCCCACTACAGCAAATATTGATATTTATTTGTCCCGCGGTTTTTCTATTAAAGAATCATTCCGGTTAGAATTATTTGCAGAAATAAAAAATCTCACTAATCGACTGAACGCTGTCTATGTAGATCCTACAACTGGTCTACCTGATCGCACTTTGTTCCCTGATGCTACACTTGATGGGACGAACGATCCCTCTAATTTTGCTGCTCCCCGGAGGTTTAGTATTGGGATGGAGGTTGCTTGGTAAAACAACTAACTATAATTTTTATCATCAGCCTCAGTTTTGCTCAAAAAGGTGTTGAACCAATTCCAAAAGAATCAACCTGGCGGCGCTCTTTAAGCCGAGTTTTAGGATTTGAAGACCGGACATATAACGTACATAATGACGGTAAATTGGCACTGTATTTTTCCAACTATGGACTGCTTGGCTTTTATAATCCCTCGTTGGAATATCCAGTAAACACTCAGCGCTACTACATCTGGCAACTGGGACTAATGATCGGAGCAAAGGTTGACACGTCTGATAACGGCATTGATGATCCAGTTCCACTTGTCTCCGATACATATCAGGATCAGGGAGAGGCAAATTTTAACCCCATAGCGGGGTATCACAGCATTGGTTTAAATCCATTAGCTGCTGTTTCTAATAATCCTAGTACGTGGCCAACTGTGTGGCCCGGAGATTTGGAAACGGGAACGACTGGTTGGCCTGGAATGGAACAATATGATTATGAACCAGTTGGTTCTCAGGAATCATTTTGGGTAATGCGTGATTACGAATCAAGTTTATTTGATTCTCATCATCAAACCAAGCCTGGCGTAGGTTGTCTGGAAGTGAGATGCCGCGGATTACAAAGCAACACTACACTGACGAATCGAATTATTTATTTCGTCTATGATATTATCAATAAATCAGACAGAACGCTGTTGGATTGTCGAGTAGGTCTGATGATGGACCCTGATCATCCAGCGCATTTGGAAACTGAGTATTCGGATGATAATGCGGAATATATTCCGAGCCTAAATATGGCTATGACATACGATTATGATAACAACTATTCCAATTGGCCTGGAGTGGATCTGGCCTATATGGGAATTATGATGCTACAAACACCAACCACAGGTAGCGGAGACAATATTGGAATTACATCTTGGAGAAGCTTTAAGTATTCTGACATGCCTAAATCTGGTAATATAGGTGGTTCGTATTATGCCTCGCGGGATGAAGCACAGTACAGGTATATGAATCCAGGCCTGTTTTCACCGAGCCCACAGGTAAAAGCGGATGTTTGTTATGTCATGTCAAGCGGTGATTTCAATATGGCACCAGGAGATACACAACAAATTGTGATTACCATTATAGTTGCTAATAATCGTGATGATTTACTTAAAACAGCCGAAAATGCAGTAACAGTATATAATAATAATTTTAAAACACCTTCAGCTCCGACACCACCTGCAGTAACAATTATTCCGGAAAACGAAAAAATAACGCTGGTATGGGAAGGTGATCAATCTGAATCCAGTGTAGATAAACTTACCGGTAAAGCTGATTTCGAAGGCTATAGAGTATACCGTAGTACTGATTTTGGTACGACCTGGGGAAATCCAACCGATGATCTAATAAATTATCCTTTGGAATTTTTACCCTTAGCTGATTATAACAAGTTTAATTCTATCACTGAAATTGGAGCTGTTGAGGTTTCTCATAGTGCACTTGTTTCAAGTGCAAGCATTGTAAATCTTGGAATCATTCCAGATACAAAGAGCTTAGTGGATAATACATATCTTGTTACTTTTATCTCTGATACTACTTTTCAGGTGTATGATTCACGCAGTGGTTGGTTATTGGCCTTAAACAGGGGGGCGCTAGTTGATGGATTTTCTATTCTGGATTCAACTGCTGATTGGATGATTAATCCGCAGTTTGTTGATCTAGAAGAGGGAATCACTACGGGACCATTTTTACCGGGGAAAATACTCTATGTTGGCGGCGCTGCGGTAATGATAAAAAATGGTACGCAAGATTGTGGTATAACCCCTGACCTTTGCGTCCAGACTGGAGATATTTTTAAAATTAAAACAATGTTAATTGATCAGGGTGCTAATACAGGTTTGCGGCATAGTTTTGTAGATACTAATGTAATAAACGGTATTGAATATTGGTACGCAGTAACAGCATACGACCGACCAGACCCAGTTCTTGGTGTAACTATGAATGAGTCAACACCAGCATCTCAGGTAAATACAACTTTTGCACCTCATACTGTTGCAGGTATTCCCCGGACAAATACTAATGGTGTTATCCTTGGCGATTTAGTTGCAGATACTGTTTACCACAGTGCAGGTTATGGAACAGGTAAAGTAGATATACAATTGTTAAACCGTAATGTGATGGATACAAAAGACTATATAATTATAGTTCATCCATATGGTGGAGGATATCGCTATAGTCTTATTGAAAATAATGTTTCCCAGGACACTTTATTAGGATCTATTGCTTTTCTAAATTCTTTTACCGCTGGTGCAAACCCTGATTTCAATCCGGTCATCAATGGATTTCGTTTAATTCTGCAAAATGATCCTGCTGGTTTTGATTCGTTTACACAAATAGCAGGTGACACAAATCGTGTACTAGAACGCATAATTGAAGTAAAATCATCTGAAAGAAACAATCAACCGCATTATCCTTACCGGGATATAGCCATAAAATTTGATGGAACTGGATATATTTCCCATCAATATGCAAACCGTCCTAAGGATTATCCAACAGAAGCACCTTTTTCAGTATGGGATGTTACCGATAAAGACCCAACACAACACTACAGATTGCATTCTATCTACCGTGATGTTGGCGGTAGCGATTGGAACCCTTCTCAACAAATTTGGGTGCTGGATGTTTCCTATGATGAATCTTTTCCAGATCAGACGAGATCTTGGATACAAAATAATGTTTTGGATGTCACCATTCGGTTTGTAGGCGATACTGAAGAATGTGCTGCCAATCCAGAATGTGCGTTTGAATATACAGGTTGGCTTGGGGATGAATGGCTTTTATCTACAACTAGGTCTTTTAATGATAATGACCGATTTTCATTTTCCATATCCGGCTTACAAGAAAGTGAAACTCTAGAATTGGAACGTATTAAGGTTGTACCAAATCCATTTATTGTGAATGCTGCTTGGGACAGTCAAGAAGGTCAACACCGTGTTCAATTCACCCATTTGCCGGAAAAATGTTCAATCAAGATTTATACAGTTGCGGGAGACCTTGTTCGCCATTTGAACCATGAAGAAGGTTCCTATGAATGGTGGAATCTCCGCAGTAGTTCAGATATGGAAGTAGCTTACGGAGTATATCTATATCACATTGAAGCTGAGTTGAAGGGGTACAAATATTCAACAAATGGTAAATTAATGATTGTACGCTGATGAAAAAATGTCTCCTAATCATCTCACTTTTTTTCGTGCTTTTTGCTCAGGATCAACCGATCGAATTTGAAAGTAAAGTTGGAACGACGATTGCAAATTTCCTCAAAATTGGTGTTGGACCTCGAGCTGTGGCCATGGGCTCTGCTTTTTCAGCGGTCGCCAATGATGCAAGTGCAGTTTATTGGAATCCTGCCGGTATCATTCATGTAGACCGGACTGACTTATTCACCGGATATATGGACTGGATCATGGATTTGGAATTACACCAGGTATCTTATGTAAGA